>Ga0304729_1000287_pt1 | contig 37283 bp, 46 predicted proteins | sample C_131016_MF_Meta_FD_190475 | JGI IMG/M metagenome (GOLD analysis project Ga0304729, IMG submission 190475) | Freshwater microbial communities from Lake Croche, Canada to study carbon cycling - C_131016_MF_MetaG (v2) (version 2) | ecosystem: Environmental > Aquatic > Freshwater > Lake | place... | reverse complement strand
CCCGAACCGGGAAATGTGCATGCGACCGGCCGGGTGAGGCTGTCGTTCATTCCGGTCAACACTCCATTATGAGCATTGGTCGCGGTTGCGAACGTATTCAAGAAAGCGTCGCCTGCTTCTACTTCATTACCTCCCGTATCACTGTTGATGTTGAGCGTGACGAACTGCAAAAGCGGGTGGCTGCCTGCCGAGAGTCCGAGCGGATAGCCGAATTCGGCATTGGGCATGCTGATATACGCAGACACCAATAATGGCATTCCAGCGATGCCGATCCGGTTAGGCCCTTCCGTATGATAATAGAGGCTATTTAGGTTGACTAGCCCGGTTGTATGGATTTGAGCACCATCACCTGAACCGTCCCAAATATCCAGGTGGGTCAAGCGGGTCAGTCCGTTCAGGTTTATGATCCCAGCACCGGAATTGATCGAAAGGGTAACGCTCTCAAGCAGAGGGAGTCGCTCCAGGTGGAGGTAGGACGTATTGGATAGGTTGATGTAGTCAAGAGAGAATAAGGTGCAGCCCGCCGAGGCGAACATTTGTGTTATGTTTTCGTTATCGGGGTAGCCCGGCAGCACGATGCCGTTGACGATATACGGCGCAATATCGAAACTATAGACTCCTCCGATGGGGATGAGAGGGTAGCCGCGGTCGGCGGTTCCGATGGCGGCGAGTTTGAGTTGTTGGAAGGTGCTCATAAAAGTCAGTCAATGGATTCAATGAAGGGCCCACTCAGGGATTCGAGGCACCATTGCCCGCCGGAGAAGTAGAGTCCGACGCGGTAGGATCGCCAAATTTCCAATGTAACGGGTAGCAGCGCAGCCACGCCTACGGGGAGTTGGATGCCGGAGAAGTTGAGGGTATAGGCACCGGATACCCACTGCATCGCAAAGGTGAAGCAGTCGCCCTCGGTGGCGCTGCCGCTTGGCGCGAACAGGGTGGCGTCGCCATTAAGCACGCAAAACTGATAGTTGCCATCCGCAAGCGCGGGGGTGATGTCCTCGCCAAGCCCGCCGAGGTCGTGGCGGGTGTCGGCTGCGGCCTCAATGGGAAGCCAGCACTGTCCTTTGTGGTGGTAGCGGCTGCGCACGCCGTTGATATACGAAATGTCGCCGTCGGACGGGGAGGTAAAGAAATCGGGCATGGCTATGGGAAGGCCGGGCCCTCCATGGTGGAGGACCCGGGATCGGTGGGGATTACAGCGCGGCCATTGTGGCCTTGATCCATCCGGTAGTGGATGCGGTGGTCACATCGGCGAGCGCCAAGTAGAGGTGGATGCCATCGAAGCGGATATCACCCGCCACACCAGTGGTAGAGTCGGCTCCGCCCGTGAGGTGGGTGGCCGCGCCTGCCCAAGTGCAGTGGCTTGCGATCGTTGTGGATGGGACGCCCACGGAGGTGGAGTTGCCGATCACACCAACAACCTTGTTGGTGACGGTGAGAGTGGTTGAGGTGGAGGCAGCAGATGCCGATGTATTCAACACAGTGAGGGAGCCATACGTGGTGCCTCCGCCAGTAGTCTTGTTCACCGCCGACACAAGGTTGGCAAGCGACGTGGCAACAGACACGCCGATAAGCACCTGGTTTGCCGTGGTGGACGCAGTGAGCGCCGTCTTCCAGGTGTAGGTGGTGGCACCAATCCTTACCGTGGCACCGTCGGCAGGTGCCGTGCCAGAGTTGGTAAGGACAAGGGACGCAGCATTACCGTAGGTTGGGGTGCCAGCGCGAGAGTTGATCGAGGTGACAGAGCCATCAGTATTGGCGACTCGAAAGCCTCCATCATTCATGAATAAGTCGGCGGTGCCAGCGACAGGGGCATGTGGGGTCCGCGTTGTGCGGAAGGTGAGGTAGGGGAATCGTGTGTAGCTCATGGTAGTAGGTGGTTATCAGCAGATTATGTTGACTCAAGAATAGTGAAGAAAAAAGGCCCCTCCCCATCGGAGGATGAAAAGGGGCCTTGACGCGGGGGTGGCACAGCCGGACCTCCCCCGAGATGGATTATGGGCAGCCGACGAAGCCGAGGTCAGTCGGACAGACGCGGTGGCGTAGCGTGAACATCACGTGTGGGTTAATCGGCTCAACCCCGGAGGCCATCACGCCGCGGAAGCGGCCAAGCTTGCCATCTGGGTTGTATTCAGCGGAGGAAGCGTCGGTGTTGATCACGTTCTGCCACTTGAAGTCGCCCATGTACGTCTGCGGGTTGAACGTGGCGCGTGAGACGCCGGTGATCGAGCCTGGGACGCGCAGCTGGTAGGCATCCTTCACGTAGATGAAGGAGTCCTGGTAGCCGGCAGTAAGCCAGTCAGGGTTGACGTTCTTCTTGCCGTCGCCGTCGATGACATAGTGCGGCACCTCAGTCCACGGATCAGTGGCGGGATCACCGTCGATCGCAAGCGCGTTGTTGAACGACCAACGTGGTGGAGCTTCGTCCATCATGTGGATGAAACCGTTGTAAGTGTGCGTGACGCCGAGCGGGGTGAGCAGCGCGTCAGGCTCGCCGTGACGGAAATCCTCGCGGATCGCGTCATCTCCACGGACGAGGAAGCGGCTGGTATTTTGGTCGGTGATCAGGCCGTAGATCGGACGTCCGTTCTGCGTGCTCACCGCGTGGCGGTGGCCCTGCTCAACAGTGAGCAAGTTGTAGAAGTAGTCCAATACGCCATTGGTGAGCCGCGACGTTGGAGCAACGGGCGGGAAGGTGAGTCCGTGAGTCTCGTCGTAGTGGGCAAGGGTGGGCTCGATGGTGTACTTGTTCGACCAGCGGGTAAAGCCCTCGCGGTTCCACTTGATCCAGTAGAGCCGGACCATGTCACCAAGGCCCCACTCGACAGCCCGCATCTGCGCCTCGCGCTTGCCGGTGTAGAGAAGGTCCGTGACGCAGAAGCGCGGCGAGTGCACAGCCTTCTGGAAAAGGGTAGTGCGACGCAGCGTCTGGTTGAAGGTGACGGTGTCAACGGGAGGGATACAGGATCCGCCGGCATTGTAGCCTCCGGCGCCCTCATTGAGGGACATGGCGCCCCAGGGGAGTTCGGAGCCGCTGATGAAGGGGCGCTCCCACATGATGTTGTCGATGGTCTCGCCCATGCCTTCAGGCCATGCGACCTTCTTGGGTTGGGAGATCCAGGGGGACGCGTATTGCTCGCGCATGTAAATGTCGTACGTAATACGACCCGACTCTGTGACAAGGAATTGATTGATATCGTTAGCCATAAAAATAGGTGCTCAATCGAGCGGTTCAGGTGGATGGCCACACGCGGGATTGCGTGGATGCCTATACTTTAGAACGGCGAAAGCTCCGAACGGGCTAATGGCTTGTAGATTAAGCACCCCGAGCCATCACTGGGTGCGGGGCTCTTTTATGGTTTTCCCGTAAAAATGCAAACGAAATCTTTCATCCGACGCAAAAAAAGAGGGCGGCCATTTAACTGGCCGCCCTCTAGCTGCAAACATTGGGAATCACGCTCTCTCGTATTCAAAGCGCTGTATATCACGAATCCCGCGTGAATGCAAGGTATTTCAACCCTCGAAGGTGAAGGTGCGCCCCTCCATGGCGGCGAGCAGGCCCCCTTCCTTAGGTGGGGTGTCGGCCGGTTTGGGTGACACAGGATCGCCAGTAAGCGCTGAGGGATTGCCTTTTCCGCCACGCAGAATAGCATTCTCGCGCTCTAACGCCACGATGGCCTTGCGAGCCTCGGGGAATGCGTTAGCGCAAAAAGCCATGTAGCCGAGGTCGCCGGAGTCGAAGCTGGAGGGATCGAGTGTCACGGTGGAGTTCTGCACAGCTCGGGCCAGGTCGGTTAGCTGTCCGGCTGAGTCCGTGAATCCGGGAACGCGTCCGGCAAATTTTTTGAAGGCTTGGTTGGTAGCGGCTTTGAACTGGCCGACACGGGCTTCAAGATCTGCCTTTGCGGCGGCCTCGCGCTGTACTCGGGACGCGGCGATGGTCTTGCTGGCATCAGCGAGCATATCAACCTCTACCTGCTTCACGGCCTTGTAGTCGTCAGCCAGTCGCTCAAGACGTCCGGTGACACGGCGCCCAAGCTTGGACTCGAGCTGCTCAAGCAAGTTGTCCTGCTTGATGGGGTTGGGCTCCATGATGACCGAGGCGAGAGTGTCGATATCCACACCACTGTCGTCGGACATCTGTTTGAGCACGACATCCATCGCGTCCAGTGGCACCTTCACCTTAGCGAGGAACACTTCTGACTCGCGCACCGCTACAGTGTCGTTGGCGCGGAGCAACTCCTGATTGCGTTGACGCAAGCCTTCCACTTCTTGGGCGGCGGAGCGGAGGGATTCGAGCTCAGCCTGAACCTCGGACGGCACGGGCGCGGAGGCGAGTTTAGCGATAGCTTCAGCAGCCTCGAGCTTGGCAGCCTTAAGTCCCTGCTTGAGGGTCTTCCAGCGCGAACCCTGAGCGGCATCCATTCCTTTCACTTCCTCCTCGGTGGCAGAGTCGAACGCGGCTTCGTCAAAGGATTCCGGGGCAGCGGCCGTCTCAGCGACAGCGGGAGCGGTAGATCCGATTTGATGAAACTCTTCCTCGTCCTCCTTGTCCTCCTTGTCTATAGGAGGCGGGGTGTCGGCCACTTTGGGGGGTGGCGTGTCGGCTGACGCGGCAGGCTTGGCTGGGACTGTAGCCGCAGGCGTGGGGGTTGCCTCGACCTCGACAGGGGATGGGGTGTCGAGGAATGCGGAGAGACGGCTACTCAGACCCTCCTGGGCAAGTGCGGCGTCGTCGGTAACGGGGGCGAATAGGCGTGTTCTAATCTTCATGGGGTCTGTTTATCGGTGGAGCGGTTGCGGCGCAGCGAGCTGGACATTAGCAGCGGCGCGACGGGTGCGACGGGGATTGTAAGGCGACGCAGGAGGCGGAAGGCGTTGCGGGTGCCCTTCTCACAAGCCATCGCGACGGCGGACTCGGGGGCGAGCATCTGGCTGATATCAATCTCAGCAAGGGTGATCACCTCCTCAGTAGCGCGGCGGAAGACAACAGAGTCGAGGATCTCGAGCAGGGCTGCTTGCTGGACAGGGTTAAGGGCCATTGGTTCAGAGCTTAAGGCCTTCGGAAACGGGAGCGATCACCGATGACGTTGGGTCATAGCTCTGTGGGTAGGGGTTGGGTGCGGCTCCCGGGTTCTCGTCATTAATTGCCTTGAGGTCCATCCCAAGCCACATGATTGCCTCTTGGATACGCATAATGGCATGCGTACGCGGCAGACTCTTGCGGACAACGGCATCTGGGGCACGTGGGCCAGGGTATTCCGGCATGGACCAGCACCGCAGGTTAGTGAGGGTGCGGTCGAGGTCCTGGCGGAGAGTCTTGGTCTGGGCGATGGCTACTTCAGTATTGTTCATGGAGGTTAGATGAGAGTTAGGAGCCGAGCCCACCGAGGATGTCCTTGCGGCGGATCTCAGCGGCTGTCTGGGCATCCATCACGGCGATCTTGGCGGTGCTCTCCTGGTGGAGAATAGCCTGCTTGGCGCGGCTCATCTCTTGTAAGGCAGAGATCTTTGCCTGGGCCTCGCCAAAGATTTTGGCCATGTGGAGGTCGTGGTCGGCCTGGCCGGGGTCTTGTAGAGGTCCGCCCTGTCCGGGTTGTCCGGGTTGTCCTGGCTGCATTTGGCCGCTGGCCTGTTGGGGATCGCTCGGCTGCGGCGCAAGTTGGTTCGGGTCCTGGCCGCCGGCCTGCTGTGCCGCTTGAGCCTTCTGCACCTCCTCTTCGCGCAGCTTGTTGATGTGTCGGAGGCCATTGTCGATGAGCTCGCCTGCCTGCTGAAGCTGCTGACGAAAAGAGTTGAGCTCATGAATCCGACTCTCGTGCACCGTAGTCTGCTCAAGGGTCTCGCCGCAATGCTTGTAGAGAACAATGTTGCGCATGGTCCAGTCGGTGAGGTCGAGCTGACCCTGGTTGACAGCCTCAATCCCAGAGGTGAGTTCAAGGATATGTTCCTGGATGTGGATCATCTTGTTCTCGCCATCGACCGGATCGAGCATTTTTCCAGCCAGCAAGTCGAAGTTCTCGAGGCGGGCGAGCGCAATGTCGACGTGGCCGCGGCGTTGGCCCGGAACTCCGAAATAACGGGTGGCAGCCTCGGTACCCTTGATCTCGGCAGCGTAGTCGAAATTGAAGAACTCCTGACCCTGTGGGTCCATCGAGGCGTAGAGCTCACCCATCTGCTGAAAGCCGATGAGGCGGGAACCCTTGGAGCCGGCACCCATCAGGCGAGTGGCCTGGGTGGCCTTGAGGTCGATCTTGGATAGGATCTCGAGCGGAACCCCGCGGGCGACACAGGCCTCCTTCATCACCCTCACCATCTCGGCGATGACCAGGTCGTCCTGGGTCTCAGTGAAGGAGCGGCGGACCAGCTCGCGCATATACTTGTCGTAGGGCCCCATGAACAGTGAGAGCGCGAAACCCTGCATCTTGCTCGAGTGCTCCACCTCGGCGCTCACCTGCATCTCGGTGCGGCGGGCCGATGGGTTGTCGGAGATTGGTGAACTGCCAAGTCCGGAGGAGTGCTTATCGAGAACCTGCCGATTGCTCTCGAGAGCAAAGCCGATGTTCTGGTCCATCCGCATCATATTGGTCTGCTGTAAGGAGCGCAGGCCTTTGGGGGCGATCATGGCGTGACCGACGTCGATAAACTGGAGGTCTTCGACAGAGTCGACGCTGGACTCCGGCTGGTAGATCTCGGAAGCCCGGTGGCGGGCGGCGTCCATCATCTTGCAGCGCAGAATGTTGTCGGCCTGTCCTGGCTCGAAAAGAGCATAGCCGAGGCCACGGATAGTGTAGATGAGGTTCTTGCTGCCAACGCTAAAGGGGAAGATCTGAAACATCTGGTTCGCATCCTTATAGGCGGAACGCTTGCGGTAGAGCCAAACCGGCTCAGGATTGTCTCCCTCTGGCTGGTTGAGCGACTTGGAGGTGGCATAGATAGAAAGTGTGCCATCGAGTTCGCGAATCACGCCCCACACCAGTTCAATGGAGGGCAGGCCGTGGGCATTGCCGACGCGGCACGACTTGATAAGGCGGGCCAACTTCTCGTAGTTCCAGGGCTCAAGGGTGGTAGTGGAGGGCTTAGCTGACTCAATTAGGCGCTTAGCCTCCGGGCCATTCCAGCCATTATGGTCAGGATTTGTCTCGAAGCCCTCGATCTTGGCGAAGAGCTCGGGTATCGTCATCACTCGCTCGATGGTCATAGCCTCGATCTTGGATGGGACCGCCTCAGCATTAGGGGCGAACTTGCAGTCCTCAAGTGAGGCAACCTGCGAGATGAGGGTGCGGGTGTCTTCAAACCACGGGATGGCCACTCCCTGAGTAATGAAGATGGTGACCAGCTGCAGCATGTTGGAGGTGGCGACATCCCACGAGCGGTACATCTTGGTCCACTCATCCGCCATAATGTCAGCGTAGGTGCTGGCCATATCAGGGTCGACGTCAGAGGCGAGGCCTAGCTTGACTAGATTGGTGGGAGCTGTATAAAGGTCGAGGAAGGGGCCAATAGCCTCATTGCGGAGTGAGGTGGCAATACCGTAGTTGATGTTAAAGCGATCTCCCTGGCCACGGGCGACAAGGTCGGCATCGTCGTATGGAGCAACGAAGTCCATAAGCTCCTGCACGGCAGCTCGGTTAGCACTAAGATCGGCGTCATCACGGACAAACCCAGCGTGCATAGCCAGCAGAGCGTCGGGCGAGGTGAGGCGCTCCTCGGTTGTAATGGAATCGACCTCGAGCGGCGCGCCGAGGGTTTCGCGCGAGGCCTTGAAGTTCACTTCGTCACCTCCTCAGTGAGTATGGAAACCAGACGGGCAGCGCCGGTGGAGGGATGAGGCTGGCGACCGGAGCGGGTAGCGACCATCTGGATCAGCTCAGCACGGGGCAGGGCGAGGAGCTCTTCGGCAGAGAGGGGAATAGGATTGGGCTCCGGCTCGGGTTTAGCGGGAAGGTCTGGCATCTCAACTGGCTCCTTGAGGGAGATGGTGAATAAGTAGTCAGCGGATTCTACCATTGCGAAACGGCTACGGGCAAAGTGGTAGCGGCCGGCAGAGCGCCAGCTCTCAGCTCCAGCAAAGCGCAGGAAGGCAATCGACTTGGCAGGGAGGGAGATGGTGACTGGGCCGACTGGGAGCAGCCAGCCGGGACCCGTGGTGCCGCGGCCACTCATCGTATCGCCGCCGGCCATGTGCTGGCGCTCGGCTTCCTGCATAAAGTCGGGCACCACAGGCAATGCAAAATCATCCACTACCAGCCAGGGGCCCGGGTAGGACGTGTAGGCATTGAGCAGGAAGCGCGAGAATAGCATCGAAGCTTGACCATCAGCGGAGAGCTGTGGGTTGATCTGAATCGGCAGCCTGGCAGACACCTTGAAGATGGAGGCGAGCGGTGCGAGTAGCTCATCAGCGTCAGGGTTGAAGGCTGAGTGGACCAGTAGGACAGCCCCATTGACAGGACTAGTCTGGAGCTCAGAGGCGCGGGCGATGAAGGCGGCGAGGTGGTCCCGGTTGTAGTCGGTGACAAGGATGGCGAGGTTCATGAGATGCGTCTGCGGTGTTTCAAGCGTTTTATGGAGGGCATTGCAACAATAGATTTACGTTCTGAGCCTGGAGGTCCGCCGCTATTTCCAAGTGGGCCGCTTACGAGCGACTTCCACTCGCTATGTTGCTTGCGGTCATTTTTACGGATTTCTATGACATCGAGCAGGCCATTGAGAATGCCCACTTCTACCAGAATCATCGCTGTGTCAGCGAGGTCGGGGCTGCGGCCTGTACGGCGCTTCATGTCGCGCTTCTCCTCAACGCAGGCAGTGGTGCCGCTGTGGTTGCGCTCATGCCACTTGCGTTGACAAAGCTCTTCGATCACCTCAGTGGGCAGGCCACGGATCTGGCCCTCGCGCACTAGCGCCTTGGGTTGCACCCACAGTTGGGTGACGCGGTTCTTGTAGATCGTCTCCTCGTTAAGGCTATCCGCCCGGCGCTCGGCCGGCTTGCCGCCGAAGTTGATGGCCCTCACCTGGTGCGACCATTTGGTGTGCAGCCACTGGCCAAACACCACTCCACCCCCAGTATTGTCGAAGCCAGCGTTGCGCGGCTTGATGCCGTGGTAGAGGCAGTGTTCGCGAAACTGCTCAATGACGTTCTCACTCACCGTGACGGGAATGGTCTCACCCTCCGAGTTGGTTATCTCACTACCACTCTCGGCGATGATTTTGTGGCCAAGGTAGTTCATCGTTTTGCGGCCCGCTATAGTGCCGAACTCCGCCCACATGATGGGGGAGCGATCGCCGCCAGTGACGAAGGCCGGATCGAGCCCGGAGCAAAGCGTGCGGACGCAGCCGAAGTCCCATTCCTCCTCGGAGACAGCGCGGGTGGCGGAGAGCAGCTCCGACTCCGACCACACCGTCCGCTCCATGCCTGTGGGGCAAAACATGCCGCGGATCTGCGCCCAATACTCAAGTGAGTCCTCACCAAATGCCTCGCGAGCTTGAGCGATATACTCCGCCGTCGGCATCCAGTGGTAGAGATGGCGGCCGCTGCGATCCACCCGCTCGGGATGACGCATGCGGGGTGAGGCGGTGGCGTCGAAGGATAGGCACACGCCAAACAGCGTCTGCCAGAACTCCATCCCCACCGAAAGGCTCGGCCAGCCAGCGCGGGGTGTGACGAACTTACCAAAGGGCGTGAGTTTAGAGCCGGGGTTGGCCATCCCAATGCCCTTGAAGTCCTCATTGGAAGAAAGGTTTCCCACCATCGCTGTGTAGACGCACATACCCAGGTCGGAGAACTCGTCTGCCACCAGCCGCAGCCTGCCGCCAGCCGGAGCCTTAAGACCCTTAAGCTTCTTGTCGGCTTCGCCCTCATCGTCCTTACCGGCGGCAATGAGCCATAGCCCGATCGACTCCGAGAACTGGCCATTGATATCAACGCCCACGATGCGCCCCTTGGAGTTGACCATCTTGCCGGGGAGCTGCTTACCCTCGCGCTCCCAACGGGCCTCCAGGGCACCCCACAATTCCGACACTGACTTCCAGATCCGTCCTCGCGCGCCGGCCAGGGTGGTGGAGCAAATCAGAAACATCGTCTCGCTGGGGGCGGCTAGCCAGTCGACAATCGCAAAAATCGCGGCAGCCTCCGACTTGCCCGATGATCCAGCTCCAGCCAGGCCTACGAACTTGTGCTCGATCATCGCCCTCACCATGCGGTCGGTCCAGTCGTTCCACACCACAGAGCGCGAGGATCCCTCGACATTCCATAGCAGGTCAGCAGCCTTGACGAAGTGATCGAAACGGGTGAGGCGGCCACGTTCGCCCTCAGCGCGGTCATCATGCGCGTAGCACCACAGCTCGATATCGAGCTCGCTCACCCCCTCGGGAAAATTTTTTCCGTATTTAATCATCGGATGGAAGCCAGTTCACTCCGGGCCCTCCTTCTCAGCATCAAAAAGCTCCAGCTTCACCATCTCCAAGCAGCCGATGATAGACGCAAGAGAGAGGTCCCACTCTGCGCGATAGCGCTCGATCAGCCTGACAAGATCATCCGCAAGGGCGTCCTGCTGGACAAGCTGATCCACACTCCGTCGTTTGGGCATGAGCGCATCGTGTGAATTCTTACGGGAATAGCAACAACAGAATCACCCCCCCGCAACCTCTTCAGATACCTTAAGCTTTGTTGGGAAAAAATAAAAAACGTTTTTTGGTCGTTTTAATCCTAAGGGCACACGTGTGTCTTGGGGGACAGAGGGGGGATACCCGCCGCCCCTCACTGAGCACACCAACCAGACAACGCTATGAAACCAACTAGCATTCGTATCGAGAGGCACCCTTGCTCTCACGGTAGTAGACAACTGCTTGCATGCTGACATGATTACATTCGTGTTGATGAGGTCGCATTACCCTCACGCTGTGGACTCCATAGCGCCTTCTAGGGTATAGAAGCACGATGCCAGCCGTGAACCAACGCTGGCTATACACGCATATGAAAGATGACATCGTCATGAGAATGTACCGAGGGATCTACCTCGGCTTAGTGATCGCTGGCCTGATCGGGCTGGTGGTGAAAACGGGCGGATGCTCGGAAACCCGTGATCCTCTGCAAGGGTCGCACATCCCATCTGAGGTTCATGCGCCATCCCATTGACATTGATGACCCCGAGTGGGTCGATAAAGTACACGCCACAATCGTGCCACGACCCGTGACGGGGGAGAGGGTGCGGGCGGGCTCGTCCTGGGTCTCCAGGGCCACAGCTCGCAGGGGCATGGTGAGGTGGGTCTCGAAGACCGAGGTGTGCCTGGCCTTTGCCGAGAACGTCTCGGATGTCGTCATCCACTCGCTGGATGATTTCAAGCGCCTCTACGCGGAGGCTGAGTGACTTCAAATCCCGATGCCAGGCCTGGGCAGAACAGGTCGAAACCAACATCAAACGAAAACAACATCATGAAAACTACCAGACCATCATACACCGTAAGCGCACGCAACGTCGTCTTCACTCCTGAGGCGGTGATCACGGCCACCTTCAACACGGGGACCTTTCATGGGCCCCTCTCCGGGCTCCAGGCCTGGGTGTTGGAGAACAAGGCAACCCACGTTAAGGGCTGCGTCACCGAGCTCGGTAAGCACGGGCTCTACCCCTGCCTCAGAGCGCGCGACGAGAACATGGCCAGAGCGCTGTCGATCCTTGCCGGTGGAGTGATTGCGATGGGTGACGGGATCACCTACGCCACCAGACAGATGGCAATGAACGCGGCGCGCACGCTGATGCTCGCAGGGCTAGTGATGCAACCTGGGGATCTAGCCTGGGGCATCACTGAGCAAGCCTACGCAAATAGCGCTCAAGCGCTCAAGCCCAAGCAGCTCACCCTCGAGGAGCAACTTGCTGATTGCCCCTTCTAAGCGTTGCGGCAACGCAACATGGCGGCCTCAAGCCGCCCGAGTTACACCAAGTCGAAACGCCGTGATGGCGTCGTTGTGGGGTGAGAGCCCACGGCCTGAATGAGACATCTCACATCTACTATGAACACGAACTCACAAATACTAAACGCCCTGGATCGCGGCATGCAAGTCGATCCACAAGCCAAAGACCGAGCCATCTCCAACCTGGTGATGCAGACGGTCTCAGAGCACAGCACCGAAGAACCACAAGGTGGCTTCCAGGGTGTTGCCGGCGACGAGGATGGCCCATCGTCAGCGGTTCGCAACTGCCTCGGCCTGCCCGATGTTGCGTCGACGCAAGAGCTCCCAGCCAAGCTGCCCTCGCACGACTTGCCCTCCTTGCTGGAATCACGACATGAAACACTGCTCCAATGGTGCGAGCCGTGGCCAGCGTGCGGGCCGGAAGGCAACGACCTTGATGCTCATATCTTCCTCCGTGCCACAATCCACGACTGCATCAACATGCAGCGCCACGAGGCGAAAAAGGCTGGACGACCAACGATGGGCGACGACAGAAACCACCTGCTCGACTTCATGGCAATCCACTTTACGAAGATTGTAGAGGCGAATCAGTTGCCTTAAATGTCACGGAAACCGAACGCCTATCAAAGCCCAACGTCATGGGTATAAAAGGAAATAGCGGCCCACTTCCGTGTCCGCTTGCAACTGAATGTAAATCAACAGGTTTGTTCTCTACTTTGAGCGGATGGCAGTCTGGCAAGGTGGCCAGCTGGTCGGCTTTCGGTGGTTGGAACAGCCCCAAACTACAACGATTCCTTACCTTTGCAACTACAAAAATGAACGAAAAACCACTGAAAAGCCCAAATCAAACCCCTCTAGGGGTGGAGCAGATTACAATTGAGTCTCACCATTGGTGTCCCCTTATAGATGGGGTGGTGGTGTCATCGCCCTGCTGTGGGGTTGTGGGTCCTGCGCCTTGTTCTGACGAGGGTTACGGGGTCTGCCCTTTCTGTGGGTCCTGACGCTATCCCTTGCGGCTCTCCGTGAAAGCGGCTGCGCCGCCGGGGATGGGGTATGAATATCTCCGTGGTGCTTGGTGCGTGTTTTGCTGTCTCTGGCCCCTTGCTGCTTGCAATGCAGGTGGGCTTGTTGGACTTATCAAACGCTCTTGAGGTGCTACGTGCAGAAGTGGATGACGCGTTCGGTCACGACACGCGGATCTTCCCTGACTACACAGTCTCTGCGTCCATCACAACATCCGTAGGACGCTGACTCCTCAAGAAGCCAATGTTCACTGCCACGCTTGTCCCTGCGGCAGCGTCGGCCTTCTCTTCACCTGTCACCAAGCGTGTAGCTGTAATGATTTCCAGTAATCCCTTGGGGTTGCGGATGAAATTCGACGCACTCTCATCAGTGACGCCTTCTAGGGCTGCGCTAACGATGTTGAAGCTCTTCTCACGCAGCTTCTCGCCGCGCTCCACCCAGATCTCTGCCTTGATCTCATTCACATCCCGGGTCTTGCCGGAGCGACGGAAAATCTCCGACTGCTTCGCCTCGATCTCGCGCCTCAATGACTCCACTTTGGCTGGCGTTAACCAACCATCCCTCAAGGCCCGTTGCCTTACGGAACGCTCGCTCACCTTGAAGGCCTTCGCGGCGTTGAGATAGCTCACACCGCTCTCCACCAACACCCTCATCGAGACGTAGTCGGTCTTAAGATCGGTGGAGGCCATCACAGTGAGCCCTCCTGCAATTTCGATAACGGGGATGTGGGACATGCGACGTGTCCTACACCCAATCTTGCGTCAACGCAACAACCAAAACCAACACAAACCATGAAAGCTATTAAAACAGAGATCCTCCAGCCCTGCCTGAGAATCGCGCTCCACGTAGCCTGTATCATCAGGTCGGGTCACTGGAGCTGGCATCTACACGGCATCGCTCGCGAACTTCCGCTAAGGGCCCTGCGGCTGCGCCGCAGAGCCACGGGGCGATAATGAATCTTGTCCTGGAAGTGACGCTAAACCTTCCATTAACCAAACACAGTAATGCACACGAACATTGAGGAAATCGCAGGCATCATCGCCGACGAGACACAATACCGTGATGGGTTCCGGGACCCCAGAAGTCCCGGGTTTGTCTACTTCGATGACGAGCGCGAGCTCGACACCGACATCAGTTGGGGGCGCAACCTTGCCCTCGACTTCGAAGAATGGGTGGCCCTCCAAAACCACCATGAGGCACTCGACAACCAAAGAGAGGCTCTGGCAAGCCGCAAGGTGATTGCCATCAAGAGCAGCCCTACGAGGCCCTCAGCGGTCACAAGCCCCGAATCCTACAAACACCTGCCAAAAGCCGCCCGCAAGCGCGTGGAGGCCCTCCTGGCGATCAAAGTGGACCAAACGGTGTCAGACGGGGGTTCCTACCCTGATGTCACCAGCGACTACGAGCCAATGGAAGGTGATCCAGCCGTCTACCGGCTCTGCACCTACTCCAACCTGTTCCAAGTGGTGAACAACGAATACAACCGTCTCCACCCCGTCAGAGATGAGCATGGAGTGGTGAACAATCCCTATGATCCATCAATGGAGCTGGTAATCGCCCGCGCCACTAAGGAGCAGCCTGAACCTATCACGATGGCAGACAAGGCTGCCGTAGAGGAAGCCCAGCGCCTGAACAACTGGACGATCGGCTGGCATAAGCGCCGGCCACAGAACAACGACCACTGGCGCAAGTTGGTGGCCCCGTTGTCGGCTCATCTGGACAATCCAGACTGCCTGTCTATCCTTAAGACCCTCCGTGAAGCTCTGCCATTCGCCCAGGGGCCCCTAGCGGGCACAGTGTTCATCAATCCAGACGGCACGCGCTGGGAATCAAGCGACACCAACGGCGGCAAAGCCAAAGAGGCGTACGCAAAAAGACACAAGGTGCCAGGCCACCTCATCACGATGGACCGGACCCAGCTCGAGGACAAGAAGGTATCCAAGTGGGTGATCGGCAGACGCCGCTCCAGCGAGGACACTCCGTCCAACTGGTATGACCCCAACCCCTCGTTCGTTGAGCGCAAGCAAAAGGATGAGTGGGTGCGCGAGTACGACTCCCTCGGCAACAACCTCTACGCCGTGCCTGAGTCACGGGTATTCGAGGGCCACCGTCTGACGGTGCGTGAGTTTGAGCGCGCCATCATCGCTGGAGCCGAAACCTTCGACGACGAAGATGACGTGGCTGTGGCCCGGCTAGAAGCTGACTTCCTGCCCGACAGCCGAGTGCTTCTGCTCAACATGGGCTATGGCTGCAACGGTCGCGACGAGTCCGCGCTCAGCCACGAGGAGGCCTACCTCTACGGCGTACTAAGAATGTTCGGACTGGAAGAAGCGTGCGAGATCATGCTCCTCGAGCAGCAGGAGCCAGGACTACTCGCTGCCCACCTCATGAAGAACGGCAACTACAGCGAAAACTTGGTTTCCATCCTCAAGTGGGTGTCCACCCAAGACAAGCCCTCACGAAACGCACAGGGACGCGCACAGCCACCCGTTAATGATGAACCGATGCTGGCCTATGTCATCTCAGCTCTCACTGACCGGCCATTGGCAGACATTGAAGACCGTCTGGACACAAAGAGTGTGTCACGCGACAACGTGCACATCCTCGAGGAAGCCCAAAAGGCCCAAGACGCCTTCATTCGCACCCGCAGCAACCTCGTCACGCGTGCCTGGCACAGCATGACGCAGGAAGAAAGGGCGCTGGCGCGCCCCGGGAGATAAATGTCAGGAGTTGGGAGTCGGCCAGGTGGTCGGCTCTCAGCATCCCCTGAAATCAGAACCAAACCAAACACGACAATGAATGACACGACTGAAACCGCAACCACACCCCGCCGTAAAGCAGTGCATGTGGCCATCAACGCCCCAACCGAAGCCCTCCGCGAAGCCATTCGCCAAGAGCTCGGCTCACGCCTGAAACACGCCACCTTCTCCTTCATCGGAAAGATAAGTGAGCGTCCCACCGGCGCACGCCTGGCCACCGCGGGGCTTCCGGCCTTCATCCCGGGCAATGAAGGCGTCACCGTCTACTCCTTCGGGACCAAGATGGAAAACAATGCGACCGCAGAGTCGCGCAACAACCAGTGGGGCGTCCTGCGCGACCCCGAATCCACCGTCGAGGAAGTCCTCGCCGAACTGGGCCGTCCACAAGAATACCTCGTCCTACCTGAAAAGGTGAGTGGCGAGCTCAAGATGGCCCTCTCCGAAGTGCGCCTGGACATCGCCGAGGCATCCACCACCGAAGACCAGCTCGCAGCCTACAAGGCGGGCTTTCAGCTTCTGGTTGACGCCATCGGCTAAACAGCCCTAGCCTGCCTCCGCCTCACAACGGGGGCAGGCTTCCTTCCATCATCATGAAAACTCTATACAACAAAGAAGAAGTGAAAAGCTGGATCCAAAACATTAAAAACAGAGCCAAGCGCAAAAGGCAGCACCTCACAAACTGCAGTCTGCAAGCAAAGCGCGCTAAAATGAAACTGATCCAGAAGAAAACGGGCCATCACGGCAGGTCGATGAGCCAAGCCATGATCAAAGCTCACGCAGTTGCGTAAACACTTTTTGCCGTGCCTGTGCTAGCCGAACGATAGCCTCTGGGAAATCCAGGGGTGAAACAAACTGGAAGCGCGTGAGAGCACTAAGAAAACCACCTGGCGCAAGCCAAAGAGACGCCTCTCAAGTTCATCTCCTGCCGTCCGTCAAAAAGCGCTAACGCCAACCACCTACCAACCATGAAAATTACAAACAATCAACACCTCGGATATATCGCGCGCGCAATCTGCGAGTGGGTGCGTGGAAACCGGGTCGAAAACTGGAAAACGTGGCAAAAGGACGGAATGACGTCCGATACCACTTTCAACGAAGCTTGGGACAATATATTCATTGTAAGAGTGGGCGGCGGCCTCGAGGATAAAAGGCTAAAATCCTACGTACGCCAGCAAATCAACAGAGCCCTCGCATCCAACCCAACCGAGCTAGCAACGGCTCACGAACCCCTTCCGGAGCATCCAGCTCCTGAACAGCAAGACACCATGGACACAACCGCATACCAAGACAAGCCCGTCACCAGCGTCACGCTGGTGTTTGGGGAAGACGTGGCTCAGATCAACGAGCAACGGGCCCTCAACATGATCAAGGCGAACAACGCCGCGATCGAGGAGCTCGAAAAGACGGGGATCACCTCCACCCGGCTCGCTCAGCGCATCACCGGCTACAAGGCCGCGAACGAAGCGCTGACCACCCGCCTCGATTCCTTCACCACCGAAGGATGATCGTACCCGGCCCCGGGGTGAATCAGGGGCACCAATGGCGCGTGGACCAGAGCAGGCGACGCCGCGACCAGAAATCGCGGTGTGATTCAAGTCAGCTCCAGCCCACGCGTCACCAACCGCCGCGGTAGTTCAAGGGTAGAACGCGCGATGTATGTCGGTTCAAGTCCGGCCCGCGGCACCACTCTCCACAACCCCATGGGACGCAAGCGACGACACAACAAGAAGCAAAAACGCATGGAACAGCAACCCCTAAGCTACCGCGAACGCGAGCTTATCAACCGAGCCACCCGCGAGGGCTTTGCCATCCCGTGGCAGTACCGCAACTGGCCCAATTGCTTCACCAGTCTGGACAGCTTCATCACGTCGATGACAGGCTGGCTAGAAGGTAAGATCCGCAACCATGGCGAGGCGGAACAAATCGTCACCGACAAGTGGCCGCCAGTACGCAAGCCAGAGGTGAAGACGCCCGCACCCAACCTGTCCCGCACCACCCACTCCAAAATGTGGAACGGCTGGAGCGAGGATGACTATGAATGGGACCAACGAAGCAGCAGTGTCATTGCGGTGATGCAAACCCTGCCTGCTGCTCCGCTCATTCCCGCACCGTCGGGCCTGAGTTGCGAACAAGAGCCTCATGTAGTGCTCTGACCAATTTCCTAGGAGTGGCCTATAGTAAAGATGCTGGACCGACACTCGCGTCAATAGCTCATAAAACTGAAGCTCACACCAAAAGAAAGACTTGGCGAATCGGCCTGCACCCGCGCGCGAGGGTAAAGGAAAGACCAGGAAGGACAGTGGTTCAAGACCATCCCCCAAGTCGTCAACCGAGTCATCGGAAAAATGACCTGGCGAAGCCCGTTGAGCTCGAGGAGCAAGGATCAACGTAAAAACTCCTAGCTCTGATGGTAGATCCCGTCGGGACTCGGACCTTAACCGAAGACGATGACCTTACTAGGCGACACGCATGGGAATAGACCAAGCGAGAAGTAATCATGATGGTGGTAGAAATAACAAAGTCCTCCTCACCTGCTTTTACGTTTGCGGGAATCAGTCTCAAGAAGACTCAAAACCCGATAGAGGCCTTTCTGGGTCACGCTCGCCAAGCGAGGGAAATCCAGTGATTTGTATGGCTGAGGCTTCCAAGAAAGCCCAAGCTCGACCGCGCATGGAATTGCGCGTGCTTACGGGACAAGCAACCCGACCGGAGGGATTGACTCGGGGGTAATTGCCCGCATCATCCCCCTCCGGCTCACTCTCACCCAAAGGCGGGGCGCTAGGGCTCGGACGACACACTCCCCCCAGCAACGACCGATCCCAAAGCGCTCCGCGACCCGCTTTCCCCGACCATCCCGGACGGGGCAAAACCAAAACAAAACACAGCACACATCATGATTGTTACACTGTCAAACGGCGGGGCCACCGTCTCGGTCGACCTCCCTCACGGGACTGAGGCCGGCCACATTCGCTCCATGCAGGACGAGCTAGACGACATCGGCGCACCATCCTCCTTCACCCTCGCGGTGGACGGGCAAGGCGTCGACGACTCAGCTCCACTCTCCCATGGGGCGACAGTCACCTTCCGCCCGCGCGGAGGAGACAAGGGCTCCAACTGAGCAACCGCTCCCCCGGCCTGGCTGGGGGGGCACACTTTCGTCAACGCAACTTGAAACGCGCCCCACTCCGACCTGGAAAGAAATGCCGCGCCTGCAATGGCTCAGGCTGCGCCGCCTGTAACCAACGCGGCTTCACAGTAAAGCAACCCAAGCCGCGCAAGCCGGTGAAGGCCGTCAAAAGCAAGCGTCACTCGATCAACCTGCAGTACGGCCTCCTGCGGGCGCCCTTCATGCTGGAGCGTCCGCGCTGCCGAGTGCTCGGACCCTCGGGTCCCTGCGGCAGACCGACCACCGACCTCCACCACCGCAAAGGCCGCGGCCGCCACATGCTGGACGAATCTACCTGGATGGCAGTGTGCGCGGAGTGCCACCACGGCTTCCACAACCAACTCCGCGGCTGGGCTGCACGCATGGGCTACATTGTCAACTCCGCCTCCCGCGCGGTGCTGCCGCCAATCTCAGCCACATTCCTTCCTTATGAATCCACAGACCGTTAACATCGAAGCGCCGCCGCCGTTAAGGATCCAAATCGCCGGAGCTGCCATGGACGTCACTCCAGGCCGCCTGGCGGGAACCTTTCATCCCATCCCACTGCCACTGTGGCAGGCCATCATCGGCTTCCACCGCCAGGTTAGTATCAACCACCTGGCTGAGAGCGTATCCTACCACCACTGGCACGCCGGCGAGCGTCGTTACCACACCATCATACCCTGGCAGCGCAGTACTGGCCAAGGCCTGAGTGTGTCGCTGGACTGGACGAGCAAGCCCAATGCCGAGCTATTGGACGCTTACGCGGCTCTCTATAAAGAGGACTTCTTCCCAGCCTGCACCATCCATACCCACGTCGACACGATGGCTTTCGAGAGCGGAACCGACGCCCGTGATGAGGCTGAGAACCCGGGGTGGCACATCACTCTCGGCAAACTCGTCAGCGCGGCCAAGTACGACCTTGACTTCCGGATGCGGATCCCGCTCCAACGCAAAATCACCGCGCTTATCGACAATAGCCGCGGCCACAAGCTCAAGTGGGAAAACCTATTCACCTCCGAAACCACCTGGGCTGACGTTCATCAGTCTCCCGGCACGCTCGACTGGCACCACCTCCTTGAGCGCGTCTCGATCACCAGCTGACACCATGGCAATCACCTACAAACGTAACGAAAAAGGCCAAATACTGGCTAAGATCGGCCAAGGACCCTCCACCGTGCTGGTGTCGAAGCGTTTCCGGATGCAAGGCGAACGCAGGGTTGATGTGATCCAATTCCTCAATATGGATGAGGGCTGGGCGCGCTTCGCCATCCGTAACCTCAGCATGCCGATGCTCTACCATACCTCAGCGGAGGATGGCCACTTCCAGTCCTACGGGCGAACGGGTGAGAGCCGGATGACGCAGTATGACGGCATCGTCTACCTCACCATCCCTGACATCAAAAACACCGAAGCCATCCACCTTACCGATGCTGAAGGAGGGGTGTTGGCAGGCTCCAACCTCTACGGATCCTCCTGGGTCACCTCGCCTAAGTTCAAGGGCGTCTGCCTTGGCGCTACCTTCAATCCCCTTAGTCTTGAGCCGGTAGACCTGCTGCTCTTTAACCGCGCCAACAGGGACCTTGATTGGCAAGGAGAGCCCCTTCATGGGGCTTGGATCTCCACCAATGCACTTCCTCGCCCCATTTTCAATATCACCCAATGGCCCACATGGAATACCACGACCCCAATCCCGCAAGAAGTGCTCGACGCCACCGAGCTCTGGTCGGATACCTGACCGCCTCGGGCGAGTTGGATTTCGAGAGCCTCGACCACAATCATCCGGTAGTGGCAAGCGCCACCGTCGGCGAGCTGATGGTGGCTATCCAGGAAGCCGCCGCTAAAGTCCGTTGCCCGCTCGAAACCACTGTCTCACGCTGGCTCGGTGCCCGAGAGTCGCTCTCCATTGGAGTGGAGACAGAAGTCTGGCAGCGACTCAGCGAGCTGCGCTACAAAAACCTGAGCATCCACTATTACCTTCAAGGCCGCACCGCAATCTTGCACAACGCAGTGGAAGCGTTTCAGGTGTGCTACTACCGCGACGCTCACAACGGCGTCCCCGCAATTGTTTATCACGTGCAAGCGCTGGTGGCAGCCGAACCGCCGGCCTATTACCGGATGATTCGCAGCAACTATGAAGAAGCCGAAAAGCTTTCCGGGCTAGACTCGACCAGATTCTCTGATCGGCGCACCCCTAGTGGAATGATGTCCGGCAGGCACCTCAACACGGTGATGAGCCATACTGAGAGCGAACCTGTCAGTCTCTCCTCCCTGCCTCTCCACAAGAAAATATCCCAACTATCCTAACCTTCAAATACCGCACCCTAAAGGGATGCGGATTGCAGATGGATACGACCATGGATTTTGCCACAGTTAATTACCTCCGCGTTTGGGCGTTTGAATGCGCCCGTGCTCAAAAACTCCAAACCGCGAAGCCTGATGTTCTTGGCACCGTTTCCGTCTGCATTTTCAGCATGGCCACACGACTTACAGACAAACTCGGATTGAGATTTCCGATTCGCTTTCTCCGTGTGACCGCACTGGCAGCATTGTCTGGACGTGTTCCGAGGATCGACTTGGATCAGTGGAACACCGGCAACCGCCGACTTGTAGGCAAGAAAGCCTCCAAGTTGCGCGAAGCCCCAGCTATGCAGCCTTGTCCGTTCCCGCCGTCTGGCCCTGATCCTCGTTCTGATGCCAGTCAGTTTCTCGATGGCAACAGCACGGTTCGTGCGTTTGGCGGTTTGGACTATGCGTTTGGAAATTGTGTGATTTACGTCGCGAGCAAAGTTCGCCTCTCGCTTGCTGCGTTTCTTCAAAAGACGTTTTGCGGACTTCGTTCCTTTGTGCTGCAACTTGCAGCGAAGAGAGCGATTGCGATTGCGAATCTTGTTCAGGCGGGAACCGGAATAGTTCGTTCCATCGGAGTCGTAGGCGATCTCCACGATTCCCATATCCACCCCGAGGCAATCGACAGCCTCAATCTCTTTGTCTTCGGGAACGTCCACTGTGATGTTCAGAAACCACTTTCCCTTGCGGAAAATCAGGTCTGCCTCGCCACGGGGATAGGCAAGCAAAGCCCGCTGCTTCTCGCCGCAGACAAAGGGCATCTTGGCGCGACCGCTAAGCGTCCAGATGCTCACGGTGCACGGAATCAGATTCATGGAAAGGATTCGGGAGTCGTAGGCAATACAGCCGTGCTTGCGAAATACGCGCTGAACTTTCTTGTCCAGCTTGTAGGCGTCCACAACCTTCGCGTTGAGCAGACAGACGATCTGTGCGGACAGCGGGAACTCGTCTCGAATCTGACGGTAATAGGTTTTGTGCAGGGGAAAGCGTCGGAACTCCTTCGAGTCCCAAGAAAGTTGGGACAGGCGGTTCGCCGCGCTGTTGACCGTCTCCAGTGTCTCGCGCAAAGACTCCGCCTGTTCGGGCGTTGGTAACAGTTTAATCTGGACAGTCAGTTTCACTTCAACCAAGTTATTTCAAAACCTTGAACATGTCAACACCTAAAAGCAACCAAACCAAAGACGGCCTGAAGGCCGTGGTTTCAACCCAATTATTTTGATGAAGAAGCCTCAAAAAGCCGCCATCATCGGCGCGGGCGGCATCGCCTGCACCCTCGCCCCCATCCTCGGCCGCCTGATGGATCTCGTGATCGTCGACGCTGACGACTACGAGCCGTCCAACGCCGCTCGCCAGTTCCCCGCTCTCACTTCTACCGGTAACAAAGCGGTGGTGCTGGCGGAAAGTATTGCTGGCTCCACTCTTCAGTCTGTCCAGGCGGTGCCCCACTACTTGCAGGGAGCCATGGCCATCAACTGGCCCGAATGGGAAGGCGTGGAAATAATTTTCGGCGCAGTGGACAACAATCAGTCACGCCACATCATCATGCAGCTGGCGGAAGACCTGGGGATTCCGGCGATCCTGGCAGGCAACTCCCATGCTCACGGCGAAGCTCACCTGTTCATCCCTGACGCGCACGACCCACGCCACCACTTCGAGTTCCCAGATACTGACCCACCGCCATGGTCCTGCAACTCTGAGCGCACGCTCGAGGAGTTCCCACAGACCGCGATGGCCAATATCGTCGCGGCCGGCTGCGCTATGCACCTACTGCTGTCATGGGAACACGTCGCCAACCCTCTTCACGCGGTAGTCCACTCCCGGATCGACACGCTCTGCTCTTCGTTCCGGCGCGCGAAGGACTTCACGCCCGCAGGAACCGTCTTGACGGCCAGTTAAGCGTTGCGTCAACTCAAAGCCGACCCAGAAAAACAAACACATGAACCTGCATACCATCCAGTCACAAGGAGAAGGCCCGAGTCTCGGCCCAATCACCGTTAAACGCCTGTTTCCATTCAAGCCAGGCGACAAAAGCCTGTTCCTTATCGCCAGCGACGCCACCGGCGAATGCGCGGTGAAGATCTGGGGCGCCGGCGCACATTGCGGAGTCCAAGAAGGCCAAGTGATCACTCTCACCGGCGCGGGTCCCAAGGGCGGCCTCAAGACCAACGAATACAACGGCAAAGTGAGCATCAACGCCAACGACTGCCGCGTGGACATCCAGGGAAGCAACCCCGCACCCCAAACCCAGGCGGCACCACAGCCCGCAGCGTCTCAGCACGCTGACCCACTCGACGACAAGCTGCCCTCGGTGATGAAACGCTGCGCACGCGCCACCTCCCTCTACATTGACGAGATGGTCGTGAATCATGGCTTCAGCCGCGACGAGGCGATCATGCTCGCGCAAAACTGCCCCGCCTGGTACAGTTTGTGGTGGTTCGGCGAAAAAGGAGTTTAGACAAACCTTCCGAATTGACCATGGTGGCGAGCAATGGCCTCCCAGCTGGCGCTCGCTGCCTCTTCGATGACCTGCCAAAATGGTCACCCAAACCCCTTTTCCAACACGATGAGACCCCTTCCTGCCAACATGCTGCCGCTTCCCGCTGGGATGACCCTCTTAGGTTATGGCGACACCTTCCAACGATACCCCGATGGTCAGAACTTTGCAGGCGCAATGCTTCATGATACCGAATGGAATGAATCTTCCTTTAGTGGTGACTCATCAAGCCGACTCTACGCTGCTCTAATCGGCGAACCAATACTAGGCATCCCTGAAAACCGAGCGCAGATCGAGCACTACGAAAACTTGCTGGCCGGCAGAATCACAACACCTATGCCCGAGGCTGCGTTCCGAGCTCCTCCCGTGTTGATCGACCAACTCCATGAAGACTATGTCATAGTAGGCTGGGGCGGAGACTTCGCAGCGAGTGATCATGATGAAATAGGCTTTAGGAGCTCCATTAATGGAAGATGGACGCTCGAAAACCTTTCCGACGTGTATAGCAATTCCTTTTACGCCTTCCATAGATACTCCAGGACGGTCGCGAACGAGGCCAATGCCGCGGCTATTGCGTTCTACCGCGGGCATCAGTTGGAAGAAAGCCTCACCGCAACACCAATCCCGACTTCTATCCCCTCTCCGATTCCTAGTAACCCTCGCATCCCCGTTCCGCCAGACTTTCATTATCTCGGATACGGCGGCAGCTTCCAACTCCCAACTACCCAAATTTTCAACGGTATTAGTCTGGAAACAGGAAGAAGCGAATGGAGCCGGGGGCGATTGCTGATAGGCAACTCGACGCAAATCGAGTACGCCGCGGCCATTGGGTCAGCTATCCACCTACTCAACACCCATATGGACTCACCAACTGAACACGTCTCCCTGCCGGCACCCTTAGAGGTCCCTGTGGAAGCCATTGAATCCCTAGCTAGAACGATGGTGCCGATAGGTTGTGGTCGCGACATCAGCCCACATACTGCCCGCCCCGTCATGGCCTCGTACTACGAGATGGTCGGCGGCTGGACCGCTCGCCGAATGAGCCGGCTGTCAAGACAGCATGATCTCTACGCCGTGGACGCCAATAGCCCGGCCCTTGAGCCCAACCGCAACCAAGCGCTCGCCCTGCTCTCGCGCAGACTGCGATCCATCCACGACATTCAGGATGAGGACACCTACAAATTCGTCCAGGCCAGAACCAGGCTACCTGAAGATTATGTGGTAATCGGCTGGGCATCAGACATAGCCATCACGAACCTCGAGCGATTTGACTGGACCGCAACATGGGGCACTTGCGATGTGTGGGTGGACCAGCACGAAGCAGACGGTGTCACGGAAAAGCTCATCGCCGCCCATCGTGACGGTTCATTAGCCGCAGCTTACGCTGCAAACGTCTGGTACTACAACCAACCTGAATCGCGCGGCGAGGTTTACGCGCCTGCCGCATTCCGAACTCTCCCGCCGGAAATGCCACCCGTGCCCGACGGCTACGTCTGTATCGGCTATGGTAACCGAGAGAACGTGTTCTCACCTAGCTACAATGGCATCATCATTGGAATGTGGTTCGATCCGGGAAGCCAAAGCTGGTGGGGACCAGGGGAACTATCCTGGGGTGATGAGGCCAGAGACCAGGTCTTCGCGGTAGTAAGCGACGGCGCTTGCGCACATCTCTTACACGCGCAAGTCCAATTCTACCGAAGCCCAGAAGCCCTTCCCCTGGGCGCCCTCCCTGCAGAACCGCCTGCATCCCTAGGTCCTGCCCTCTTTCGTCTGAGCTTCAATGGCTCGCCGGTGGCCTCCGCTGAAGAGTTCAGCGAGACCATTGCACCACTGGTCGCTAATCCCAGTGAGTTGGCGACCACGATCTGGCGCGCGCTCTACAATGCTGACCCTGAATCGTGCGTGGCTCCATGGATCGACCGCGAGCCGGTGGTCCTTTCAGGCATCGACTTCCATCCCGTGGAACCCTCCGGGGCATTGACACTGGTGGAGCCTGCCGGACCCGAACGCCCCATTAGTGAAATCATCATCCGCGCTACCGCCGGTGCGCTGCTCCGCGGAGGACTGTCAAATCACTTCAACTACCTTGAGAGTGGCGAGTTGGTCGCTAACCCAGAGAACCCCCCATCAATCGAGCAGGGTTACGAGGTGATCCGTCGCACGCTCGAGATCCGCGAGACCGGCCAAAAGCTCGAGAACTATTCCTCCTGGACGCTGGGCATGCTCGGCAACCAGATGGAACTGCTGTTCGGCGACGCCTTCGACTCTTCGATGGTGCTGGCAGCCACCTCCAAAGCCTACAACACCTACATCACCGCCCTCGGTGTATTCCGGTCCTGCTGGAGCACTCGCCGTCTAGGCCTGTCGTTCACCCACCACAAGGAGGCTCATTATGCCAAGATCGAACCTGAGCAGAAGGATGTTCTGCTCGACCTCTGTGTCGAGCATCGCCTGAGCGTTAGCGAGCAGCGCAAGGTAACCTCCTACATCCGCAACTACGGCACCGAGGAACTGCTGGCCAACCCTCCCAGCGACACCGTCGAGCTGATGGAGCGGATCGAAGTGAGATCGGTAAACAAAAACTACCTTTTCTACCTCCCGTCCCGCAGTCAGTGGTACGAATACCGCGGACCGTACGAGTTCATCCCAAATGGAGCCACGCCAGTATTCAATGCCGACACACGCGCTCGTATCGACACTGGCGGAACAGCATCGAAGCTGGAGACTTGGAGCCCAGTAGGGATGGAGATGCCCTATCTCCGTGGCCACGCTGCTGTGCTTGAGGTTCACCGAGCTGAAGCGGCCGCCACTGACTCACCAGTGGAGCGCAGCCGAGGCGGCAACGCCGGCCCGCGCCACGAAAACGCCGCGCTAGATAATGAGCCTGCTCCGCTGGGCGAGACAGATATCTTAGCCCATGAAATCGGCATATTCGGGGTGAGCGCCACCACCTTATGAACGAGCAACAAGCAAGAGCCGAAATTACTGCCGACAGTGTTCGGAGCACCGTGAGGATATTGGCTGCCCTCGACAGTCTCCAGGCCGCCACCTACACTCAAGAAATCGAAGCTCGGGTCCTAAAAAAAGTGCCCCACTCCGAGTCGCAGATGTTCGAGATGGCCCAGCGCGCCGTGATCGACTTCATTGCAATGTCTATGCCGGGCAACGCTCAAGGAATAAGAATGAACGTAAGTTCGTTCATCAACAACCTGCAAGTCTGCGGCCTACAAAGCGAAATGGACATTGCTATTAAAGCGGTAGAAGAACTTGATTAGCCCCTCATGAGCGATACACCATTCTATAACTATCAAACGGTTCTTGAAGCAGCCGCCCAGCGCATCGACGATGTTGTCCGACTGCTCCTCCCAGGGGCAAAAAAGCAATCGGACTCATGGCGTTGCGGCGACGCAACAGGCAAGCCTGGATCATCCTTCTCAATCTCCACCCGTAGCAACAATGCGGGATGCTTCACCGACCACCAGGACCCAAGTGTCCGCGGCAATGCGATCGGTCTATGGGCGATGGTTCGCAACTGCAGCTACGACGAGGCCGGGAGAGCCTTGGCGGGCTTCCTGAGCGTCAACCCCGAGGCTCGGCTTTATCTGCCGAAGAAGCGCCCAGCGCCGAAGATCGTCCAGGCGGAGGAAGGCACCACTTTCAGTTGCGGCGGGCAGACCGTGCGAGTGAAGCCGCTCAACAAGCGCTCAGTGGACTACGCGCAGTCGCGGGGGCTCGACGCCGTCACCCTCAAGCGGGCGCGCTGCGCCTCCACCGACACCCACATCATCTTCCCCCACTTCGACGAGGACGACCGGCTGGTGCTGATCAAGTGCTGGTCCTGCGACGGCCGAAAAAACATGTTCAGCAACGACGACCCGATCCCGGTGCTCTTCGCCAAGAACCTGGTCGACCCGGTCAGGAGCGGCTCCGCGCTAATTATCTGCGAGGGTCAGTGGGATGCCTTGAGCTGGATCCAGCTCGGTTATCCGGCGGTGTCCATCCCCTCGGGGGCGGGCAACGACGAGTGGATCAACGAAGACTGGAACTTCCTCAACCGCTTCTCTGAGATCTACCTCGACTTTGATGACGATGCCACCGGCCGTGAAGCTGAGAGCCGGGTCAAAGTGCGAATTGGGATCGAACGCTGCCGGTCCATCCGCTACCGCTACAAGGACGCCAACGCTGCGCTCCAGGCGGGGGAACCTGAAGTGCTCCATGCCGCCTTCAAAAGTGCCAGGGAAGCGCCGATCGAGCGGATCGTCCGCGCCGCCGACATGAAGGGCAAGGTGCGGGAGCGGATGAACAAGACCCACCTCCAGGGAGGAACCCCCTTCTTCCTAGCTAAGCTCCCCTTCGAGTTCCGGCCCCACGAGATCACCCTCTGGTACGGCCTCACCTCGCACGGCAAGTCGTCCGTGGTGTCAAACCAGGTGTGCTACTCCGCCTCGCTCGGCAAGATGTCGATGGTGGCCTCCTTCGAGCAGGCCACGCCGATGACGATGGCCGCGATGCTCACCCAGTACACCGCCGACCCGGACATTGGCCAGACCAGCCAGTTCGACGCCGCTTTCGATGACCTCTCATCCAAGGTGCTGTTCTTCGACTCGATGGCGCGCACCAACCCGGCGGAGCTCATCGCCACGATGACCCTGGCGCACAAGCAGCTGGGGATTGAGGAGTTCGTCATCGACAACATCATGACCCTCGAGGTGGACCGCCAAGACAACACTGCCCAAGCCTCCGTAGCCGACCTATTCCGGGTGTTCGTCGCGCGCTATCCTGTACACGTCCATGAAGTGGCCCACCCGCGCAAGCCCTCCGACGGGGTGACTAAGCCGCCGTCGATCCAGGACATCCGAGGCGCCTCCGAGTGGGGCGACATGGCCAACAACATCATCTGCGTCTGGCGTGACGTCGACAAGGCGCAGAAAATGTCCGAAATGCACAACGAGAACGTCGACCCTCTGCTCATCGCATCCTTTGACGCTGAGGTGCCCGACGGCAAAATCTTTATCCGTAAGCAGCGAGAGAACGGCGAGCTGCCGATGATCTCCTACCGATTCGACAAGCGCTGCAAGCGGGCCTGGAAAGACCCAGAAGACGCGATGCCCTACTACTTTCCTCAGTCCGAAGAGGAAACTAAACCTGAAACCGAAGAGGAATGATGAATGAAGAAGCGGGACCGTGGACAGACTATATTCCGATAACGCAAAATGATTCATCGGTGTTCCAGAGGGTGTCCGGCATATATAGAAACTTGTCACCACTGCCTTTATCGCCACGTGACCAAATGCTGCTTGACGTCGCTAAGAAGGTGGCCAGCGGTGAGATCCACCGCCGCCAAGCCGTCGACGCCATCATCAAGGCCTCCAATGAGCACTCAGACTAGAAGCGGCGCCGTGCCATCCGTCAGGGCTCCCTCATCCAGCAGACGCTGTCGAACGGGAACGCTGAGGCGTCACCCAGCTGAGCGCGGGGAATCCAGATCTTAAGCGGCAAGTAGCAGCCGCAGGCGCCACAGGCTTCAGGAGCCTCCACCCTTACTGGTGGCACCACCGTCAATGCCAGCACATCCTTGCACGAAGAGCAGCCAAGAATCGGCTGAGCCAGAGGACAAATAAAACAGACCTCTGCTCGCCTCCTTGCCTCCTCCTCCGACACTAGGCTCCGGTTGGTCAGGCGCTTCAGCATGAAGTTGACAAACGACTTGGCTGTGGCCAGTGAAGCCGTTGGTGGTCCAGGGCCGGGTATCTTCCTGACATAGCGTGGGTGAGACTCCGCCAGCGCCGACCAAACCTCCCCTTCCCAACCGGGCCGCAGCATGCCGCCGGCGCGGGCCACCGCCTCACGATAAGCGCGCATCACCCCTTTCACGTCTACCGCCTCCAGCCGCAACCCGTCGATCGAAATCGACAGGCGACGCGGAACGGGTCCTCCTGTCTCCCAAGCCATAACCCACCGTCCCACGAGCGGAGCGCTCCAACAAGCACAACCATGAACATCATCCAACAAGGCAACATCTCCACCCTTACATCCGCGGTAAGAATCGACGCAACACTCCCCACTGGGACCTATGACGTCCAGTTCGACAGCATGCGCGGCATCTACGAACTCCACCACCGGCCGGGGTTTCGTATGCCAACCAAGATCTACGGCGGCGTAGACACCTTCTCCACGCGTGTCCTCAAGACCTTCCGCGCCCTAGGCAAGGGGATGGCCGTGCTCGCCTCCGGTCCCAAGGGCTGCGGCAAAACCCTCACCGCTAAACGTATCGCGCTCGAATCGGAAATGCCCGTCATCTGCGTGGCCACGCCCTACTTCGGCAGCGGCTTCAACGCCTTTCTCACTGACATACCCAACGCCTGCGTAGTGTTTATCGACGAGTTCGAGAAGCTCTACAACGAAGAAAACGCTAGAAACTCATTCCTTAGCCTGCTTGACGGAGCATCAGACAACAAGCACCTCTTCATTCTCACCAGCAACGAGGCGGAGATTGGCCGCTATTTCAGCAACCGCCCGGGACGGGTGCGCTACCACCGCAAGTATGAGGAGATGCCAATGGCAGTGCTTCATGAAATGATTGAGGACATGATGGAAGAAGGCTGGCTGCGCGATGCCGTTGTGAAAATGATCGAAGAGTATGGCTCCATCAGCCCCGATGCCCTCACCTCGCTGATCACAGAATGCCTCATCCATGGCGAGCCCCCAGAGGAGTTTCTGTCCTACTTCAACATCCAGACCGAGCTCTCCGGTTACTACTCAGTGGTCATCAAACGCGTGACCAAAATGCCGAAAACAGGGCTAACAAAAGCCACGTTCGAAAAAGTTAAGCGCTACCTCGAGAGGGTAGAGCAATACGGCGAAGAATACGCCGCCATCAGCCATCCGGAAGGGCTGGCAAACTGCAACGATTCCATCAAAGAGTGGTCGGCTGAATACACAAGGCCATTCTCAAAGCGCGCAGGTGAGATGGAGGTGAACATCAACTACGCAACCTCGGGGGTCGGCAAAAGCTTCCGCTCATTCAATTTCCGCCAACACGAAATCGAGTCGATGCGACGATATGCCGGCAACATCGAAATCAAGCTACACTCGGGCGACACCTACCTGTTTACCCCGGTGGCGGGATCAGCGCGGGGAAAAAACGCGATGTTTTAAAATTTACCCTTGCAAAGGCGGCGAGATAATCCTACCTACCCGGGCGTCGGACTTTCACTCCTCGACAACGATCTTAGAGACCAAGGGGTTCGCCCCCGTCCCTAGTAGGCCCGCCCGGTAAGTGGAAGTCCCGGCGCGGGTCTTTTTCTTTAGTGGATCAAGGAACCCCGCCTGTTCACAAGCCTGCACAGACCAAAAGCGAAGGCACAACGTGCGGTTAGGGTTAAAAGGATACACCGCCTAAAATAAAGTAATTCCTGGGTCACTCCTTGTCCTCTGCATCCTATGCGGGGGGTAGGGGGGTTATAAAAAAGAAGAAGCCCAACCTAAGCCTTAGAAGCACTTAACATCATGAGCAAAGAACACAACCCCGCATGGATGAAACGACGGGAAGAGAACAGCACCCTCCGAATCCTAGCGGAGGTGTACGACCTTGGAGGATACGAAATACACGCGACGTTCAGCGGTAGCGGCGACAGTGGCAGCATAGATGAGATGGAGGTTAAACGCCATGCCGACTCAGTAGTCACCGACAGCGTGGTCAACCCGGATAATGAAACCTGGAGCATCCTGCTCAGTGTGGTTGACAAGCTCATCGAAGACCACGTTCAGCACGATTGGTACAACAATGAAGGCGGAGGCGGAGAGCTTGTCATTAATCTCGAAAACCTCGATATGCACATCACCGGCCATGTCTACGAACTAGTGCGTGAAGATGTTAGGGATGTGGAAGACAACCTCATTGAATTGATGGACCTCTGACCGACATGCACCCTTGCCACCACTCCATTAGTTCCGCCCGCAAGTTCGGCGGCCTCGCATCCGACTACGCAGCGATCCACGACTGGTTCGACGCCTCCAAAGAGTTCCTCGCCGACTTCCGCCACCGCGCCCTACGTCACCACGCCCAGGGAATCTTCGAGTGCGAACGGCGCTTCGGCTCCACCATCGTCAACTCAGATGGCAAAACTGTGCCTGTCCGCTACATCGGAGAACAACACGTGCGTGAAGACTGCGGACGAATCCCCAGCCTGCAAGACTGGCTCCTAAGAATCCAACACGAGCCCTGGATGCACCGGGCGCCACAGGAAGTGGACGCAGACATCCGCACCGAGTCGGCGCCACAGGTGCAGGTGAACCTCACCCCTCCAATCGTCATCCTGACGCCATGAGTGAGAGCGAGGGCGAGGACGAGCTCCAGCGGCTGAAGGACGACATTCTCGCCCGCAAGCTCGGGGAGAACGCGCGTCGAGCCAAGGCCGGCAAGAAGCCGATGCACCCCGGCCTCGCGAAAAAAACCACCGGGCCCTCCGCGAAGAAGTCCCGGTCCCCCTCCCTGCCGAAGCCGGAATCAGGCAACATGGACGACTCCGCGATGTCCTTTGAGGAGTGGAAGTCCACCGGCTACACCGTCAAGAAGGGCGAGCGCTCCCAAATCTCCGACGTCCTGGGCATCCCCCAGTTCACCATGAACCAGGTCCACCGGATCAACCCTGCTTGGGCCGCTTGGAAGAAACGCCAGTGAAAAAACTATTCTCAGTCGATGGCAAACTGCTCATCGGCAAAGCCCATAAAGGCAAGCTGTGGAGCGCCTTACCGGACCACTACGTCGACTGGGCCAGCGATGAGATTGAAGGCTTCCACGCCCAATGGCTGGAGCTGAACACCCACGGCCCGGCACCACTGCCGGAATCCAAACCAAAGCGCGCTCCAGGACGAATTTATACGCTCGACGCCACACCCCGAAAATACAACCCTCCCTACCCAGATCATGCCAGAAGAACCTGAACCCTACCAAGACAAAGAAGACGACAAGCCGGCCTTCTTTGCTCAGCCACTGCCCTCCGAAATCGCTAAGGGAATCTTACGCGACATGGCCCAACGGCGAAAAGAGGAGGTATTCCGTGATAAAGTGGAGGCATTTGCTCGCGACAACAGCGAGACCCATGAGCGTGAAGTGGCAATGGGCCTGTGGGCTGACATGGGCGACCTCACCCCCACCTACTGGTCCGGGATGCGCGCCATCCGTACCTTCGTCAATTGCTCCGAACGGATCAAGAAAATGATGCACAAGCATGAGCCGGCGGTGACGGTGCGTCTGCTCGAAGCTCTCTCGGCTTCCTGCCTACACAGCGCAACCCTCATGCGCGGCCTCAGCGAGATGAAAGACCAGCACGAAAGAGACAGCAATAGCGACTGATGGCCCTCTCCGCCAAAGAGGAGAACCGCAAAGCTCGCGCCGCTCGAGCAAGGTCATCCCGCTCCAAAACCTACAACCGGATGCGCCTCCTCGAGCGCTCAGCTCGAGAATACATGGCGGCCGTCAGGCTACTGCACCTCACTCCTGAACAAAACCAAGATGTCATCAAAAAGATCACCCGGCTTGAAAAAAGCCTCACCGGCCGAATCTCCGCAAAATCACCACACGCTTGAGCATGCGATCCAAACCTTCCGCAGAAGAGGCGTGAGTGGGGCGCAGCAGTGCCTCATTCTGCTGGCGATCCACCGCATGGAGACCCCGAACGTGGGAGAGATCTCGCGCTACTGTCGGGTGCCATCCACCACCATCTTTTCCCAGCTCATCCAGCTGAAGCGGAAGCGGCTGGTAGAGAAGGCGCCACTGCTCTCGACAGAGTTTGCCTGGCCGCGCTGGAAGCTGGCTACTGCTGGACGGGCCCTTATCCAAGACGTCTTCAACGTGAGCGCCACGTCCACTCCCGAGCCTTAATAGCAAACCGCCTGCCATGACCACTGGTAAGTGGATGGCCCAATCCCATCTTTATGAAACAAGTCCACCTCACCCCGGAAGCCTACCATCTCCTACGCTTCGACGTCTCTAAACTGCCCGACCTTGCTTCAGCGGGGCCAGTTAGCGCCTCCATCCTCACCAGGTCGAAAGACCCATTACTGTTCCTGCTTTCAGGAGACAAAGCCACCACTGCGGCAATGGAGCATGGTAGTCTAGTTGACATGCTGTGGACTACGCCAGAGCTCTTCAACAGCTGCTACGTGGTGTTGCCAGAGAGCGCGCCGCAGCGGCCCACCGACGCGATGCTAGCCGCCAAAAACCCCGGCGCCTCCTCGATCGAACGACAGGCCTGGTGGGCGGACTTCGACAAGCGCTCTGCCGGCCTGCAAGTGGTGACCCACTTCGCTTACCAAGATGCCCGTGCGGCTGTTCGTATGCTCGATCAGAATGCTCTTGCCCGCGAAATCCACGCTGTCAGCGAGCGGCAAGTGGCGCTAGTCGGCGAGAGCCCGATCATCCCCGGAACCCGCGCCAAATGTCTGTTCGACCTACTTCCCATGTCCGGCCCTTTCGTTGACGCAAGCGTCGACCTCAAAACCACCAACGATACCGACGAGCACGCGATGGCCAACATCCTCTTCCGCTTCGAGTACCACCTCAAGATGGCCTACTACAACCTGCTGGCCGAGGCCGCCGGCTTTGGGCCGCGCAAGCGGGGCGTGCTGATCTGGCAGCGCTCGAGCTTCCCCTTCGATGTCCACGTCCGAGAGATCGACCCGCGTGACATGGAAATCGGCCGCATGATGGCCGTCAACCGCGTCAACGCCCTCGCCCGTCTCAATGCCGCAAACTTGGAGTCCCACTTCGACACTGCGCTACGGACCCAGTCGCTGGCTGACTGGCAGCGCAACGCCTGCCTGTCATAATAGATAATCGAAAGTGGCATAGTCCTTGGTAGGACCCAAGCTCACCAACTGCCGCCGACGGCAGCGGTGGAGCGGAAAAGAAACGATGAAATCAAAAGTGAAGACCGAGCGGAAGAAGGGGACGGCAGTTCGCGTGCAGCGCGTGGTTAGCTGTCGGGAGATTTGGAATAGATGCGATGTGTGTGGATGCTTCATCAGCTACAACGCCTTCAACTGCGGAAACGCCGTGCGAAAGATGGTGATTCCAGACAGCGCATACAGCACCGAAGACTATGCGACACTCTGCGAGCAACACCGAGACAGCTAACGCAAAAACTGAGGGACCGGCAGCTTAAACGGCCCCCAATCTCAACCAACACGCAAAATGCCCGAACCCGAAACAAACTCCGAGGCGGCGAAAACCGTCCAAACTACGAACGTCCCAGCGGTTGGTCTGCCGCGACTTGTTCGGCAGGGATGGCGGCATTTCCATTGCGAAGACTGCGAACACCGATGGAAAGATGCGACGAGGGACTGCCGCTCACCGAGCGGCGAGAACTGCCCCCGATGTGGTGAATGGTGGTTCCCGTATCACGGCGAGGAAGATGCAAGTCTCCCGGTGGACCAAATGGGAAATCTTCTGCCGTGAAAAACAAACTAAACCGCTCATGCGGGTCGGATTCTTCGTCTTGTTGTGCCTCTTTGGGGGACATTCAAGGCGCGAAAAAAGACCGTCTGAATGCTGGCCTGCGGAGTCTCGCGGAATGGTGCAGCGCCCGTGCAAACGGCGAGCACGATACCGACACGACGCTGACCATGCTGGAGAAAAAAGCCACGGTGCTCCGAGGCCAGGTGATCGCGGCAGGATGGGCGGAAATCGAGAGGAAGAATGCCATTCGGCACAACGTCGATATGGAGACATCCCCACCCGAACCACAATGAAAACCACCCCTGAAACTTCGACATCAGAGCGGTCCCCGTTGGGATCAGGCTCTTGTTCGTCTTCTTCGGATCAGGGGAAGCGCGGAAAAAGGCGAAGCCCGGAGACCTGCCGGAAGATCGGCGAAATGAAGGCGCTCCGGGCGGCTGAACGGCGAGCACTGCGCCCCGCCTGCCTCTGCTTCTGTGGATGTGGGCAAGCACTGCCAGAACGGGTAGGAAAGCACACGATCTATCTGCGTGGGCACCAGCCGCAACCAGACCGCAGCGCGCCTGAATACCGGGCCAAGCTGTGTGAGATACAGAGGCGGCTACGGACCAGTGGCTGGAAACAGTCGAAAGAATCTCGAATGCTCGCATCTCGCAAGGCTCAAGAGACGAAGGCGGAACGCCAGGCCGCAGGCCGGGTCTATGCCCATCACGGATCAAATGGGAAGCTGAAAGGTTACAAATGGTCGAAAGAGGTAATCGAAAGCCGCGCCGCACCAATGCGTGATCGCCCTCAAGTAAAGACGCTAACAGCAAAAGGACCGCAAAACAAAGCATCCATCACGGGCATCCTTCGCTCGCCTGTGAACGTCACTTATCGGTTCGTAAATATGTCGGAGTTCGTCCGCACTCACGAACACCTATTCTTGCCAGTCGATGTGCAATGGTATGGCAAAGGGAATCGCGCTTGCCGAGCCCTAAAAGGACTGTTTCGACTCACGGAGAAAACGCGTCCGAACGGGACATGGAAGGGGTGGACGCTCGTGAGCTTCACGGAAACCTTCTACAACCGCGGGGAAAGTCTCCTCAGTGGGGAATCTTTATCTCAGACGAACGACAAGCTAAAGATCAAAAAGTGAGATGAAACAAGAACAATACATTTATATCAACAAGGGCGGAGACAGGTTTTATTACAAAGACGAAGCGATGACAGTCCTGCACCGTGACGATGGACCTGCTATCGAACAGGCTAATGGTGATAAGATATGGTATCTCAATGACAACGTTCACCGTGAAAATGGTCCAGCTATTGAATATGCTGACGGTGGTGATTCTTGGTATCTCAATGATGAAGCCTTAACGAAGGAACAGTTTGAGGAAAGAATGAACCCTGTAGTCGTGCCCAAGCCGGTGAAATGCCGGACATGCAACGCAGGCAAATGGATGAATGGGATGGACTGCCCAGACTGCACGCCATCTCGGCAAAACGATAAAAGCGCTAGCACCGATGCCAGCAAGAAAAACGCCATAAAAACACACTCGACTCCAACGCTGGCAGCGACTGCTCCAGCCACGCCTTGTTCGCGGTGTATTGTTCGCGGGTGCGAAAACCACAAGCACCAAGGTCGATTCGTGGGAGACTTGTGCGCACCATGTCACGAATACATAACCATTGGGCGTATTGGTCCGACGACTAGCTTCTTGGGCCGCATTGATAAGGCTCTGGACGCACTCAAGGTAATCTCCGTTGCTGACTGGAAGACGGCAGGTGAACTTCGGAAGATGGCGCATGATGCTTATTCTTCCGCAAACGAAAAGCATCTACCATGAACAAGCGGGCAATCAAAATGCGAAAGCCGGGGGACGACGCTGAAATCACGCCTGACGCAATCTTAATTGCTGCTGCTCCTAAGATGCTGTCCGCGCTCAAAATCGCCAAGGAGGAGTTTGAACGGCGCGACGGAGTCGGAACATGCCCAACCGAAATTGAGGATCTGCTGGGCGAGATTCTTGGGCAGAACGCACAGCTGTGGCACGGCAGCCGAGAGCGAACTCCGACAACACATAAAACCATGGAACCACCCCCAGAATCCAACACGCAACGGGCTGCCGTTGCTCACCAGCGTCTTGTTCGCCGTCTTGAAC
>Ga0304729_1000285_pt1 | contig 37418 bp, 30 predicted proteins | sample C_131016_MF_Meta_FD_190475 | JGI IMG/M metagenome (GOLD analysis project Ga0304729, IMG submission 190475) | Freshwater microbial communities from Lake Croche, Canada to study carbon cycling - C_131016_MF_MetaG (v2) (version 2) | ecosystem: Environmental > Aquatic > Freshwater > Lake | place... | reverse complement strand
ACGCGTATGCCTATCAAGAGCGGGCAAATCGCGTATCAAAAACTGTACGCCATGCGCATCCGCCACGATCAAGGTATTGGTGCTAAGTCGTTTGATGTCTTCTTCGCCCTTGAGAACAAACTCAGTCGGCCCGCGGTTAGTTTGAACGCGCCAGGTGCTTGGCGTGGAAAAACTATTCACTCCGTCCAGTCGCAAAATCTCTGGCATGAATTCGCGCATTTGTAGGGCACGTTCAATGACCTGTCTATCAACGTCGCTAACAGTAGCAAGGTCATCTATCCATACCAACTCTTTACCTTCTGCACTCAAAATAGAAATACTGTGATCTGGGTCAGCAATAGGGAAAGCTCGCACAGTGACTGCACCTTCATGTAACGTACCGTCCGCTAAACGCACTGCAAGTTGCCCCAAAGCGTTAAAGCTTAAAGAAAATGCATCACTCATACGATGTCCTCTTTGCGAGAGACTTCACCCAACTTCACGCGGTCGGCTTCTGCATTTTTAGCTTGCGCTTCATACAAACGCCAATACGCCCCCTGCTTAGCCATTAAGGTGTCGTGGTTGCCTTCTTCGACTAACTCACCCTGCTCCAAGACGACCAAGCGGTCTGCTTTGTGTAGTGTTGACAAACGATGTGCAATCGCAATCGTGGTTCTACCTTGCACCAAGTTATCCAGTGCTTTTTGAATTTCTTGCTCGGTCTCGGTGTCTACCGAGGCAGTGGCCTCATCCAAAATCAAAATACGCGGATTGATGAGCAAGGCGCGCGCAATAGAAATGCGTTGGCGCTCGCCACCGGAGAGACCCTGTCCGCGCTCCCCTACCAAAGAGTCATAGCCTTGGGGAAGTCGCAAAATAAATTCATGCGCGTGCGCTGCACGTGCTGCGGCAACGATGTCTTGTCGACTCGCATTGGGCTTGCCGTAAGCAATGTTGTCGGCAATGGTGCCAAAGAACAGGAAAGGCTCTTGCAGTACCAAACCGATATGGCTACGGAAATCTGACAGAGCAATATTGCGGATATCGATGCCATCAACTTTGATAGCACCTTCGCTGATGTCGTAGAAACGACAAATCAAATTCACCAAGGTGCTTTTACCCGAACCACTTTGTCCGACCAAGCCAATCATCTCGCCGGGTTGAATGGCTAAATTCAAACCGCGAATGACAGCGCGGTTTCCGTACCTAAAGCCGACATCTTGGATATCGATGCGCCCTTCTAAGGGACTAGGAAGTTTTTGTGGGTGTGTAGCCTCTGGCACGCTAGAGACATGGTCCAAGATTTCAAAAATACGTTTGGCACCCGCAGCCGCCTTTTGGGTATGCGACACGATACGACTCATGGAATCTAGACGCGTATAAAACCGACCGATGTACGCCAAGAATGCTGTCAGCACACCCACAGTAATTTGATGGTGTGACACCAACCAAATGCCAAAACCCCACACCACCAACAAACCGATTTCCGTCATCAGCGTAACGGTGGGAGAAAACAAAGACCACACAAAGTTGATGCGGTCATTCACCGCCAAGTTATGTTTATTGGCATCACGAAACCGATTCGCCTCACGCCTTTCTTGGGCAAAGGCTTTCACAACGCGAATACCAGGTATGGTGTCTGCCAAAACGTTGGTGAGCTCCGACCAGACACGGTCTATCTTTTCAAAACCTGTGCGCAGTTTGTCACGCACTACGTGAATGAGCCAAATAATGAATGGAAGAGGCAACAAAGTGGCAGCGGCCAAGCGAACATCGATACTCAACAAAATAGCCGCTGTCATCAAAATCATCAAGATGTCTGTCGCGAAATCAAGCAGGTGCAAAGACAAAAAGACATTGATACGGTCTGTCTCAGCGCCAATGCGATTCATCAAGTCGCCCGTACGCCGGCCCCCAAAATATTCCAACGACAAACGCATCAAGTGTTCATAGGCTGTGGTGCGTAAATCAGCTCCAATGCGCTCAGAGACCAAGGCCAAGATATAGGTTTTAGCCCAACCCAAGCTCCAGGCTAAGGCAGCTGCCACAAACAAACCACCTAAATACAAAGCCACTAAGTCGTGGTCAATATCTTGGCCGTTTTGAAATGGGATCAACACCTCGTCCATCAGAGGCATGGTCATGTAAGGCGGCACCAAGGTGGCCGCAGTCGAAGCAAGCGTTAACAAAAACCCTGCCAACAAACGCCAACGGTAGGGGTGTGCAAAGCGCCATAAGCGAAACAAGCCCCATGTGGACAACGGTGCATGCTGCTCGCGATTACAAACAGGGCACTCATCACCCTCCACTTCCAAAGGCAATTTGCATTGCGGGCAGCGTGCTGTCAAATTACTTTGGAGCAATCGCCCGTGGGTTATGACCTCCACACGTGCCGCAAATGCCTCTTGAAAGCGCATTGCCAAGACATTGTGATTCAGGGTAAAGCGCCAGGTAGCAATTTGTTCAGTGCTACTGCGCAAAGACAGGGTGCCCACTCCGGCGTAATCAAAATGGTCCATGACCCAGCCAGATTGCAAGGGCCAACTCTTCCATTCGGGACCAGATGCTGTGGAATTGGCAGAAAGAATGCGTTGGTCTGTCACAATTAGCAGTCCTTTGGCAAACTGCAATTGCGCGTCTAAGTCAACTTCTAACCAAGCTAAAACGTTCTCTTGGGGTGAGAGTTGTGCCGACGCTGAAGCCTTCCACTCAGAAGGCAACATAAAGTTGGCATAAGCCGAAAGAGACGCATTCATTCTTATAAAGTTTCCGGCCTAAATCGTTTGGTAACAAACGAAGGTCGATGAACAAGAAGCAGGAGCCTGAACTTGTTGCACGCAACATCGTATTTTTTTGATTGTATCGCCCGTGATTTGGCGACTCTGCCCCGTTTGCAACACATTCGCTGAAGCATTCAGCATCCCCAACCCTTAATTTATGGCCTTTCAAGACATTCAGATCCTGCGCGTCAATTATTTGCGCGGCCCCAATATTTGGACTTATCGCCCCATCATCGAAGCCTTGATCGATTTAGGCGATATGGAAGACCACCCATCTAATTCGATCGAAGGTTTTAATGATCGGGTTAATGGATGGTTGCCTGGCTTGGTTGAACACCATTGCGGAGTGGGCCACCGCGGCGGGTTTTTAACCCGTCTGGTGGGTGGCACTTGGATGGGCCACATCATTGAACACGTTTCAATTGAATTGCAGTTACTAGCAGGCGCGCGCGCCGAGTTTGGCAAAGCACGCGAGATCAGCAAACGTGGTGTTTATAAAGTGGTGTTTCGTACCGAACACGAAGCGCTAGGACGCGCCAGTTTCAAAGCAGCACATCGTTTGGTGATGTCGGCTGCAAACAATCTGCCGTTTGATGTGGCAGCGACTGTTGAAGAACTCAAAGTCATCGTTGATGTGTTGTGTTTAGGTCCTAGTACCGCATGCATCGTGGATGCAGCCATGGAGCGCAAAACACCTTTTATCCGTTTGACCGAAGGTAATTTGGTTCAACTTGGCTACGGCTCACGCCAACGTCGTATTTGGACAGCGGAAACCGATCGCACCAGTGCGATTGCTGAGAGCATTTCTAGCGACAAAGACCTCACCAAACGCTTGCTCACCCAATGCGGTATTCCAGTGCCAGAGGGAACCATCGTCACTAGTGCCGACCAAGCATGGGAAGCCTCACAAGACATTGGTTTGCCAGTAGCGATCAAACCAGCCGACGGCAACCGCGGTCGCGGTGTTTCTTTGAATGTAGACACAGAAGCAGCCGTGCGCGCTGCTTGGTTGGCTGCCAACGCAGTAGGTGCAGGCTGGTCTGATTCTGACCAGAACATCCCCGTTTTGATTGAGCGCTATATCAAAGGTGAAGAGCACCGCGTATTGGTAGTAGGTGACCGCGTCGTTGCAGCCACCCAAGGTGAAACCGCTTGCGTAGTAGGTGACGGCGTGTCTACGGTTGAGCAGTTGATCGAATCTCAAATCAACACAGACCCGCGCCGCGGCGAATCTGAAACATTCCCTCTGGACCTGATCAAGTTCTCCAACTCATCGCGTGGTGAGATGACGTTGTTAGAAATTCAACGCCAAGGACTAGAACCCCATAGCGTGGTCGAAAAAGACCGCTCAGTCATCGTGCAACGAAATGGCAACCTCAATGTCGACGTGACGGACAAAGTTCATCCCGATGTTGCAGCCGCTGCCACATTGGCTGCCCGCGTGATTGGCCTCGACATTGCAGGTATTGATATCGTGACAGAAGATATCAGCCGCCCCATGGATGAAACACGTGGTGCCGTGATCGAAGTCAATGCCGGTCCTGGTCTGCTCATGCACGTCAAACCTGCGGTGGGTCAACCGCGTCCTGTTGGTAAAGCGATCGTCGACCATTTATTTGGACCGAATGATTCTGGCCGTATTCCCGTTGTTGGTATTGTGGGCACAGAACAATCCACCCAACTCGCGCAACTGGTTGCGTGGCTGCTGCACTTGTCTGGTCACCGCACTGGTTTGGCTTGTAAAGATGGTTTGTATATGAACCAACACCATTTAGGCAAAAACGATGCGCGTGGTTTTGAAGACAGCGAACGCTTGTTGATTAACCGCGCGCTTGACGCCGCCGTGTTTGAAACCACACCTGGACATATCCTAAATGAAGGTTTGGCCTACGACCGATGCCAAGTGGGCGTGGTGACCAACATGCCTGAGACCACACAAATATTGATCGACGAGCACGACATCCAAACGCCCGACCAAATGCGCACCGTGATTCGAACCCAAATTGATTTGGTATTGCCAGAAGGCGCTGCAGTATTGAACGCGCAAGATGACGCGGTGGTGGGCTTGGCAGAACTCAGCGATGGCGAAGTATTGTTTTACGCACAAGATGCCAGCAATGCGCATTTGACTGCGCACCGTCAGCAAGGCGGTCGCGCGGTGTTTTGCCAAGAAGGTTTTGTGACCTTAGCGCGGGGCGATCAAGAAACCGCACTTTTCCATCTAGATATGGATCTCATTGCGCGACTTCTCAAACAAGGTTTGCAGATCAATACCTTATTGGCGGCAGTTGCAACTGGTTGGTCTTTAGGCATCACACCTTTGCTGATTCGCGCTGGCTTAAAAAACTTTGGACAAAAACATGAACAGGTCACGAAAGACTTGGCAAGGATGAACGGCTAATGGAAGTCTCACGTATTCGCGCATTGCGCGGCCCTAATCTCTGGACACGCCACACCGCCGTAGAGGCTTTGGTGCGCTGCGAGGGCGATGAATTAGATTTAAGTAGCCGTCCTGAATTTGAAACGCATTTGCGTCACTTGTTTCCAGGATTAGGGCAACTCAGCCCCACCGACCGTAAAGCCCCTTTGAGCATGGCCCATGCCATTGAAGCCACGACTTTGCATTTGCAAATCCAAGCAGGATGTCCCGTCACATTCAGCCGTACCACTGCCACCAATGAAAACGGTTTGTACCAAGTGGCAGTGGAATACACCGAAGAAGAAGTAGGCTGCCTCGCTATCAAACTAGCCAGAGACTTGTGCTCTGCAGCATCGCATCATGGTGAATTTGATGTGGAAGCCGCTATCGATCAATTGCGTGGATTAGACGAAGACATTCGACTTGGACCATCTACCGGGTCTATCGTTAATGCAGCGATTGCCCGTGGCATTCCTTTCCGCCGTTTGACAGAAGGCTCTTTGGTGCAATTGGGTTGGGGCAGCAAACAACGCCGCATCCAAGCTGCAGAAATTGATGCGACCAGCGCCATTGCTGAATCGATCGCCCAAGACAAAGAACTCACCAAAAAACTCTTGCATGCCGCCGGAGTGCCAGTTCCTCTAGGTCGCCCCGTCACCAGCGCAGAAGATGCGTGGGCAGCTGCACTAGAAATTGGGTTACCCGTTGTTATCAAACCCCGTGATGGCAACCAAGGCAAAGGCATTAGCGTCAACATTGCCACCAAAGAGGGTGTGATGACGGCCTACAACACCGCAAAATCTTTTAGAGATGACGTGCTGGTCGAACGCTACTTACCCGGCAGCGATTTTCGTTTATTGGTAGTAGGTAATAAATTAGTAGCCGCTGCAAGACGTGATCCTCCGCTGGTCATTGGCAACGGAAAAAATACCGTGCGTGAATTGGTAGAAATAGTCAACGCTGACCCACGTCGCGGAGAAGGCCATGCCACTTCGCTCACCAAAATTCGCTTAGACGACATTGCCAAAAACCGACTTAAAGAACAAGGCTTAGACGAAAACTCCGTCCCTGCCAAAGGCACACGCGTCATCTTGCGCAACAACGCCAACCTCTCCACCGGTGGCACGGCAACAGATGTCACCGACGACGTACACCAAGAAGTCGCTGCGCGCGCCATCGCAGCAGCACAAATGGTGGGACTCGATATTTGCGGCGTCGACGTAGTCTGCGAATCGGTATTGCATCCTATGGAAGAACAAAGTGGTGGCGTTGTAGAAGTCAACGCCGCCCCAGGCTTGCGCATGCACTTAAGCCCATCATTTGGAAAAGGCCGCGATGTAGGAGAAGCCGTCATCGCCACCATGTTTCCAAATGGAGAAGATGGACGCGTGCCAGTCATTGCTGTGACGGGCACCAACGGAAAAACAACCACCGTTCGACTCACCTCCCATCTATTGCGCACCCACGGACTACGTGTAGGTATGACCAACACCGATGGTGTGTATGTCAACGGCAGACAAACCGATAGCGGCGACTGCAGTGGCCCAAGAAGCGCACGCAATGTGCTTGCGCATCCCGATGTAGACGCTGCCGTTTTAGAAACTGCACGCGGTGGCATGCTGCGCGAAGGCCTGGCCTTTGACCGTTGCCATGTTGCAGTCGTCACCAATATCGGAATGGGCGACCATCTAGGTTTGAACTACATCTCGACAGTAGAAGATTTAGCAGTCCTCAAACGCGTCATCGTACAAAACGTCGCTACATCTGGTACTGCCGTACTCAATGCCACCGACCCCCTAGTTGCGCGCATGGCAGTCAATTGCCCAGGCGAAGTGATTTTCTTTGGCCTAGACACACACCACCCCATCATCGCCACACACCGTGCGCAAGGAAAACGCGTGCTATTCGTCGAAGACGACCATATCGTAGCGATGCAAGGCCAACACTCGGTACGTATTCCATTGTCAGAAGTACCCGTCACGCGAAGCGGCGCCATCGCCTTCCAAATAGAAAACGCCATGGCATCCATTGCGGCAGCTTGGGCGATCGACATTCCTTGGGAAACTATCTGCAAAGGACTTGCAACCTTCGTCAGTGACATCCAAGGTGTGCCCGGTCGTTTCAACGTCTTCGAATACAAGGGAGCCACAGTCATTGCAGACTACGGACACAACCCAGATGCCATAAAAGCATTGGTACAAGCCGTCACCAATCTACCTGCACAAAGACGCAGCGTGGTGATCAGCGGTGCTGGCGACAGACGCGATGACGATATTCGAGAGCAAACGCGCATCATTGGTGATGCCTTCGATGAAGTAGTGCTCTACCAAGACGCCTGTCAACGTGGGCGTGTGGATGGCGAAGTGCTCAAACTTCTGCGTCAAGGTTTAGAGGGTGCTAAGCGTACGCGTCAAGTGGACGAGATTTATGGTGAGTTTTTGGCTATTGACAAAGCGATGGAGCGTCTAAATCAAGGCGATCTTTGCTTGATTTTGATTGACCAAGTGGAAGAGGCTTTAGCGCATATTACGCAGCGGGTTGAGGCGGCCAATTAGTTTCTTTCCTCGTTGCACGAGAGTGAGCTAAGGGGGACTAATGCGGCTCCGAGCTTCGCTCTTTATGTCCCCGCATTAGTCCCCCTTAGCTCACTCTCTTTTTGAGTTTGAAGAGTTTGTTTTCTCTAAGACCACCTGTATTCACAAGGCATCCGAATTCACAGTAGCCTAAAAACCAACCGAAGCCAAGACGAGTAGTCAGTGCTTGCTGTGGCTCCATAAAGAGCGAAGCTCGGAGCCACAGCAAGTACTGGCTGATCGGCTTGGCGGAGCGAGAGAAACCTTCAAGAAAACCACAATGCAACCAAATAGCAAATCAGAAAAGCAACTTATATTGATCACGCAATAAGTTCTTCTGAACCTTGCCCATAGTGTTACGAGGCAAAGCGTCCACAACAAAACACTTCTTAGGAATCTTAAAGTTAGCCAACTGCGACTTCAAAGCAGCAATCACAGCATCCCCAGAAACCGTGGCACCGGGCTTAGCAATCACCACTGCAACACCCACTTCTCCAAAATCCGGATGCGGCACACCCACCAACGCGCTTTCAGCAACGCCAGGCATATCGTTGATATACCCTTCAATCTCAGCCGGATACACGTTGTAACCACCACTAATGATCAAATCTTTGCTGCGACCAACGATGACCACATAACCGCGCTCATCGATCTTGCCGACGTCTCCGGTTTTGAAGAAACCATCTGCGGTGAATTCTTCTTTGGTTTTCTCAGACATACGCCAGTAACCGGGGAAAACATTCGGGCCTTTAACTTGGATGCCCCCAATTTCACCAAAGGGTAATTCCACTCCGTCATCGCTGTGCACGCGCAACTGCACGCTAGGCAATGGAAATCCAACAGTTCCGCCTCGTCTTTCGCTTTGACCTGGATAACGCGCATCTGCCGCATAGGGATTCGACGTGAGCATGACGGTTTCGCTCATGCCGTAGCGCTCCAAGATGGTATGGCCTGTTCGGTCTTGCCATTCTTTGAATGTTTCTATGAGCAATGGTGCAGAGCCAGCAACAAACAAACGCATGTGCGAAGCTTGTTGTTTTGTTAGCGTTGTTTCAGCCAACATGCGCACATACAAAGTGGGTACGCCCATAAACACTGTGGCTTCTGGCATTTTTTGGATAACGAACTTGGGGTCAAACTTTGACATCCAAATCATCTTGCTGCCATTGAGCAATGCGCCGTGAATGGCTACGAACAAACCATGCACGTGGAAGATGGGCAAAGCGTGAATCAACACATCGTCCGCGCGCCAGCCCCAGTAGGTTTTGAGGGTTTTGGCGTTGCTGAGCAAATTGCCATGCGACAACATAGCGCCTTTGCTGCGTCCGGTTGTACCGCTGGTGTACAAAATGGCGGCCATGTCGTCTGCAACGTTTTCAACTACTGTGTGTTTGTCTGAACAATACACAGCGCGGTCTAACAAGCTACCGGTTCTGTTGTCGTTCAAGGTAAAAACGTATTGCGTTCCAGCTTTGAAGGCGATTTTGCTGACCCAGCCAAAGTTGGCGCCGCTACACACCACGACTGCAGGCTCCGCATTTTCAATAAAGTATTGAATTTCGGCACTTTGGTAGGCTGTATTGAGAGGCAAAAAAACATAACCTGCCCGCAATGTGGCGAGGTAAAGCATCATGGCTTCGACCGACTTCTCCACCTGGACTGCAACGCGTGCACCTTGAGGAATGTTCAATCCTTCCAGCAAGTTCGCCAACATCGCACTAGCGCGTTCTAAGTCGCGCCAGCTGTAATGCAGGCCGTCATCGGTTTCAACGGCCGTGGTGTCTAAATTGCTGGGAAATTGGGCGCGTAGCGCTGCATACAGGTTGTGGTTCATCGTCTCACACTAAAAAATCTAACTTTTAATCTAACTTGGCTCCAGAGGCTTTAACAACACCTGCCCATTTTTTGATTTCACCATTTACAAAAGAGCCAAACTGCGGGCCGGTCAAATTAGGGAACTCGGCACCGTTACTGGCCCAACTGGTTTTGATCTCATCCGTTGCAGCGGCTTTTCGCACTTCTTCCATAACGCGCGCTTGCACATCAGCTGGAGTACCTTTAGGCGCCCACAGACCGTACCAGGTGGTCACGTTGTAGTCAGGCAAGCCCAACTCTGCTGCGCAAGGAATATCTGGAAAGGCTGGGTTACGTTTGTTACCAGACACCATCAAAGCTTTAATACGACCGCCTTTGATGTGTTGGGCGGAAGAGCCCAAGCCGTCAAACATCATGTCCACATTGCCAGCGATCAAGTCTTGCAATGCAGGGCCGGAGCCGCGATATGGGATATGGGTAATAAATGTCTTAGTTTGGAGCTTGAACAACTCGCCCGCCAAATGGTGCGACGTGCCGCCGCCGGCAGAGCCGTAATTAAAACGACCAGGCTTAGATTTCACTTCCTCCAGAAATGCCTTGAAGTCAGCAACAGGCATGTTTTTAGGGTTAACGACTAAGACGTGCGGCACGCTAGCAACGATCGCTAACGGAATGAAATCGCGCTCAAGTTCATAGTCGAGTTTGGGATACATCGACGGTGCAATCGAGTGGTGCACTGCGCCCATAAACAAGGTGTAACCGTCTGGCGCAGCTTTAGACGCAACACCAGCGCCCAAATTGCCACCCGCGCCACCGCGGTTGTCGATGACCAGTGTTTTGCCCGTGAGTTTGGAGAATTGGGCAGAAAAAGGTCTGGCAAATGCATCTGTGCCACCGCCGGCTGGGAAAGGCACTATTAAATTGACTGGTTTATTAGGCCACCCAGGTTCAGCATGCAGGTTTAAGCCCAAAGTGGCAAGTGCTGCGGCAGAAAACCCCAGCCATTGGCGACGGGTATTTGTAAAAGTTTTGTTCATAGCTATGTCTCCCTTTTTTTAATTCGTGAAATACGTATCAGTTACTGAAATACAAATCTTCCACCTGGCTAGATGCAGGGACTTCCCCTGACTCTAGTTGTTTACGGTGCTTGTCTATGCGTTTGAGGTCATACAAATAATTGACCATCAAGCCGTGTGATTGTCTGATACCTTTGGGTGATGGGTCGGCAAAGAAATTGATACGCTCAATGCGCGCGCCGTTACCTAAATGGAAACGCGCCACAGGATCTAGCACCATATCGCCCTCTTTGGCACGCCCCAAATATTCGGCAGCGCATCGGGTTAAAAATTCACGCAGTGGCGATTTGACAGAAAGACTCGCTAAGGTCTCAGGCTGCTCTAATGCTGCAATCACGTGGATGGAAGATGGCGGCTCAAAACTCAAGGCGCGACCCAAAAGGGAAAGTTCTTTATCCGTTAACTTTTCGAGCATTGGCTCTAAGTTTTTAGCCAACCAGGTTCTAAATCCAGGAATAGGCGAAAGAGTAGCAAAAGTTTTGAGTTTGGGAAATTCAGAGCGCAGGGTTTCAACCACACGCTTAATCAGCGAGTCACCAAAGCTGACGCCCCGCAAACCAGTTTGTGTCGTGCTGATGGAATAAAAAATGGCAACCGAGGCTTTGTGCAAATCCGAATTGGCAGCGGTCTCGTCTAACAAGGGCATGATGTTGTCGGCCATCTCGTCAAGCAAAGCAACTTCCACAAAGATCAGCGGCTCATTGGGCAAGCTGGGGTGGAAAAAACCGTAACAACGGCGATCGCTGTCTAGCCGGTTCTTGAGATCCGCCCAACTACGAATATCGTGCACCGCTTCATATTTGATGAGCTTTTCGATCAAGGAAGCAGGCGAGTCCCAACTGATGGTGCGTAACTCCAAAAAGGCCACGTCGAACCAGGTGGAGAACAAGTTTTCTAACTCGGCATCTAGCGCCAGCAAGCGCTTATTACCTTTCATTTGCGGCAGCATCTCGGCACGCAAATCCACTAGGAACCGCATACCGCCTGGATAGGCGGCAAAGCGTTGCAGCAAGCGGGTGCGGGGAGAGACTAGTGCACGCCTGAGGCGAATTTCTGCAGCGCCCTCGTCTACGCTGCCTAAGGAGGCGTCATATTCGACCCTAGCCGCACGCACTTTCAGGGGGTCGGGACCAAATTGTTCGCTGATCAACAACCACAAATCTTGCCGTTCACTGGTCTCAGCCTTGGCGTACCAATCTGCCAAGGCTTTGGCGCGTCGCCCACCTTCGACTTCGCTCACTTTGGGATCAACCACCGACTGCAACAGCAAAAGCGTACGACGCAATGAACGGGGGGACAGAGCCTCTTTATGAACACGGATTGTTGCGCCCAAGCGTTCACGCGTAGAGCGGGTCACTTCTTCTGGAGGAACGCTTGCCGGGGCAGAGTTACGCAACAAATTTAATTTACTACTTAGCCAATTGGTTGCGTTCATTCGTGTGTACTGGGTGTTTCACCGTTTTGTAACACAAACTTTAACCACATCCAAGCACCTAACGCCACCATGGGAACGCACAACCACTGTCCCATGCTCAAGCCCAAAGCCAAAAGACCCAAATGTGCATCAGGCTCACGAAAGTATTCAGCTATAAAACGCATCGAGCCATAGCCCATCAAAAACACCCCAGAAACGGCTCCCACTGGCCTTTGCTTTCTGGCATACAACCACATCACGAAAAACAACAACAAGCCTTCGCCCAAAAATTGGTAGACCTGCGAAGGATGTCGCGCCAAGAGTGAACCACTTTGTGGAAACACCATCGCCCAAGGTAAATCAGGGTCTGCCGCCCTGCCCCACAACTCGCCGTTGATGAAATTTCCCACCCGACCAGCAGCCAAGCCGGTCGGTACACAGGGCGCAATGAAATCGGTCACCGCCAACCAAGGGCGTTTGCGCTGCCAAGCAAACAAGGCCATCGCCGCAATCACTCCCAGCATGCCGCCATGAAAACTCATACCGCCTTGCCAGACATACAACACTTCAATTGGATGTTCGGCGTAGTAACCCAGTTTGTAGAACAGGCAATACCCAACGCGCCCACCCAGCACCACACCCATCACGCCGTAAGTCAGTAAGTCGTCGACATCTTGGACGGCCCATTTACCTTGGGCTACCCAATCGGCGTATGGCGCATGTTGCAAACGGCGTTTGGCTAGGAAGAGGAATAGGCCAAAAGCTACTAAATAAGTAATGCCATACCAATGGATAGAAACAGGCCCTAGTTGAAGGGCGACAGGGTCAAATTGAGGGTGCGTCAGCATGCACGCCATTGTGCGCGAGGTTTGCCTAGGTGACTCAGCGCATCTAAGGCGGTGCTCAGGGGGATAAACTAAGCGTTTTTGTCCGACTGAGCACTCCACCATGGCCACTTCACCTCTCAAAATCAACCGTCGCTCCGCCAACATTACTGAGGGTAAATCTCGGGCGCCTAACCGCTCGATGTATTACGCCATGGGCTACCAAGAAGGCGATTTCGTCAAACCTATGGTTGGCGTGGCCAATGGGCACAGCACCATCACCCCATGTAACAGCGGCTTACAAAAACTAGCCGATGCTGCGGTTGAGGGAATTGAGGAAGCTGGCGGAAATGCCCAAATTTTCGGCACTCCCACTATTTCTGATGGCATGGCCATGGGCACCGAGGGCATGAAGTACTCCTTGATCAGCCGTGAAGTGATTTCTGACTGCATCGAGACCTGTGTGCAAGGCCAATGGATGGACGGCGTATTGGTCGTCGGCGGATGTGACAAAAACATGCCAGGTGGCATGATGGGCATCTTGCGCGCGAATGTTCCCGCGATTTATGTCTACGGCGGCACCATTCTTCCGGGCTCCTACAAAGGCAAAGACCTCAACATCGTCAGCGTATTCGAGGCGGTGGGTGAAAACTCAGCTGGCAAATTGAGCGACGCAGATTTACGCGAGATTGAAATGCGCGCGATACCAGGCACGGGTTCTTGCGGCGGCATGTACACCGCCAACACCATGTCCTCCTCGTTTGAGGCTTTGGGTATGTCCTTGCCCTTCTCGTCCACCATGGCGAACCCACACGACGAGACACAAAACTCGGCCAAAGCATCGGCCAAGGTATTGATCGAGGCGATCAAGAAAGACATCAAGCCACGTGACATCGTTACCAAAAAATCTTTGGAAAACGCAGTGGCCGTGATCATGGCTACCGGCGGTTCGACCAACGCCGTGCTCCACTTCTTGGCAATTTCACATGCCGCCCAAGTCGATTGGACGATTGACGACTTTGAGCGTATGCGCAAAAAAGTGCCGGTTATTTGCGACCTCAAACCTAGCGGTAAATATCTTGCTGTTGATTTACACCGCGCTGGCGGCATTCCACAAGTCATGAAGATTTTGCTCAAAGCTGGCTTGTTGCATGGCGACTGCATGACCATCACCGGTAAAACCGTGGACGAGAACTTAGCTGATATTCCTGACACGCCACGCGCCGACCAAGACGTCATCCGTCCGATCGATAAGCCCATGTATGCGCAAGGCCATTTGGCGATTCTCAAAGGCAACCTCTCTCCGGAGGGTTCCGTCGCCAAAATCACCGGCTTGAAAAACCCCGTCATCACCGGCCCAGCCCGCGTGTTTGACGATGAGCAATCTGCGCTCAAAGCCATCTTGGACGGCAAGATCAAAGCAGGCGATGTCATGGTCTTGCGTTACCTCGGCCCCAAAGGTGGCCCCGGAATGCCTGAAATGCTGGCCCCTACAGGTGCCTTGATCGGTGCTGGTTTGGGTGAAACCGTAGGCTTGATTACCGATGGACGTTTCTCCGGTGGCACCTGGGGCATGGTGGTAGGCCACGTTGCCCCTGAAGCGGCAGCTGGTGGCAATATCGCCTTTATCCATGAGGGCGACTCCATCACCATCGACGCACGCGAGTTGCTGTTGCAACTCAATGTGACGGATGCTGAATTGGCCAAGCGCAAAGTCGGCTGGAAAGCTCCTGCTCCACGCTACAACCGTGGCGTGCAAGCCAAGTTTGCATTCAACGCCTCAAGCGCCAGCAAAGGCGCGGTTTTGGACGACTATTGATTTGACGAACAAGACCATGCGTTTGCGAAAAACTGCTTTCTCTCTTTTGGCGGCAAGCGCTTTGCTTGCATCTCCCAGTTGGGCCGATATGGCATTGGCCACGTCAAAGAACTGCATGTCTTGCCACCACCCCGATAGAAAAGTGGTCGGCCCCGCTTTCAAAGACATCGCCAAACGCTATGCCAATGAACCGCTTGCCCTTGCAGCCTTGACCACCAAAATTCAAAAAGGCGGCTCTGGTGTTTGGGGCGTGGTTCCCATGCCCGCTAACCCACAAGTCAGCGAAGCCGAAGCTCAAAAATTAGCGGCTTGGGTATTGAGCTTGCGTTGAACATATTGATTTAGGCTTTTCTAAAACACAATCTTTTTGTTTAGAAATCATTTTTTCACTTTCTATCCAGCCCAGTTTTTTTCAGCCCACTTTTAACACCATGACCACCATCCGCCAAAACGATCTGATCGAATCCGTCGCTGCTGCCTTGCAGTACATCAGTTACTACCACCCATCCGACTACATCTCGCATTTGGCCAGCGCCTATGCCCGCGAGCAAAGCCCTGCGGCCAAAGACGCGATTGCACAAATCTTGACCAACAGCAAGATGAGCGCGACAGGGCATCGCCCCATGTGCCAAGACACCGGCATCGTCAACGTGTTTTTGAAGGTCGGCATGGACGTGCGTTTCGAAGGTTTCTCTGCAGGCTTAGAGGACGCTATCAATGAAGGTGTGCGCCGTGGCTACAACCATCCTGATAACACCTTGCGCGCGTCGGTCGTAGACGACCCCCAGTTCGCTCGGAAAAACACCAAAGACAACACGCCCGCCGTCATCTTCACGCAAATCGTGCCTGGCAATACCTTAGACATCATCGTCGCAGCCAAAGGCGGCGGCAGTGAAAACAAATCCAAGATGATCATGTTGAACCCGAGCGACAGCGTGGTCGATTGGGTACTCAAAACCGTCCCCACCATGGGCGCGGGTTGGTGCCCACCAGGCATGTTGGGCATCGGCATTGGCGGCACCGCAGAAAAAGCGGTCTTGCTCGCCAAAGAAAGTTTGATGGACGATCTCGACATGTACCAACTGCTCGAGAAATCCAGCAAAGGTGGTGCGATCACACAGGTCGAAGACTTGCGCTTGGAGCTCTACCACAAGGTCAACGCGCTGGGCATTGGCGCACAAGGCTTGGGCGGCTTGACCACTGTGCTCGATGTCAAGATCAAGATGTATCCCACCCATGCGGCTAGTAAGCCCGTCGCCATGATTCCAAACTGCGCTGCTACTCGCCACGCACATTTTGTAATGGATGGTTCTGGCCCTGTTTATTTAGATCCCCCATCGCTTGACCTCTGGCCAAACGTCAATTGGACTGCCGACACGCAAAAAAGCAAGCGGGTAGATCTCAACACCCTCACCAAAGCAGAAGTCGCCAGCTGGAAACCCGGCCAAACGCTTTTGCTCAACGGCAAGATGCTCACAGGCCGTGACGCTGCACACAAGCGCATTCAAGACATGTTGGCCAAAGGCGAGAAGTTGCCTGTCGATTTCACCAACCGCGTGATTTACTACGTCGGCCCCGTCGATCCTGTCGGCAACGAAGCCGTCGGCCCCGCAGGCCCCACAACTTCCACGCGTATGGACAAGTTCACCGAAATGATGCTGGCGCAAACTGGCTTAATTTCGATGGTGGGTAAAGCTGAGCGCGGACCAACCGCGATTGAAGCCATCAAGAAACACCAATCAGCCTATTTAATGGCGGTTGGCGGCGCCGCCTATTTGGTGTCTAAAGCGATTAAGCACGCCAAGGTGGTTGGCTTTGCTGATCTCGGCATGGAAGCCATTTACGAGTTCGATGTGGTCGATATGCCAGTGACAGTTGCTGTAGATTCAGGCGGCACCAGTGCGCACATCACAGGGCCCGCTGAATGGCAAAAGCGAATAGCTACTGGCGAGTTCAAAGGGATTGGCGTCACTGCTAGCTAATCTGCCTGAAGAGCATTCGAGGCACTCAAAATAAAAGCGCCTAAGGCGCTTTTATTTTTGGAGAACAGATGGGGTGATTAGTGCAGATGACGCGGTTTACGTCCGCCGTGACCGCCATGGCCACCATTGCCGTTACCACCTGAACCGCGAGGTGGGCGACCAAGATCTAACGATTTGACCAAATCGTCAAATCGTTCTGCAAACAGTTTGTCGATCTCGTTGACGACCCCGCCGAGTTCAGCCCCATCGAAGTGGCGCTCCATCAGGTGGATCACATCGTTGATCAACAAATCACGTTGCGCTTGCATGATGTCGGCTGGCGTAGGACCCACAAACAACATAACGAAATCATCGCGTGACTCGTCGCCACTGGCTTCGTCTTCATCATCAAAGTCGTTGTCATAAAAAGTGACTTCAATGGCTGAACCTGCTGCGGTGAGTTCGTTGAGGTTCATGCACATTTCGTCCAAGCTTTGGCGGAAATCGTCGTCACCAGGAACTGTCCAGCACATTTGTAGCGCATGCACTTTCGCGTCGAATCGAATGCCAGGCTCTTCTGGGTAGCTACTGACTGCGCCGTCTTTCAGTGAAAGGGCTCCAGCGTATTTCCATAGGGGGCGCAAAGCGTCTTGTAGTTGTTCAAGTCCCACGTCGTCTCGGAGGGGGACATCTCCGTGAACGTGAATTTCATACGCGGCGTTGTAACGTGCCATTACGAAACTCCTTCTAAATTGGTGCCCGGGACCGGAATCGAACCGGTACGCCCCTTGCGGAAAGCGAGAGATTTTAAGTCTCTTGTGTCTACCTATTTCACCACCCGGGCTGTGTATTTGCGTCGGGGGATTTTACGCCACCCTTTTGTCACACTTTATTTACATAAATATTAGTGCGCTACTAATAAAAAGCTGACAAGTTGCAAATAGTGCTTAAACATTCAGCGCTTTTTGTATGAAGTGTTTTGCAACACGCGTTTTGGGGCACTTTCCATTGGGCAACTCAAACCAACTGCGAACATCTTCTTCCAACCCTGCGCCATGCATGTAGTTATAGAGCGCCTTCTTGAGGCCCAATCCAAGACTATCGTGGTCCGTTCCTGTGGGATCGATGAATGCCACATCATTTTTGGCAAAACTTACCTCCGGCAATGGCACCAATTGCACGCCATAGGCTGCTGGGTCCTTTCCTACTGGCGAATGCACCGTGCAAGTAAATCGGTGGAAAAACCCACTTTGAATGCAACCGTTCTCAAATAACTGCCGCACATATTCCAACGCATCCACCGTGTCTTGCACGGTTTGGGTGGGAAAGCCATACATCAAATAGGCATGCACCAAGATGCCAGCGTCTGCAAAACCTTTGGTCACGCGCGCTACATGCTCAACCGTGACGCCCTTTTGCATCAGTTCCAACAAACGGTCTGACGCCACCTCTAGGCCACCGGACATCGCGATGCATCCGCTGTCAGCCAAGAGCTCAGCCAGCTCTGGCGTGAAGGTTTTCTCAAAACGAATATTGCCCCACCACGTTACTTGTAATTTGCGACGAATAATTTCTTGCGCCAAAGCTTTCAATGCTTTGGGTGGCGCAGCTTCGTCGACAAAATGAAAACCTGTTTGGCCGGTTTCTGTGACGATACGCTCCATGCGATCGACCAGCGTGGTGGCGGAAGCAGTTTCATAACGGGAGATGTAGTCAAGGCTCACGTCACAAAAGCTGCACTTCTTCCAGTAACACCCATGCGCCACGGTGAGTTTGTTCCAACGTCCATCACTCCACAAACGGTGCATGGGGTTGAGCATGTCTAAAAGCGATAGATAACTTTGTAATGGCAAACCGTCCCATGTAGGCGTACCTACGTCCTCAAATGGAATATCTGGTTCTGCCCAATTGATAAATTGCACCTTGTTCTCTGTATTGCGCAAAAAAGTACGCACCAAACGCTGGGCACTCCTTTTGCCTTGAAGATATTCAAACAATGCCAATAGCGGTCGCTCACCAGCATCTAGGGTGATGTAGTCGACAAAATCAAAAACACGTGGGTCAGTGAGTTCACGTAATTCGGTGTTTGGAAACCCCCCGCCCATACCAATACGAATATGGGGGGCATGGGCTTTGATAGTTTGCGCAATCCGCAAAGCACCATACATAGCACCTGGGAAAGGCACAGAAAGCAAAACTACCGTCGGCTGATGCTTATCAATCACGGACATCGTCAACGCATGCAGGGTTTTGTCTACCAAAGTAAGTGGCGCAGCTAATGCCTGTGCAAGAAGATCAAAAGTAGCCTGGCTTCCAGCCAAAGACTCGGCGTAGCGCACAAATTCAAATCGACTATCGACACCATCGCGCACCACATCGGCCAAATCATTCAAATACAAAGTCGCCAGATGCCGGGCGCGGTCTTGCTGTCCGAGTGCGCCAAAGGCCCATGCCAGGGGATCTCCACCATCTTCATCGTCAAATGCATCCAAAGAAGCAAACCGTGGCCCCTCAGGCAAAAAACCTCGGCCTGCGATGCGGTGGCTCAGGGTGGGGTCTTTACCTTGCAGGAAAGCAATCGTCGGGGCGATGGTGCTTTGGTAGGCATCGAAGTGGTCCAAAAACTGATTCACACTGGCACTTCGATCTTCTTCAGCCAAGCTAAGTGCATGAACCTGGACGTCGGACAAACCCTTGGAAGAAAAAAGCGTCAATACCAACTCAAGGGCCAAATCATGCTGAGCGGCATCAATGCCTTGCTCCCGCATAAACCCCGTCAAATAGGCGGTTGATGGATAGGGCGTGTTGAGTTGCGTCATCGGCGGGATGAGGCCGAGGACACGCAAGGGTGTTTCAACTGTCAAGGTTTTAAAGGGCATCGATACAAAGTGAGTAAGTAGTTTTTTTAGTATTTATAATTTTTTTGATAGGCTTACCTCTTCAACGCCTTCAACCAAAAGGAAATTGTCATGTCAGAAAAACACTCAACTCCACAAAATGTATCCCATCCCATAACAAATTGTGCATGCTGCAGCCCTTTACGCTTGGCTGGTGCGCCTACACGTCGTGGCTTTTTAGGTGCTGGCGCGGCAACCGTTGCCGCTGGATTAGTTGGATTTTCAGGTTCGAGCTTTGCCTCTGGCGGCAATTATGAGTCGATGTTGGTCAACTGCATTGACCCACGCTTTACCACCCTGAGCTACCAGTACATGGGCATGTTGCAAGGTGTAACCCGTGAAAAATTAACCGACAACTACAGCCAATTCGTGATGGCAGGCGGCCCTATAGGCGCCGTGCACCCCAATTTCACAGCATGGCATAAGACCTATTGGGACAACTTAGACATCACAGTGTCTTTGCACAAAATCAAGCGTGTAGTGGGCATCACTCACCGCGACTGTGGTGCAGCGAAGTTAGCTTTTGGCGAAGCCAAAGTGGCCACGCGCGAGGCCGAAACAGATGCACATGCAGAGGCATTGGCTGAATTCCGAAAGCAAGTAAACAAACGCCACCCTAAACTTAGCGTCATCACTGGCGTGATGGGATTAGATGGTCGCGTTGACTTGATCGGTTAAAGGTATTTAAAACTATCTATTGCTCTGGTCTAAGACCAGAGCCTTGAGTTCGCGTAACTCTTGGCGCATCGCCTGCATTTCCAATCGCAATACATCAGATTGGTCGCGAGCGGCTTGGTTGTCTTCGCTAGAACTTCCTGAGGTGAGTGAATCAACAATCACTGCGATAAACAGGTTCACAATTACAAAAGTTGCGATCAGTATGAACAATATAAAGAATATCCATGCATATGGAAACTTCTCCATCACTGGCCTTGCGATTCCGTCTGACCAACTCTCTAGGGTCATGACTTGAAATAGTGTGAAAGCTGTATTTCCCATACCGCCAAATAGTTCTGGAAACGCTTGTCCAAATAAATTAGTCGCTATCACAGCAGAGACGTAAAAAATTATCAGTATCAAGCTAACGACAGAAGCCAGGCTAGGCAAGCAACTCAAAAGGCCGCCCACCACCTTGCGCATACTTTCCACTTTGTTGATAAGCCGCAAAACACGTAATACCCGCAGCGCACGTAATACTGACAAAGACTCGGTAGCAGGCACCACGGCAATAGCGATGACAACAAAGTCAAAGACGCTCCAGGGATCTTTGAAAAAATCAGTCCCACGTGCAATGATCAAAAGCACAAGTTCGATTATGAAAATACCCAATATCACATGGTCTAGCACCACCAACTCTGGTCCATAAGCGCTCATCACTTCCGAGCTCGTTTCTAAGCCCAGCAATGCCGCATTCAAAATAATGAGAACTACGATGGCGTGCTGAATAATCGCGTTATCTACAAAGTCTTCAACTTTTTGTTGCCATGAGGTTTTGGCAATGTGATGTTCTATATGCATGGGTCCATTGATAAATTTGCAAGCCTTAAATCTTACTTGAACACTAAAAATAGCCCTGCAACTAAAGAGTTCGCAATCTGCACCGATATAAGGTTACAAGGTTGTAGGGTTTCGACCGCTCTCGACACCAGCCCGTATATTTTGGGCGCGCATGGACTCCATCTATCGCCGAGAGCGGTCATCTTTTTGAAACGTCTTACACGATCGCTTCTACGCCCAAACTGCAAACCAAATGTCGCCACTCTCCTGGGTAGAGACTTAATTCACGATTTTTTTGCGCTTTGGTGTAATGCTTTAAAGCACCTGGTAGAGAACCCACGGGCTCTATACAAATAAAGGGAAATTCTTTTGGTCGGTGCACCAGTAAGTGTGGCGCGTGCTGGCTCATTATCTTTAGACGAAGATTTTTTTCTAAAAATATTTCAACATTCCCACTAAAGTTTTCAAATGCCATCGTACTTGCTGCCTTCACATCCATAGTGAATACATGTTGACTAAGGGGAATTTCTGATAAACGTGCAATCCCTAATCCATCTAAGCCAATATCGTGCATTCGGGACGCAGAAAAGCTCAACATACTATTTCCAGGATCATCTGAAGTTTGTAATGGAACAAAAGGATGCCATCCCAAACTAACCGGCATAGAAGAAATATCTGTGTTGCGAACAGACAGTGCAACGGATAAGCCAAGGGCATTAACGCTGTAAACCAGTTTCGCCTGAAAAGTCCATGGCCATTCAGGACTGCTAATGGGATGATTCCATTCCAACACAACACTGTCTTCGGACTTAGCAACCACCGTCCAATCACTTCTATGGCCAAACCCATGCAAACCTTGCCGACTGTTTGATCCATTATTTAGAGTGATCTGTCGCCCTTGCCATTCAAACTCAGCTGGATCTAAACGGTTAGTAAAAGGTAGCATCACAAAAGCCCCAGCCTTGGGCCATTGGTGCGCGTCTATGGATGCAATTTGGTTAAAGGGAACTACACAGTCAATCTGTCGGTTGTTATGGTTGTAAGTCAGTTGGAATAGGCGAGCCCCAGCACTAGGAGAAATAATTGCTTCGTATCCCCCTGATTGAATGCTGACTGTGGGCTCGACTTGCAACCAAGGCATAACCGCGACGCCTTAATCAGCCTTGGCTCCAGACAATTCCACCGCCTCTTTCCACTTGACAAACTGGCTCTCCATAAACGCACGGAACTCAGCAACGGAAGTCGGACGTGGCTCCACATCCATGGCAGCCATTCCTTGACGAATCGCTGGATCGGCTAAAGCAGCCACCACGTCTTGGTTAATTTTGTTGATGATGTCGGCAGGCGTTCCAGCTGGCGCATGCAATCCACACCAGCCTGATGCGTCAAAATCCAAAATGCCAAGCTCTTGAAAGGTGGGAATATTCGGGAGTAAAGGAGAGCGGGCTTTACCTGTAGTTGCAAGAGGAAACACACGCCCAGTATTGAAATGTGGACTTGCATCTCCCATACCCGCAAGCATGACTTTGACGTGCCCTGCCAATAAATCGTTCATAGCAGGCGCACCCCCTTTGTAGGGGATGTGGTTCAAATTAAGTTTGAGCTTACTTCGCAATAACTCCATCCCTAAGTGTTGCGCAGTACCACTGCCCGGTGAGGCATAGGCAAGTGGTTCTTTGGGATTCTTTGCTATGGCCACAAAATCATTCAAAGTTTTTGCAGGGAAAGATTCATGCACTAGCAATACGCTAGCAAAACTAGATATTTGGCTGATGGGTACAAAGTCTTTTTTTGTATCGAACGGCAAGGTTTTAAAAAGGCTAGGGTTGATAGAAAACGGACCAGCAGACACTAGCAATGTGTAGCCATCTGGATTAGCTTTAGCCACATACGATGACGCGATATTGCCAGAAGCACCAATACGGTTTTCAACGATTACCCCATTTTTCCATTTGGTTTGTAATTGTTTGACAAGCAACCTCACCGTTTTGTCCGTAGCACCACCGGCTGGAGTGGCCACCACGATGGTGATAGGTTTATTGGGGAAGTCTGATTGCGCCCAAATCAAACTAGATTGAAAAAAAATAACAAGTAAAAGAAAAAAGTTTTTCATGATTGTCCCAATAAAAATAGTTGTATTTAGTTAGATAAATCTAGCCGCTTAAAGTACTCAAGAGGTGCGTGCTGGATTTTCATTTGCTCAATGGCCATGCGGCGCATCCGCTGCTGCACGGACGCATCATGCAATGGATGGTTTTGCCGAGGATCTGCATGTAAATCAAATAATGCAGATTCCGTATCCTTTAATGTGCCGGGTCCTTGATGGCTATAAAAAGGCGATTTTGGTGTTGCGGGAATTTGAAGAACAGGGGCACTTCTAGAAAACGGCATGGATGCAATTAACTTAGCCTCTTGCAACTCTTCAATACTAAAAAATTCTTTCATATGCAGGGGCATCAAGGTGTACTGATTGAGGTCTCCCCCATGAATATCAGGGGGATAAATAAAACACGTGTATTGCCCATCGGTCACGTTGACTGCGCTGCCAAATACTCCGTAGATACATGCATTGCGATTTTTAAGCGTTTTATCTCCTAAGGCAGGAAGAAGGGAACTAGCAGTCACCTCCGTAGGTGGCGTAGCACCAAATATATCCATCAAAGTTGGCATGATGTCCATGGTTTGCGTCAACAGTTCACGACGTGAACCAGCCTGACTTGCAAAATCTGGGTGATGGATAAACAAGGGAATGTGCGCGACCTCGTTGTAACAAGGCATGATATTTTTGGCCCACCAATCATGCTCGCCTAACAAGAATCCATGATCGGTGGTGACTACCAACGCCGTGTCTTTCCATAGATCATGCGCATCAAAGTGGTCTAGCAATCTGCCTAATTCATGGTCACACAAAGCAATGATGGCGGCATAGTTCGCTCGCAACTCTTCGCATTCATCAAAGGTTTCAGTCACTCTGGCATAAGGCGGCCAATCTAATGTCGGGCCTTTGTAGTTTGTGGTGAATTTTTTGCGAAATTCTTCAGGCGCATGGAATGGCTCATGCGGATCAAAAGTCTCTAAATGCAACAACCAGTTATCTGCTTTTTGGTTGGTATTTAAAAATTCCAGTCCAGCATCAAAGCACCGCACCGATGGAAAGTCCTCATATTGCTTAATATGCTCACGGTTGATGATGTTGCGTGAGAGTTTGTTGCGCCGTTGTTCAGAGTATTGCACCGAGTGATACATCTCTTTGAATCGTTTCCATGGCGGCTCCACCATCGCCTTCCAAGGATCGCCTTCTTGACCACGAATGAAATCGTAAGTGTCATAGCGGTTGTGATACGTGGCGCCACCATCCCCCCAATAATGAAAATGGTCTGAAATCAAATGGCTGTAAACTTTTTTTTCTTTGTGCAGCAAGGCCGCAAATGAATGGTCAAAGGGTTCTAACGGCCCCCACCCTCGGTGTAAAAAATTAAGGCGCCCCGTGTGCAAATCTCGTCTTGCTGGCATGCAAGGGAGGCTACCAACGTAATGGTTGTCAAATACCACTGAGCGATTAGCCAAGCGTTGGAAGTTGGGTGTATCGATATCTTTGCCACCATAGCAGCTCAAAGATTTTCGATTGAGCGAATCAAATAATACGAAGACTGTTTTCATACAAGATTGCCATATTTGCCTGATTGAACTTGCATGCTAGGTGGATTTGATATATGCTTCAAATCAATTTAAGCAATCTGATTAATTGGTAAAAGTGAATTACTTTAATCCTAGGCATCTGGACGCCTTTATATCTGCTATCGATACTGGCTCTATGGCCAAAGCAGCAGGCCAACTGCATATGGGACAACCGGCACTGAGCCAGGCCATTGCTAACCTCGAAGGTATTGCCGGCGTCAAACTCATCACCAGAACAACCCGCTCGCTCAAACTAACGCCCGCAGGAGAAGTCTTTTACAAAGACGCGCAACGTGTTTTAGACACCAATAAAAGGTTGATGAAGAATATTGCCCTGTGGTCCAACTCGGCGCAAGGCAAGATTTCTATCTTGGCCATTCCCTCTATTGCGCATTTCCAATTGCCTGAAATCGTGAAGAAATACCGAGCTACTTATCCTGATGTCGCTATCGAAGTCCATGACAACACGGATCTTCAATTGCGTCATATGCTCGATGCAGGAGAAGGCGATTTCGCTTTCATCTCAAAAACAAGTAAAGATACCGATTTGAAATACCTGCCCATCTTGAAAGATCCGCTGCGCTGGATTGGGCTTAAATCAGATCCACTGGCAGCCAAGAAAAAGATCGAATTAAAGGATATGCAAGACCGTCAATTGATCGTATTGCGACAAGGGGCTATTCGTGAAATGGTGGAGCCTTTGTTGTCAAAAATAAAAAGTCCTTTGCCTATGATTGAAGTAGACCAGCAATCCACCCTCATTGGCATGGTCGCCGCAGGACTCGGCATTTCTTTCTTGCCAAGTTTGAGTTGCCAATCATGGGCTAATCCGGAGACAACCCATAGGGCACTTAGTTTTGGAGACTTCCACCGCATCATCCAAATTACCCGCTATGTTGATCAAGATTTGATGCCCTGTGTCACTGAATTCATTAAGCTCTACCTGAGAAATATCCAAGACAGCAAATTCAATTCAAAAGACGGCGTTGAAATAATTACCGTTGAAGATGCGGCGATAGTGAAATTTTTAAATTGAACCACTAATTCTCAAAGTCGCTTTACTACTTCACTAATCCTGCTTGCCTCGCAAGCAACCATTGACCTTTGGTAGTGGCATCTTCGCCAACACGCACCACGGATATACCTTTTTGCAGAAAGGCTTGCGTGTAACGTTCACACAAGCCACCCTCCCCTAGCAGATGCACTTGTGGAATAGCATTGAGACTGACGCCCCCAATCTCGGCTCCTATCAATATGCCAGACAAGAAGTCTGGCAACTCATTTGCATCCATCTGCCCCATCAAGCCAGCGGTTCGTGCGGCAAATAAGGTATGCATAACTTCTGCATGTCCAGCAACGCCTAAGGCAACACCGCAGAGAAATATATTCTTCTTTAATGGAGCATTGGTTTCAGAGATTTCCATCAAACGTCCCAAAATACTATGTTGGGTCAATAGGGAATAGAGTTCGCCCGTCATGAATGTCTTGAAGTTTTGGAAATCACCTTTTCCATCTAACCAAATCCATTTGCTATGCGTTCCAGGCAATACACAAATACTAGAAGGCGGTAATTGCGCACCCCAAATTTGGGTCTCCTCTCCGCGCATGACATCGGTTTGCGCATTGGCATCTATGCATTTCAAGCCTGGGGCGATGTAGACCTTATGGCTCCCAATATTAGGGTGATTAAGTTCCACCTGTGTCAAATGTTGCGCGGCTTGCTTCAAGGTGGCTGGGCAGTCTAGGTAGGGCGCCTCCTTCCAACCTTGCCGACTTCCCACCATGCCACTAGCGATCAAAGGCAGACGATGTTCTTGCATCCAATCACCACACAGATCCACAAGAACAGAATCAAATGTGTCCGTCGGTACTTTCATCACGCCCATGGCAGAGTGACGCTGCTCGATCGAGTGGCCGGATTGATTTAACAGACTAGCCCTCAGATTAGAGGTTCCCCAATCGAGGGCTATAAGAGCAGGCGCCATACAAAAAGCAGTTGTTATTGGGCTTGGAATCCACTGTTCTTGACAATTTTTTCCCAAGTTTGCGTGTACGAGCGAACATGGTTAGCAAATTGTCTTGGTGGCATATGCACTACGTTGATGCCCATAGACGTCAAGCGATCTTTGACTTCCGGTTGCGCGATGATTTTTGCAACCGTGTCAGAGTAACGATCAATCACTGCTTGTGGTGTTCCCACAGGCGCGAACAACCCGTAATAGGCCAATTCTTCAAAACCAGATAGGCCGAGTTCCGCGAAAGTGGGTACCTCAGGCATAGCAGCCTGGCGTTTGTCGCCAATCACCGCGACCATGCGGAATTTACCGGCCTTATGGTTTTCCAGGAAATCGTTGACCCCTGCCAAACCAGCAGGAACTTGGTTGCCTAACATGTCAGCCATCAAAGGAGCACCACCACGATAGGGCGCCGATTGCAAATCTAGTTTGTATTTGTCACCGATCACCTTGACTAAAAATTCAGGGATCGACGCAGGAGCAGGTACTCCTACAGTACCTTTGCCATTGCCCTGGGTGCGAACCCATTGGATGTATTCATTGAATGTTTTAGCGGGGGTACCACTCGATAAAGCTAAACCATTGGCAAATGTTGCTATACCTACGACGGGAACAAAATCAGTGGAAGGCGCAAATCCTGGGTTTTTAACGACTAAAGGCAATATAGAAATTGTGTGATCATGTGAGAAGAACAACATACTTCCGTCCGCTGGGGAAGCTTTGAGCGCTTGCGCTGCAATTTGACCGCCTGCCCCCGCTTTGTTTTCCACCACCACATTCGCTCCTAAGGCATCTTTCATTTTTTCTGCCAACACGCGAGCAATGGCGTCTGTTCCGCCGCCCGGTGGAAATCCCACTAGAAGCTTGATGGTTGACGTGTCGGCCCATGTTGCTTGCGACCAAAGACCAGAGACAACTAAAGTAAGAATTGCAACTGACTTATTTACAAAACGCTTGGCTTGCATAACTTCTCCCTGAATAAAACGCCATTTTGAATCAAAATGTAGCGCACAACTTAAACAAAGTACCCCATGTCAACACCGCAGGAAAGATCCCCGCAGATCAATGCCACAGATTTATTGATGGTATTGATCGTGACAGTTTCATGGGGAATGAACTATCCCGTGATGAAATTTGTGGTCAACAGTTACCCGCCGTCGGCATTCAGGGCGTTCACTTTTTTAATCGGTTGCATGGCGTTGGGGTCATACGCACACCTCAAAGGAATTTCTATTTTTGTTCCTAAGCACGAAAGAAAGGCGCTCTTTAAATTAAGCCTATTTAATATGGTCGGTTGGCATTTACCCATGATTTACGGTGTCAGCTTGCTCAATTCTGGCCGTGCGGCCATCATTGGCTACACCATGCCAGTTTGGGCTTTGCTAGCAAGCGCTGTTTTGTATCGCGAAAAAATAACCATTACCGCTTTGCTTGGTATTGCCTTAGCTATGAGTGCCGCTCTCTTACTTGCTTGGGGGAGTGCCGGTCAGTGGGGTAACCATCCGCTAGGTATTGCGGTCATGTTGGTGGCAGCGATTACTTGGGGGGTAGGAAATGCCATGATGAAAAACTCCAAGTTAAGTATCAGCGGCATCACGCTCACTTTTTGGGCCCTCTTTATTGCCTTTGTCTTTTTTGTAATAACCACTACTATCTTTGAGCAAGACCTCTGGGAATGGCCCAACCTGATGCAATGGTTAGCCATTTTGTATGGTGGCGTTATCACCTTTGCTGTGAGTTATGTGGCGTGGTTCCATGTGGCGCGCAAACTTTCTGCGGTATCGAGTGGCCTTTCCATCACCCTCGTCCCTGTATTTGGTGTGACAGGGGGTGCATTGATTTTGGGCGAGTCCGTTACCTTGCCAGATATCATCGCCTTGGTTTTGATTTTGTTGTCGATGCTGGTGGTTTTATTTCCAGACTCGAAGTTGAAAGATCTCATTTCGAGCAAGTTGCGCAAAACTTAGTTAGTTACAAAGGATGTCAAGATGATTCAAACACGGCCTATCTTTCAAATTACGCTCACCGTTCCATCCATCACTGACCTAGGGCAAACGCCTATGGGGGGGCGCAAGATTGCGCAAGTCAGTGCTGGCGAATTTTCGGGAGATCGTTTACGCGGCAAAGTCATGGCCGCTCCCGGAGGTGACTGGTTGCTCATGCGTCCTGACGGCGTATTGATGCTAGACGTGCGCTTGACCTTAGAAACTGACGATGGTCATCATATTTATATGTCTTACAGAGGGCTGCGCCATGGACCTAAAGATGTCATTGACAAATTGAACAAAGGTGAGAAAGTCGACCCTTCTTTGTATTACTTCCGAATGACACCTATATTTGAAACTTCTAGCGAAAAGTATGCATGGCTCAATCGCATCATTGCGGTTGCTACAGGACGTCGCGAAAGCACGGGCCCTATTTACGACGTGTACGAAGTTTTATAAATCGAAAGGATTTCTCAAATGCCAATTCATTCTCTCAACCACTTTTTCATCCGCGCCCATGATCTTGAATTAACCAAAACTTTTTTCCAAGAAATGCTGGGTTTTGAGGTGATGCCGAGACCTGATTTCCCCTTCCCTGGGTACTGGATGGGTATCAATGGGTCCATTCAAGTTCATATGGGCCCATCTCATATTCCTAATAGAGAAAAGTATTACATCGGTACGCCCGCAGATGCTGTCAACGGTCAAACCGGCGTGATCGACCATGTTGCGTTTTTAGCGGAAGAGCCCAATGGATTTATTGAGAAATTTGTTAAAAATAAAATTAACTTCAGGCCCCGCTACTTTCCTGAGTCAAACCTGTATCAATTGTTTATCACTGATCCCAATGGGGTCATGATTGAACTGAATTTTTTCAACATTACTGCTGAAAATGCCCCAAAATGGGAAGGTGAAGACTATTCCAAAATGGAGCGCGTCGGCGAAATAACTAATTAATTTTGTATCGCTTACTAGACAAAACTAGGGTAATAGCTGATAGCCGACTTGAATCTTCCTCTTAGCATTCGCCATGTAGTTATTTCTTCATACTAGGAGACATTCATGGATAAGATGCGTCGCAAGGTAATCGGTGCGGGTGGTGCGGGTCTATTGGCTTCAAGCTTGCCCGCAGGTATGGCTTTTGCTCAAGGAGCGCCCGTCAAAATTGGTATGAGCATGCCGCAAACAGGTGGCTTGGGTGCTGGCGGTCAAGCCGCGCTCATCGGATTACGCATGTGGGTGGACGATATCAACGCCAAAGGTGGTTTATTGGGTCGCAAGGTCGAATTCATTGTGTATGACGACCAAAGCAATGGCGCAAACACTCCTGGAATCTATACCAAACTCATCGACGTCGACAAAGTTGACCTACTGATTGCCCCATACGCCACCAACCCTACCGCACCCATCATGCCGATGGTCAAGGAGCGCGGTCTGCTTTTAATGGGTAATTTCTCTTTCCAAGTCAATGCAAAAGTTCAACACGATATGTGGTTTAACAATGCGCCTTGGGGTGACGCCAAAAATTGGTCCGAGGGTTTCTTAGAAGCAGGTAAAAAAGCCGGTGCTAAATCAATCGCTATTTTTGCTGCTGACGCTGAGTTTCAACAAAACCTTGCTAATGGTTGCCGAGATGTGGTCAAGCAAACGGGTTGGAACGTAGTCTATGACCAGAACTATCCAGGCAACAACACAGACTTCTCCTCCATTATTCGTGCAGTTCGCGCAGCAAAACCTGAAGCTGTGTTTGTGGCCTGCTATCCCAATGAAGCTGTGGCTATCATGCGATCCGTCAATGAAATTGGACTTGGATCACAAGTACAAATATTCGGCGGTGGCATGGTTGGACTGCAATTCGGCCCTGTCATGCAAGGCTTAGGAAGTCTGCTCAATGGTGTGGTGAACTACAACTCATATGTACCAGGGATGAAGTACCCTGGCATCGATGACTTTTTCAAACGCTACTCCGAGCGCGCCCTAGCTGCCAAAGTCGATCCATTAGGGTTTTACTTGCCACCTTACAACTACGCGATTGGTCAAATGATCGAGCAAGCCGTAAACGGTACTAAATCGCTAGACCACAAAAAAATAGCCGACTATCTGCGCAAAAACGAAATGAAGACCATTGTGGGTCCTATCAGTTTTGATAAAAACGGCGAGCGCGCAAAACCTGCTTTGGTGCAAGCGCAGTTTAGAAACATCAAAGATGGTGACTTTGAGCAATTCAAGTCCCCTGGAAAACAGATTGTGATATGGCCCGCTTCTGAAAAGCAAGGCGATGTCATAACGCCTTTTGATAAAGCGAGAAAAGCTACTTAATCCGCCCCTTTGGGCATCTCCCATGCATGGGGCTCTTTTGAAGAGCCCCATCTTTTATCAAAAAACTCTGATGTTCTCTGTTGACTTAATTTTTGAAGCCGTTCTGTTTGGAATCTTGCTAGGCTGTTTTTACGCTGCGGTCAGTCTTGGGCTTTCAGTGGCTTTTGGACTCCTAGATGTTCCCTATGTGGCTCACCCTGCCTTGCTTATTTTGGGCTCTTACTTCACATTCGTACTCAGCCAAACTGGTATTGATCCAATTGTTTGTGGCGTACTTTTAATGCCGGTCTTCTTCCTTATTGGCATCGGGTTTTACCGTTTTTATTACGAGACTTTTGAAAAGAGAAGTAGCGATACAGGCGTGCGCGGTCTTGCTTTCTTTTTTGGAATGTCCTTCATCATTGAAGTCTGCTTGATCTTGGTTTTCGGCGTCGACCAACGCACAGTCGTCGCTAGTTATATCGGCAGCAGCTTGGAAATAGGCGATTACCGATTCCCCTACCGCATGCTGGTTGCGTTTGGAATAGCACTTACTTTGACTGTAGCGCTCACACTGTATTTCTCGAAAACTTTCAATGGCCGCGCTATCAAAGCTGTGGGTCAAGACGAGGGCGCATTGCGACTAATGGGAGCCAACCCCGTCAAGATCAAACAATTGGCTTTTGGTATAGCTACAGCGGTCAATGCCCTAGCTGGTGCCATGCTTATCATTGTGGGCCCTGTTGAACCCGCGATGGACCGCATTTACATTGGTCGCACATTCTGTGTGGTGGTGCTAGCAGGTTTGGGAAGTATGAGCGGTACTCTGGTAGCCGGCCTTGTTTTAGGAATTGCGGAGTCCATTGTGATGATGACGTTTGGTGCATCTTGGGCTCCCGCAGTTTCATTTGGCTTGTTACTTTTAATGTTGGGTGTCAGACCCCAAGGTCTGTTTGGAAGATAACCCTCATGAAATACGCTATTTACTGTGCGCTCGTACTTTTAGGCTTTCTAGGTGTCTCAACCCTAGGAGGTATCAATGAATACGTCTTCTTTGCAGGATTTGTCATTTTGCAATTTGTGATCCTTGCAACCGCTTGGAATATTCTGGGTGGCTATGCGGGTTACGTCAATTTCGGAGTGCCTGCATTTATTGCTGTCGGCGCTTACACCGCTGTCGTTTTATTCAAATCCATGTCTGCTCCTTTGCTGGTCCAAATTTTGGGCGGCGGCATTTTGGCGGGTGCGCTTGGCCTGGGTGTTGGCTTGCTCACGCTGAAATTGCGCGGAATATTTTTCTCAATTGCCACGGTTGCCGTTGTTTTCATTTTGGAAACTGTCGTGAATAACTGGCGCTACGTCGGCGGGGCTACAGGCTTGCAATTGACGCGGCCTCAAGATCTATGGTTCTTTGATAGCTATGCCCGTATGCTGTTTTTTGTGATGGCAGTGCTTGCGGTTTTGTCAGTCACTATCGCGCGCTATATCCAAGATTCATTTTTAGGCAGAGGTCTACGCGCTGTGCGTGATTCAGAAGAAGCCGCCGAATGTTCAGGTGTGCCCACTTTAAAGATTAAATTAATTGCTTGCACCATTTCTGGCGCACTCATGGGAATAGCGGGTGCGCCTATGCCTATGTATTTAAGTTACATAGAACCCACTTCCACCTTTAACCTTAGCTACTCTATATCTGCCTTAGGTATGCCGATCATCGGAGGCACTTCTCACTGGATTGGACCCGTGATCGGCGCATTGCTGTTGGCGACGCTCCAGCAAATTGTGACTGTGACCATTTCCAATGAATTGAACGTGTTGGTCGTAGGTGTTTTGTTAGTTTTATTTGTAGTGATCGCCCCAGACGGCATATTAGGATTGATTAAAAAATGGAAACAATCCTCGAAGTAAACAACGTCATCAAGCAGTTCGGAGGGTTCACCGCCCTCTCAGAAGTCAACCTGCACGTCCTTAAAGGCGAGCGCTTAGGGTTGATTGGCCCCAATGGTTCAGGTAAAACCACTTTGATCAACTGCATCTCTGGCGCGTATACCGATTACCAAGGTTCTATTCGCTTTGATGGGGGTGACATCACTCTCTTGAAAGCGCACGAAAGAACCAAGCGCGGAATCGCCAGAAGTTTTCAAATTCCTCGACCCTTCAGTAGCATGACTGTGATGGAAAATTTACTGGTGCCTTTTGCATTTGTAGGCGGTAAAGACGGTCCAGAACAGCAAAAAGAAGCCATGTCAATTTTGGATGGAATGGGCTTGGCTGAAAAAGCATTTGTTCAGTCCAATCAACTTTCACAAGTTGAACTCCGCAAAATGGAATTGGCGCGCGCGATGGCAGCCAAACCCAAACTTTTGATTTCAGACGAAGCCATGGCAGGTCTCTCTGGAACAGAAGTAGACGAAGTTCTAGAAATCTTGTTCGACTTGAATAAGCTTGGCATCACCATCATCATGATCGAGCACATCATGCAAGCGGTCATGAAGTTTTCGCAAAGAGTGGTCTGCTTGGATGCAGGCAAGATTATTTGCGAAGGCACTCCAGAAACTATTGTTAAAAATCCAGAAGTACAGAGGGCCTACCTTGGCGATTAAGCTCATCATTGAAGATATCGATGCCGGCTACGGTGCAGTGCGCGCCTTGCATGGCGTGTCGCTCAGCATAGACAACGGACAAACCGTCGCATTGCTCGGCACCAACGGTAACGGTAAAAGCACGTTAATGAAATGTGTGATGGGCATGGTCAAGCCTGATAAAGGCTCTATCCGTTTAGAAATGGATGGAGAAACGCATGACCTGACCCAGTTATCTACGGAAGAAATCGTCAATTTAGGTGTGGCTTTGATTCCGGAGGGCAGAAGACTGTTTCCTAAGTTAACGGTTGAAGAAAACTTGTTACTCGGTGCATTCAGAGAGTCCTCTAGACCCAAAATTCCTGAAAATTTGGCCTTCTGCTTTGAGGCTTTCCCTTTGCTTAAAGAACGACGTAGCCAATTGGCTGGTTCTATGTCAGGCGGGCAACAACAAATGCTGGCAATTGCCCGCGCTTTGATGTCGTCCCCACGTTTGCTTTTGGTAGATGAGCCTTCTGTAGGTCTTTCGCCACTGTTAGTTTCTCAAACGATTACAAAGTTAAAAGAACTCAAAGACCGTTACAACCTCACCGTTTTAATGGCAGAACAAAACTTCAAACAAGCCATGCGGATTGCTGACTTTGGTCACATCATCGTCCATGGTGAAATTGTTTTCAAAGGCGATGTCGATACGCTGATGAACAATGATTTGGTGAAGAGCTATTACCTAGGCATCTGAGCCCAGCTATTGAGCCTTTTTGCTTCGCTAACGTTTTTGTATAGAGGAGTTTTAGATGAAGTCCCCTGACTTTGAGTACGTCAAAGCAAAAAATATAGAGGACGTTTTTGCGTCCTTACATACTTACAAAGACTCCGCGCAGATTTTGGCTGGTGGCCAAAGTTTGCTGGCCATGTTGAATCTGCGTATGGCTAACCCACAGATATTGATCGATATCAGCGGGATCGATGCCATGAAGGGTATTGAAAAATTAGGCAACATCCTTCGCATCGGGGCATTGACCACCCATAACGATATTCTTAATTCAGAGCTTGTAAAGCTGCATGTTCCCCTCTTAGCCCAAGCGGTACCTTATGTGGCACATTTAGCGATCCGCAACAAAGGCACTATCGGCGGCAGCTTGGCCTTAGGTGATCCTGCGGCTGAATACCCTGCTATCGCTTTAGCATTGAATGCCACATTAATTATTCAAAGCTCCAAAGGCGAAAGACGCGTAAAAGCGCATGACTTCTTTATAAGCCTGTACCGCACTGCAGTGAAAACCGAAGAGGTGTTAATCGCCGTTGAATTTCCAGTGGCTACTGCCAACCAGCAATTTGTATTTCTTGAATTGGCAAGACGCAAAGGGGATTACGCCATGGTGGGTCTCGCCGTTGCACTCACGATGGATGGCAAAACCATACGGGAATGCGCTTTGTCTTTGATGGCGATGGACGACAAACCTGTTCTAGCGCCTCAAGCGATGAAAGCTTTGACGGGTCAGCAAATTCGTCCTGAAAGTATTTTGCAAGCCCAAAATGCCTTAGACACAGATCTTGATCCGCCAGGAGATTTACAAGCCAACGCGGCAACCAAAAAACATCTAGCCAAGGTCCTCTTATCAAGGGCCTTGATGCAAGCAGGAGAGTCCCATGTCTGATCGTTGTATGCATGCCCAATTTACAGTCAATGGCGAATCAGTCAATGCCCAAGTACCTGTCCGCATGCACTTGGTTGATTATTTGCGCGATGAAATGGGGCTCACTGGTTCACACTTAGGTTGCGAACATGGGGTTTGTGGCGCGTGCCAAATCATGATAGATGGCCAGGTAGTCCGTGGCTGTTTAACCTTAGCTGTTCAGGCAGATGGAAAAAATATCCAAACCATCGAGGGACTGACAGAGAACCGTGAACTGCAACAATTGCAAGCAGCATTTTTGAAACACAATGCATTCCAATGTGGTTTCTGTTCCTCGGGAATGCTATTGACCGCTCTTGACATCACCAAGCACCACAAACACGCTTCACGTGATGAGATCAAGGAATTAATTTCTGGCAACTATTGCAGATGCACTGGCTACCAAGCCATTGTCGATGCGATTGAATCTGTCTTGCATACCAATCTGTCATCCTCTTCTACTCAGTCAGGAGTAAAAGCATGAATGCGCGTAATGAACTTCCTATTCAGACCGATAGCGTCACTACCCAAAGAAATTATGTGGGCCAAAGCGTTCCCCGCGCAGGCGCCAAAAAATTACTCGAAGGCCGTGGCACTTATTTAGACGATATACGCCTTCCCCGTTTGGTGCATGTGGTGTACTTTAGAAGTCCCCATGCGCACGCACGCATCAAACATTTAGATTTGTCTCAGGCGCGCAAACAACCCGGCGTAGTCGCGGTCTTTGATGGCCATGATGTAGCCCAGTTTTGTACGCCATGGGTCGGTGTTTTAGGACACCTCAAGGGGATCCGTTCTGCCCCGCAATACGCCATAGCACCTGAGAGAGCGTGTTGGCAAGGCGAAGCCGTAGCGGCCATCGTTGCACAAACCCGCAGGCAAGCGGAAGACGCTCTGGACCATGTGGTGGCGGATTGGGATGTATTGCCTGCTGTCACAGATATGCAAGCTTCATTGGACGGCAAAGTCGTCATCCACCCCGATTTGGGTGACAACAAGTGCTTTAACCGTGAATTGGTGACCGATGGATTTGAAGATGCGTTTTCAAAAGCAGATATCGTCGTTGAAAAAGTGTATGAGTTCAGTCGACACACTGGTGTGACCAACGAGCCCCGTGGCGTCTTGGCGGACTACAACCCCGCCGACAACATGCTGACTGTGTATCAGGGCACGCAAGCGCCCAATATGATGCAAGATATCTTTTCACGCCACTTGAATATCCCAGAATCAAATGTGCGTGTCATCTGTAAAGATGTTGGTGGATCATTTGGCATCAAAGTTCACGTATATGCGGATGAAATGGCGACCGTGGCTATCGCAGTCATGCTCAAACGCCCTGTGAAATTTGCAGCGGATCGCATCGAGTCTTTTCTGACGGATATCCATGCACGCGAGCATAAAGTCAAAATCAAACTGGCTTGCACCCAACAAGGCGACATCATCGCCTTTGATATGGTGGACTTAACAGGTATTGGTCCGTATTCAGTCTATCCGCGCACAAGCGGCATTGAGGGCAATCAAGTCGTTAATTTGACCGGTGGACCTTATAAGCACAAGCATTACAAAGCCAAGTTAGATGTCGTATTCACCAATAAGAATGTGACTTGCCAATACCGCGCAGTGGGACACCCGATTGCCATGGCTGTCACCGAAGGCATAGTGGATGAAGCCGCGAGAAAAATTGGCATGGATCCAGCCGATTTCAGACGTAGAAATTTAATCGCTGACGATGCCTATCCCTACACATTCCCCTCTGGCGTGAAGTTTGAAAAACTTTCGCACCATCAGTGCCTAGATAAATTACTGGCATTGATGGATTACCCAGAACTTCGTAAAGAGCAACAAGCGCTGCGCGCCAAAGGTATTTACCGCGGCATTGGACTTGCCGCCATGATTGAAGTCACCAATCCCTCGCCTGCTTTTTACGGCGTAGGCGGCGCACGCATATCTGCACAAGATGGCGCAACGATTCGCCTTGATCCTGCGGGAATGGTCAATGTATTGGTGAGCGTCACTGAGCAAGGCCAAGGCACTGAAGCCATCTTCACGCAAATCGCAGCGACTGCTGTTGGCGTGAAGGTTGAAAATGTGCGTGTGATTACCGGCGACACAGCTGTCACGCCTTATGGCGGT
>Ga0304729_1000284_pt1 | contig 37424 bp, 58 predicted proteins | sample C_131016_MF_Meta_FD_190475 | JGI IMG/M metagenome (GOLD analysis project Ga0304729, IMG submission 190475) | Freshwater microbial communities from Lake Croche, Canada to study carbon cycling - C_131016_MF_MetaG (v2) (version 2) | ecosystem: Environmental > Aquatic > Freshwater > Lake | place... | reverse complement strand
CATTATTTACCAATCATCGCCTGTATCTCTTCATCAGTTAATCCTAACGCTCTTAGTTTCGCCATGGCCGATTCTTTCGCTCTCTGCTCTGCTGTCGGTTCTGGATCTGCTACTTCTATCTGCTCCACAATGTTGTGGAGTGGATGGTCATGTGTGTCATCGCAGTTTTCACAGAAACCACCTTCACCGTATGTGATGTTTAGAGCCATCAGAAACCTACCCATATCGTGCCTGTGTTTGAGCTGTTTAATGTTGTCCCTGTGAATGTTGCTGGGAATGAAGTCTGTCCCGATAGAGTCCATGCTAGAGCGTTAGCAGTTGAAGTGAATAGCGAGCTCGCAAACGCTGGCATCATTGTTGTGTTTGGTGCTGCTCCACCACCACCACCTGCACCAGTCACATTGTTGAAACCAAGCAGAGATGGTGATCCTGTTGTGGAAAGATAAGCGAGCCAGTAAAGCCCTTGCGATAACGGCTGACTGATAGTGATGATTTTAGTTCCGACTGTCGCTGTTGATACTGTGCCAGCATCTAGCAGTAGAGTGCCTGGGTAGTCTTCAGAAGCAGAATTGTTGTAGATACCTAATCGCATCACACCGCTTGTCGCAGTTGTTACAACATAAGTGGCCATCTTTGTGGCTGTCGCACTAGCACCAACATAGAACGGTTGCAGATACAGAACATTCAATGTGGCTGCGGCTAAAGTTCCACCACTTCCATCTGCACCTAAATAGGTGTAGTAATAGCCAGTCTTGAATCTTGGCGTTAGTGCAGCTGATCCACCACCACCGAATGTGCTAACTGAGCCAGTCGCATCCACATACTTAGGTGTATTACTAGTCACATTCAGCCAGGCATCTCCCTTCCTAGGGTTAGCCGGATCAGAAGACACATTCGGAAAAGTAAAGCGTTTCCCCAACTCCAACTTGGCCAGCCTGTTCTCAATGCTAGAGATAATGCCCTGCAAACTAGGTGGCAGATTTATGAAAGCCATTAGTTCTCCAAAGGTGTTGAGCAGTAAGTGCAGATAGTCGCAGACCGAGTGATCGGCATCCTACATGATGGACAGAATTTCGCTAGTGATGCTAAACCCATAATACTGGACTGTGATTCCATTAGCTCATGCATAGCCCACACCATCGCATCCATACGGTCAGGTGAAGTGTTTGAGTCAGGCGTGTAGTTGCACATCTGATCTTCTAGTTCTGGAAACAGGCCGACATGGTGAGCTCTACGCTGTTCATACAATGCTGCTACCGGTTCGGCTCTCACCAGTTTGCCCCTAGTGGCTGTCACCTTCTTGTATGGCACACTAGCATCTACTTGCCTGAGCAGAAGTTCTATCATGTCACCACCATTGTTGGTTTCACCGATGACACGATCAGCGTTGTAGTCGTGGAAAGCCTGGACTGCTACTCTCGCCCATTTCTCTGGTGATGCTCTCAGAGTTAAGTCTTTCAGCACATAGTAGTGGCCGTCACTAGTCATGCCAGCGACCACAATACCTGTTTCATCTGACTGGTCACCTGATGTTACGGCAGGGTCTATCGCTACAACGATTCGCATGAGTGGTGGATACTCTGTGACACGCTCTTGATCTATGATGGCGTGAGTCCATAACGCTCCATCCACATCATCAACAATTTCACCGTATAGCTCTTGCCTACCTAGGCGAGTGCCTTCATACCTGAGTCGCATTTCAGCGAGTGCTGTTTCAGCGAGATTCTTGGCGTTATCAAATGTTGATCCACGGACAATCTCTATGCCTTCTCTAGCCACCAGGTCTTTGATTAGTTTGACTGGTCTAGGTGTGGTTGTGACCACGGTCTGTGGTCTGTCACCTAAGCGTAGGCCGAACTGGTATTGATCCCATGCATCTGCATACTTGAATGATGCGAGCTCATCAAACCAGCCACCATGGAACTGTGGCCCACGAAGCCGGTTAGGTTCTTCACCAGAATAGAGTTTGATGCGACTCTTGTTGGTCAGCACTATCTCACCGATAGACCGGTTGTAGTCTTTGAGTGTCCCATACTCTCTCAGGATCTGCACTACACCTGACACACCTTCGGCACAGGTATCTCTAGCATCAGCAAATGTTGGTGCGACTATCGCCCACCTGGTGTTGCGTTTCCGAGATGCTTCAAAAGCAAGCCATTCAGCAGCAGATCTGGTCTTACCGAATCCACGGCCAGCCAGCAGTAGCCACACACGCCAGTCACCGTCAGATGGTATCTGGTTAGCTCTGGCTTGGAGATGAGTCCATTTCACTCTGCGAGCTGCTATCAAGGAGTTCAACGAGTCTTCGGACTTCTGCATCAATGGTGTCACCGTCATAGTTGGTCACTTCAATCTGTTGTTTGAGTGGCTGGTCTAGCCCCAAAAGTTTGGCACGGCGTTCTTGGATACGAAGGAATGTGTTGATGGCTGTGAGTTCACCTTGCATCACTTTAGACCAGATGCTGGCTTGAGCCATGTCTAGCCGGTCTTCTTCCATCTTTCGGATGGCTTCTATGTCATCTCTGACTATGCGTTGGCTGGCTCTGACATAAGCATCTTGTGCTGATGATCCATGCTTGTAGCCAACCTGTTTGGCGATGAGATCCCAGGTTAATCCGCCACGCCTGAGTTTGACTACTTCGGCTTCTTTCGCCAGCACTTCAGGCTTTGGTGGTCTGTTTCTAGGTCTTGCCATAGTTACAGCCTAATTGATGTCTGGTGTGGTGAGTAGTGTGGCTTTTAGGCCTGTTGCTTTCTCTAGTCTTTCTACAATCTTATCTACATAGAAGGGATCTAGTTCTATCCCTATGCCTATGCGATTAGTTCTTGCTGCTGCAACTAGTGTTGAACCTGATCCTGCGAATGGGTCAACGATGACTGCCCCTTCTTTAGTCCATCGTTCTAGGATTTCACTTAGCATCGCTACCGGCTTCTGAGTTGGATGAATGCGTTTGCCATCTCGTTCTCTAGCTTGGAATCCAGCCCACAGGTATCTGAGTATGTCTTGTTTGTGTGGTGTTGCTGACCAACATAATTCAAATCCTGATCCCAGTAGGTTGTCTAGGACTTCTATGGTTCTCTTATCCCAGACCAGCCAGGATCCGCTTAGGTCTTTGTCTGTGAGTGTGCGAATGTAGTAGTTAGCTCCGAACCAGAATTGTTCTTGCACATCTCTGAAGTATGTTCTGAATAGTGTCGCATCAAATGGCACATCGTCATTTGCGACTTTCTTGTAGGCGTAGCCTTTGTTGATGTCATTTGCTATTGATGCCCAATCTGTGTGGACATCTATTCCATACGGTGGATCTGTGACAATGCATCCAACTGTGAGTCCTGCTGTTATGCGATCAAGATTTAGGATGTCTTGTGAGTCACCACATAGGATGCGATGTGAACCGATTTGCCATAGGTCACCTGGTTTGGTGGTTGGTTCTTCTTCATCAAATGTGAGTGGCTTGTCATCGTCTTCACTAGGGTCTATGAGTGGGTTGATTTCGTCAAAGCCGAATGATGAAACATCCCATCCCATGCTGTCTAGGTCTATGAGTTGGTCTGCCAGAATTTTGGGATCCCAGTCTGCGAGTTCTGCTGTTCGGTTGTCTGCTAGAGCGTAGGCTTTGGCTTTGTCTGTTGTCCAGTCTTCTGGTAGCCGTGTGGCATCTATGTGTGTCCATCCGAGCTCTTTTGCTGCTCTTACTGTGCCATTTCCGGCGATTATGACACCATTTGATGTGATTACGATGGGTTTACGCTGGCCGAACTGCTCTAGTGATCCTGCTATGGCTTTCAGGTTCTTGCTGTCATGTGTGCGAGCGTTCTCAGGATCTGGTGTGAGATCCTTGATGGCTATCTTCTCTACTTGCATCAGAATGGTGTGCTGTCACTCAGGTCAGTCATAGGTGCTGTCCATGAGTTGGTTGTCGCTGATGTTCGCTGATCTGCAATCTGCTGGTCTGCGACTTTCAGCGGATCAGTTAGTGTGAGCTCAGAGAACTTGCAGTTGTTGATGGACACTTTGATACTGCGACCAGGCTTGCCATTCATGTCCAGTTTGACTTGGCCTTCTTTGTCTGTCCAGTCTTCAATCTTGAGTGATAGTAGTCCAGAGAACTTGCCAGATGTGCCTTCTGTAAAGGTCACCGGCTCTGTGAACCATGCTGTGTATCTTCTGGTGACTAGTTCACCGTTTGCGTTCATTGATTTCTCGGTCACATCCACGCCACATCCGCCGAAGAAGATGCGTTCTGCTGTGCCTTTTACGCTGATAGATGCCATTTGTTGCCTTCCTGTTGTGCGAGTATCTCGCTATGTGTTTCTAGTTTAGTCTTTTCAGTATCTTCTGTCTATCCACTTCGGACACACCACCCCAGACACCGTGTGGCTCTCGGTTCTCTATGGACTCTTCAAAGCACAGCCTTTTGACTGGACATTGGTCACAGATCTCTATGGCTTTCTGCACGGTGAGTGGGTTGAAGAAGATTTCAGGGTCAATCCATGGTGTGGCACAGATGGCGATGATTTTGCCGTTCTCATCATGTGTCTTGAATTTGAAGTTGAGCATTTGGTTTCTCCCAGATTTGTAGGTGTATTGATGGTTCTTCGTTTGGCTGCACATACTGCTTGACAGCGTGGATGAGTGTGACCTGCTGATCATCGGCCCAGATGTTACCTGCATCGGTGACAGCATCTAGAGTGAACCTGACCATCTTGTCCGTGTCAGGTTTGACTGTGTGATGTTCTCTGGTCACCGTCTTAGGTCTGGTCATCCGGAAGATGATCATGATGCCTACGGGTGTGTCTTTAGGTAGTGTCTGCCAGCCTTGCCTGACTGCTTCAGCTCTGATCCATGTGGATGTTTGTGAGCGAGTCTGTTTCAGGCCCTTGGATGCTTCAACTAGCACTACTCTGCCTTGTGCTGTTTTGAATGCTGTCTTTGAGCCTTGTGGTTTGGCTTCTAAAGGCACTCTAATCTTGAGCAGGTGGTTCGCCATTTATGATCTCAAATGCTATGGCGTATCCTGCACGGCGTGTGGCTCTTTCTTCAACACCTGCCGATGAGTCATCAGCCCAGGTCTTCAATGCTGTGAGCAGATCATCTCCGATGGCTGACCCACTCTCTGTGTCAATGACCTGTGTCAGCACTTCGCCTTCTGTCACACACTCACAGAAGTCACCAAGATACTCTGGTATGTCTGAGTATTGTGGCAGACCACAATGGCAGTCACCACCGTTGTAGTATGCGAAGAAGTTATCTACGGCCTGTTCTGTGGTGTCGGCTGTCACTTTGTATGCTGTGCCAGACAGCACGGTGTATTCGCTCATGGTTATGCCTTCCCTGTTAGAGCTAGGATTTCGTTGATGTGTAGCACAAGATAGTTCTCACCATCGTGAGTGATTTCTGTGCCTGAGTGCTTCCTGATCAGGATGATGTCACCTGGTGTGACCTTGGTGTGGTCATCTGATACTGCGATGACTGTCGCATACTGTGGTCTTTGCACAGCAGCATCAGGCAGGATGATACCTGAGTCGGTCTTGTTGTCTGCCTGTTCAACTTGAGCTATCACTAGGTCTTCGCTGATTGGTTTGATTGTGGTCATGTTGCCTTCCTAATTTGTGTTGTGGTTTTCGCAATGCTGGATAGCATCTGATTCAGTATGCCATTGATCCCAACAGTTTCTTGTCTGTAACACGGTTGCCATCCAAATCACTCCAGCCAGGATCATGCCGGAGATGATGATGATAGCGGCCTGTTTCAGCACTTCTTTATCGGTTAGTGGTTTTGACATCTTTGCCGTTCTCTAGTTTCTCTTTGAGCTCCACCATCTGTTGCTCATCCAGTAGTGCAATGAGTTTCTTGAGTTTCCGGATGGCTCTCTTCTTGAGTGTGGTGCGTTTACTCATTTGGCTGTATCTCTGATCAGTTTGATGAGTCGCTCCAACAGCAGTATCGCTGGCCCATGGTTAGTGTGTTCTGGGTTTAACAGTTTGATGATGCGTTCACGCTCATGTTTCTTACCAGCAGACCAGGCTTCATGATGTGCCTGATCTATCTCCACATCGGCTTCAACCTTGCCCACTTCTAGAATGGCGGTGCGAATAGCATCGGCTGACTTGCTATAGCCAGTCTTCTCCCAGTTATCTGCAATCTCAGATAGTCGCTGGATAGTGGCTGCTCTCTGTCTGCTCTCACCCTGACGGCGATAGAATTCTCTGACTCTCTCAGCACTCACTTGTTGCTCTCTTCATCTAGCTTTGTGAGTAGCTCATCATAGACATGGCAGTAGATGTCATCACAGACACCGGCTTCTCTGTATGGTTTGCACAGCATCTTGGCCAGCCACGCTTCTATACGGTTACGCTCTTCTTTGACACCTTGAGCGATGAGTCGCTTTATTTGCTCTTGTGCTGCAGCCTGGTAGATGTCACCCACTTGATCTGTTGTTTTACTTGCCATTGGTTTTGCCTTCCTTTAGTATCAGGTCAGATGCTCTCTGCATCCCGTTATCTCTGAGTAGTCTGATGATGCGATGTTTCTCACCGATGCGACCAGCATCCATGAATGATTTGCTGAGATCCACCATCACCGTGTCGGCAGCCTTCAAGAACTTGACTGACTTAATGTGACTGCGAATAGCAATGATGATTGATGCCACCGTGATGATGGCTAGTGTGCAGATAGTTATGATCATTTGATTTCTTCCATGATTAGTTCTCGGAGCTCTCTGTATGGCATCCGAAATGGGGATTGATGTGTAGCAGTTTCTAGATTGTAAATCTCTAGTTTGTCCAGCAGATCTAGCAGTCGCTGTCGCTGAATTCTTTTACCAGTCTTATAGCCTTGTAGCCATCTGGCTTTGAGTCGCTTCTCAGGTGTGTCACCGTCTAGCTCTTGTTGCAGATCTACGGCCATGAGTGTGTCTGCACTTCTCATCATGCCACCATCAGGATGATGACTGCGATGAGAGTGGCTACGATGAGAGCCAACGCTGCACAGCCTATGACTGCACAACCGTAGAGCATCTGCTGTTCTTCATCCATCACTTATCTCTCCAAATGTATGCAACGATTCCTTGGACAATGATGATCAGGACTGCTCCAGCTATAAACTGCCAGCCCATCATTTCACATTCAATCTGACCGATGCCATACCGGTCTTCATCGGTATCTCCATGGACTCATCCACATGAGTCTGCAACAGTCTGAGAATCTCATCAGTATCTGGTGACTTCCTGCCAGCAATCTCAGACCAGGATACTTTGATGCCATCTATGGTGATACCTGAAACACCTTCCAGAGCAGACTTGACTGCATCTTTCTCAGATTCCAACTGTTTGATGGTGGTGTTGATCTCAATGTATCGGCTGGCCGCTTTGGTCGCTTCATCATTGACTATCGGTGTGCCAGAGAAATCTGGTGCTTTACCTGCACACAGAGATCCATAGAACGGACAGTAGTTGGAGCAGAAAGAAACAGGATCGCGTTCTGGCTCAGGTGCATCTGTCTGTGACTCCACATCTTTCAGCCATGCCAACGCTTCCAGAGCTATCTGCTCATCGTATGGCTCTGAGTGGATGATGATGTCATTCTCTGATCCATCTCTAGGTATGCCCACTAGTGTGACAGTTTTCACTTCATAGCCAGCGAGTGACATCAGGTAGCCGTAGGTTTGCACCTGCCAGCGTTTCTGTTTGGTCACAAAGTAATCCACGCCTGAAAGTTTGATTGTCTTCCAATCCACCACTTCACCGGTGCGAGTATCAAAGTAGTCAATGGTCGCTGGTGGCAGACCAGGGTTCTCAACCCGATGTTCTATCAGCACACCATCTTCAGCGACTGCACTCTCAATCATGGCGTGGATTGCTGTGCCAAGCATTGATGCGAGCCTGAGTGTTGTGTTTGTCCCTTCATGGCCCTGACTCATGTGCCAGACCTTTCTACGGCAGTCACCGAGTGAGCTCACGCCTATGGCTTTCTGTTGTGAGCGTGGTCTGGCATCATCTTGTGCCAGTAGCAGGTCAGTTAATTTCTTTGCATCCATGAGATAGTCTTCTCTCTCTTAGAATCCGTTTAGATCAGCAGCGATGATTGCATACTGCTGGCGTTGGCGTAACTCAATCTCCAGATAGATGTTTGATGATGAGTTAGCGAAGTGAGTGTTTAGAGCCTGACGAGTGTATGAGCGAGTCAGGTGTGCAAAGACATCTTCAGCACTCATGCCTTTATCTTCTACCAGATTCTTGATGATGGTCTTTAGCTCTTTAGAAGCATTCAGTTCTGCATCAATTTGAATCAGGAATTCAATGTCACCGGCTGTGCTGGCAGTAGCCAGTTTGCTAATTGTGTTGTTACGCTTTTCAGTCAACTGCTCAATACGAAGTCCAGTCTTGGTGACTAGTGACTCTAAAGCTACTGCTGGATCTATTACCTTGTTCATTTGGATCTCCCTTATTCGTATCAGGCCAATTCCTGATACATCCATCATCTCATTTCCAGACCCCAAATTGGAACATTTCAGCAAGAAACTTCAGAAGTTATCAAACCGTTACATTGGGGACTTTTAGCAGTCGGAAGGCTCTGAGAGCAGGGAATGGCTTAGTGCCAGCCATCCCCAAGCCAGACAGTCGTATAGGACTTCAAGCGTTGATCATGGGTAGAGAATCTCTACAGCATCGCCATACTCACACAGCACTCTCTCCCATGCCACAAGGATGCTCGTTTTCATGGCGTGATGTGTGATCTCCTGCACTCTTTTCAGCAGGTGTCATCCAGGCTCACCATCAGGATGCGACAAACCCGTGACCCTTTAACGGCTGGTATCTCCGCTGGTTAGGCGTGAGCAGGTTTGACTTTACATCAGTCCAACGATCTCCCGATCTCTGATGTGGTGCAGATTTGGAAGTCTAAACACCATCAGAGATGAGTCGCAAATTTGCCTTAAGGCTTCGGCGTGTCTAAACCAAGGATTTCTTTGACACCCAGTATCTCTAGAGCTAGATATGCTTGTTGTGGCACTACACCATTACCAGCAGCCTTCAGCATCTGGTTGCGAGTGAGTCCAATCTCAGGATCACAAATCCATCCTTCAGGTAAGCCCATCATCCATTCGCATAGCCACGGTGAGAGCCGGTGAGCTCCATCTCGGCCATCTGGAAGTGTTGGTGCTGGTGCTGGTCTGTCTATCATCGCTTCCCAACGGCGTATCGCTGACTCAAACTTGCCCCATGAAATTATGTTGGCGTTTGCACTCTCTACTTGGTCTTCTAGTCTGGCTTTTGGAGCTCCGAGAGCGACCTGTGATGATGTTGATCCGTTAGCAGATGATGTTCTCGGTGTGCCTAGAAGTGCAATCTCAGCGGACTCATTTGTCTGCAATAAGTCAATGGCGATGTTTGGCAAATCAATCTGATGGCCTGACTCAATCCGTTCCTGACTAGTCTTCAAATTTCCTTTAATACCATCTAAGGCTTTAGGTGTCGGCAACAGGACATCCTGCTCAACATCTGTTTCCATCCTGACAGCCACACCCAAAGACACACCAGGCATCCCCTTAGTCTTACCATCCAAATAGTCTTGCCTTCTCTCCAGATAACCTTCAATAGACTCATCATGATTCCTGATGTGAGCCACACTAGGTGTCGGCATCAACACAGGCTCATCAATCTCATTGACCACCACTTCACGAAGATTCCTGTAGCCACCCGGACTCTTAGCTTTCAGCTCTGCTATCTGCTCAGGTGTCTTAATCTCCCGATGCTCCATGGTGTTAGGTGTAGGCAGTAATTCTTGATCATCAACCAAATCTTTCACCTGATCTCTGAGCATCACATAATGACCCTTAGCAATCTTTACTCTCTCACCTACTGCACCACCATCGCCTTCAACAGCAGTTGGTGTCATGAGCAAATCAACTCTAGAAACTTTCAGACCCTGCTCTGCAACCAGATCCATGACCTGATCCCTAACCCCAACAGTATTGCCACGCCTTAACGCTTCGGCTTCACCCAAAGCACCACCAGAGCCTTCACTAGCCTTTGGGGAACGCAACAATAAAGACTCTGGCACGGTTGTGTGGAGCTCCGGCATCGGCTGCTCGTATAGTTGTCCATCGGCAGTCATACCCGATTTCGGAAAGGTCACCGCATACAGCACCGAGAGCTCTGAGAACAGGTCTTCCGTTGGCCTGAGCCATAATTTCAGATCCATACTCCATACCGCTATCGGCCTTTGCACTAAGAATCCCTTTAACATTTTCAATTACCACCAATCTAGGTTTCAGTATTTCAATCGCTTTATAGAACTCAGACCATAGACCTGAGCGTGTTCCATCTTGTAACCCTTTACGCTTACCAGCGACAGACAGATCCTGACATGGGAATCCACCGGTCAGCACATCTACTGGTTCAACCTGAGTCCAATCCACCTGAGTGACATCCCGATAGTTGGGGACACCAGGAAAGTGTTTCTCCAGTATCTTGGATGGTGCATCATCCCACTCACAATGCCACGCCATCTCACCACCAGTCATCTCCATGACAGCCAAATCTAGGCCACCATAACCTGAGAACAGGCTTCCAATCTTTACAGTCACTACTGCACACCTTCCATCATCGCTGGATTATTTCTTCTAAACCACACATACACCGTGGATTTAGCGATACCCAAAGCATCAGCTATCTCACCATCAGTCCATCCACGCTCTCTCAAAGCGACATAGAACTGAGCTCGTAAAACCTTCGGCACATGGACACTCTGTGGATGCATGAGTAACTCTGTTAGCAGGGTATCAAAGTCCAACGGATCTGGTGCGACTATCTCGGCCTGATAGTCAATGTCATCCCATCCGGCTGGTGGAATGTAGCCGTGAGCCTTAGCGTGATCCTGAGTCTTCCTGATCCTGGTGGCGTGTTTGCTATCCATCGCTACTGCTGGCTTGAACTCTAAACGCTGATACAAGTCATCCATGGCCCGATGATTGACCACCAGTATGCGACTGCTCTTCATCATGCGATACACCTGACTGGTGCTACTGAAACCTAGAAGGCTGCCAATCTCTCTGGTGCTGTATCCAAGACAGTTGAGAGCCTGGACACGCCTGATGAATCCACGGTTGGAGATTTGCATGATGTCTGGCAGATCAGCAACGGTTGGTTTCAGAGCTAAGATTCGTTCTGCACTTTCACGCTTGATGCGAGTGGTGGATGGTGCTTTGCCATTCTTGATGTCATAGGTGGTGCGACCATAAACTAGTGGATAGACGGTCTGATGGCTGACACCTGCCATCTTTGCGATACGGTTAATTCCGATGCCGAAAGACATGAGCATGGCCATGTGTTCTCTCACCGGCTCTGCATCTACTAGAGCGTTCTCGTAGCGACCATACGCTATTTGTTTACGGCGAGCAGTCTGTTTCTGTGACCTGTTAGAGCGACAGACATCACATCTGCATCCACCATGTAGGTATGCAGCCGATGAGCCGTGAGTGTGGTTGAATCCATCTTTACCAACAAAGCGATCAGGCATTGTGACTCACTATCGCTGTGCGAATCTCCAGCCCTAGCTCATAAGGAATCATAGAACGATACTTCGCTTTAGATAGTCCCTGAGTGCCAGTCCGAGATCCCCTTGGTGCTGCTTCATGACAATCAGATCCACGCTTACAGGCAGGTCTAGCAGTCCATCCAGGCACATCTCCCCAAAGGTCTGTTGGCTTCTGCCTAGTGTCACCATACTGGCAATATGTGATGCTCCGGCGATTCAGATCAGCGACCACAGGTAACTTGCGAAGCATCCCCATAGGATTCTCAATGATGAAACCGTAGCGTGGCTGGAGCTCTCTCGCCAACATCTTTGTATGTTCCACTAGTCGCTGATTGAATACGGCTTGCACGGTCTTAGGCACAGGGAATGCCCCCCCCGACTGCCAATGATGTCCGATAGATGCGACAGAGAATGCTGTGCATGGTGGTGATGACCAAATGAAATCAGGCCGCCCATAGGTCTTCAGCAGATACTCTGATGTGAGATGCAGGATGTCTATGGTTTCGGTGGCATCAAATTGTGGATCTAGTTCAAAGGTGATGACGGTATCGCCAGCATCAGCGAATGCTTGAGTGGATGAGCCTGTGCCTGAGAAGAAATCAAAGATGAGCATTAGTCCCAGATTCTCTTGATGATGCCACTTAGCAGATTCAAGTAGATGATGATGATGATGACTAGTAGTGTGTTAGCCAGCCAGGGAATTGTCAGGATGAAATCGTAGATGGTGCATACGATGCCGAACCCGATGTAGAGTCCGATTAGCCATACGATGGATTGAGCGAGAAGTTTCAGCATCTTTCTTAGATCACTCTCAGATAGTTGCTGTTAGTGGCTTCAATGGTGCGAGTGTTGATGCCAAGTGCAGATAGTGTGAATGCGACATCAGCGACCTTGCCATCTACATACTGACGCTCTGTTGTGTTGAGATCGCGATAGCGACCTTCTAGCTCCCAACTGATTGTCACGATGCCATCATGATCCTGGCTGGTCAGGAAGCCTTCGTTGCGAGTTGATACACCTGCTTTGAGCCATTCAGCCTTGGTGTATCCGGCTGTCTTTAGTTTGCGAGTGATAGATGCTGCTGTGGTCATTTGGTTCTCCCTTGTTTCGTTTATGTAGCCTTTTGGCTACATGACTAAACTAGCACACAAATTGAGTTAATGCGACAATAGATGTGGAATTATGCAAAGTTTACCAAAATGTTATAAAGGCCATCTTTGCCAATCATCATCCACCAAATACCACACATCTGATCTCTGATCATAAATCTCACACTCAGCAGGATTCTGCCATCTCTCCAACTTCCAGCCAAACTCCAGAGCCTTAGCTCGCCAGACACTATCAGACTCAATCAGGCCATTCAGCACACTACACAGCACCACCAGATTGGATGACCTGCTAGCAGACTTGCCAGCACCACCCATGCCACGGTTGATCCGGTGATTAGGTGCTACGGCATCTATCTCACCACAATGGACACAACCCTGGTCACGCTCCATCAGCAGAGCAAATTCTTTCTTACTCAGCATCAGGTCTAAATCCAATATGCAACTCAGGCATCCGACTGTCTGCAACTATGTCAACAGATGACAGAGCATCACTACGCTCACCGGCTGGAGCAATCACACACTTATGAACTCTTCTCCACTCTTTCAGCAGCCTGACCGATTCCTTCAAGTTAGATTCAAACTCTGCACCACACACACAACGCTCCCTGACCATGACTCAACCCTGATCAGACTGTGCAGGTCGTTCATTCTCTAGGATCTCCAGATACTCAGCGATAGACACATCACGCTTCAATCTCCATGAAGGATTGATGCTCTCCCAGTCAATAGGATTCCAGATGTGTTGCAAAGACACACAATCTCTGAAACCACAGATTCTTAAGCCAGGTCTATAAAGTCGGCCATGAGCATCCACAGGATTGTCATCACCATCAAAGCCACCACGATGTGGTTTGCAGTAGCCAAACTTAGTGTGAACTATTCGTGCAGGTCTAGCACGGCATGAGCTACACAACCGGTCATGATGGTTGGTAGTGTAACCACATCTCAGGCAACTCATGATTAAAGTGTAAAAGGCTGGCGGCACTCAGTTAAGGAATGAGTGGCAAGGGAGAGAGAGCCACTTAGAATGGTGAGTGCCACCAGCCAGACTGCCATTATAGCAATCCATCTCGCAGATCATCATCGCCTTGAACTAACGGCCCACAGAGAGCTACTAGTTCATCTTCAATGATTGCAAGGTGGCCAATGGATGTCAGCAGGTCAGCCAACGGTAACCGTGTCTGATCAAAGTCCTTATCCCATACCAGGTTCGGATCTGTTAGGACATGGATGGTTTCAGCGACTACTGGATGCATCTCAAATCTGCCCAAATGTTTCTGATTGGCAGCAATAGCCTTAGCCACTCTCTGATCATGTTTGACAGCACGGCGATAAACAGTCTTTAGGTTCATAGCAGTCGCTTCACAATCTCAATGGCAGACTTGTATGCCTTACGAATCTCATTAGTGTGAATGGACTCAAATCTCATCGCATCATCTAGAGCATCTTCCAGCCGTTTCACAATTGGCTCTACACGCCTAGCTACGAACTCATCCAACTGCTCAGATGTCATCACATACTCTTCAGGCATCTCTCTTGACCTTTCTAATCTTTCGTTTCAGATCTGGCTTGATGAAGAATCTCCAGCGATTGAGTGCCACTAGTCGCTGATCCTTTAATCTCAGCCACCATGTGTTCCTGTGTCTTCTCGGCTTCGGATAGAAGAATCTGAATACCCTGTAGCCAAAGAACATCCACAGAGCAAACCCTGCCAGTATGAGCGACACTTTCATTCTGCATTCTCCAGATAGTCCGGTGTTACACCTGGTCTGGAAATACCTTCATAGGCTGCTGTCAGGCCAGCGATGAACTGATGGTCAGATTGATTGGCTACTGCCGAATTTCTCATGGCAAGAAGTAGCCCTGTAATCTTAGCTCTCTCATCATCTACACCTGTAGCAAAGGCATTCGCCAATGCTTCGCCAAATGCTTTGCGAGAGATCTCAATGCTCTCATGCTCAACAGAGATTTCACTCATGCGACTGCCTTCCATACGATAGCCTTACGGCCTGAGATTAGTTTAACTCTTTCACCGGTATCCATCACCAGACCAGCCTTGACCAGGTTGGATCTAGTAGTGCGAATACCAGATGGACTGCCAAACTTCTCACCTAGAGTGAAAGCCCAATTGTTATACAGATTGACCAACTCTTCATCAGTCATGGGATTCTTCAGCAGATTCAGCACATTACGCTTCATCGCCGTGATGGACTCAGATGAGATGGACATTGCTGCATCCCAACTAGTTTGCGGATCTGTCGCTCTAGCATTAGGCATTAGATGTCACCCCCGAATCAGCCTTGACTTCTTTCTGTCTAGACATGATTAGTTGAGCTAGTGTCACGCTGTCACCCAGAGAATTCACCCATGGTGTGTTGAGATCGGCAGCATTGTCAGCCCAGATCTGTCGCAACTGCTGTTTGTCTGTAGCCTGAGCGATAGCAGAAACAATGGCCTGACGGCTATCATCAGCCACCACTATCTCAGCATCCACCACATCAGCCTGGACTGCCTTGACAGATGCTACTGGTTGAACTGGAGTTGCCTTCACATCGGCTTGCTCCATCTCTTCAGTCGTATAGATGCCAGACAAGTCATTCGGAAATGCTTTACGAAGTGCCAAAGACTCAGCGACCTTCGCCAGCATCACATCAGGCATGGTTGACCAAAGTCCCATAGGCTTGCCATCACGATTGACTGGCTGATACGAACTCAAGCGAGCTACAGCGATGAGTGGCTCAACAAACCCCTGACGGTAAACCCCAACCTTTGATGCTGTAGGTGGAGTCTTAGATAGCCACACATCCTGCCATACACCATCTTCACCACACCACATGGGTGCAGTCTGACCAGCGTATTCACCAGATCTCTGAGCAATGATTCTGAGTCCATCAATGCTGGATTGGATGGTGTATCTAGTTGAACCAGACTTGCCATCCCATCGGCCAATCATGTAAATCTGACGGCTGAATGGGTCTAGTCCGGTTCTTTGTGAGTAGTGCAGAAATAGAGCGAGATCGCCCTGTGGTGCATCGGTTAGACCAATCTGCTTGAGTGCGGCCAACTGTGTGGCATCCCAGGCTTTCTGATCTGATGACACCGCTAATGCTGTTGCCATGAATCTCTCCTTTGATTCTCCCTGCCAGCAGGATTGCTGACTCTCCCATAATGCCTTAAACCACCGACATGAGCCGACTTATTTAGGTAACATTTTGGTAACGAAAATGATTGACATCTTTCAGGGATTTGACACTATACTGAGATAGTCCCTTGTTTCCGGTGGCAGACCCTGATGTGAACACAATTCGCATTAGGGTTTGTCTTTATTCTCCAGACAGCACACACAGGTCACGGCGTGGATCATAGCCATCACCGACAACCAGCGACACAATACCAGTCGGAGAGCTCAGACCAGATCTGTCACGCCACCACGGTGAACCGCCATCCATGGCAGGTGTCTGAATCCAAAGATTAGAACCAACCTGCTCCACACGGTAATGATGCTTGTGAGCAGAAATCAACACAGATGCCATGCCAACCGGTGTGCGACCCATGGCCTGACCGTGCCACCATTTCACCATGTCATTAGATTGATGTCCATGCACAAAGCCCACCGATACACCAGACAGATTGATGGCTAGTGTGGAGTTATCTCTTTCAGGGAATCTGAATTTCACATGAGCGAGATCAGGATTCTCTGCACAGATGTCTGCGACCTGAGATGCGATGTCAATCTGCCATGAGTCAATCGGATCAGTTATCAACTGCCTGTGCGACTCATCATGGTTACCAGGAACTGCTGGCACTATCAGAGAGTCAGTCAAAGGTGCGAGAGCCTTAACCCATTCCAGCAAGATTCTTCTGCCCACTCTAATCTGCTGAGTCAAAGTCAAATCTAAGCGGCCAGCAATCTTGCCGTTCTGAGATACGACACCTTCAATGCAGTCACCTAGTTGTGGCAGAGCTATCTGACCGATACCACGATTCTTCAATTCTTTCTGGCGAGCTAATGATGCATCTATACCTGCACGAATCCTTCTGACCGTGCCATCAGTTCCATCTCCAGCATCTTTACCGTATTGAGTGTCACCCACATTGTAGATGGCAGTCAATTCACCTGTAGCCGGTTTAGAGCCTTTAGGTGGTTTCCATCTTCTGATTTCTGTGAGCATCTGATCTACATCAGCATCAGATGAGTATGAGCCAGTTGGCTTGATGGTGACTCTAAGTGACTCTAGCCACTCACCATGATAAGTCTGCCAGCGTGATCGCCTGACATTAGTGACCAGCCATTGGTCAGCAGATAAATCAAACTCGGACAGTAGTGTGGATGCATCTTCAGGCTGACCAGGCTGGCGTGGCTTGGTGACAAAGAATCCACCTGATGCATCCATCTCAATCTGTGGTTGCCAAGATTCCTTTGGAGCAGCGTTTAGTTTGTCAGACCCCTGTTTAGGCAGGTCTGTAAGGTCATCTAGCAGACCCATAGCATTCACCCCTGCCATGACGGTAAAGTGTTCCACGGCTAATTGCATGACCATTGTTATTCAGCACCATAGCTAAACGAGCCTTAGTGACTGTTGGATCTTGCATCAGTTTGTTGAGTTTGTCACACTCTTCAGGTGTGAGCGTGGCCAGTAGGTTGCAGAATGTGCAACGGGTTGCTGGTGTGCCTTTTATCTTTTGATCATCATTGAGATCATCTAGTAGTCCCATGTTTCCTTCCCTAAATGTTGCTGACACTTAAGTATTACACATGGTCACACCAAATGTGCTACTGGGATGGCAGAGTCAGGCTTAGGACTACTCGCTCACCAGTTGATTCACCTGGAGTCACAGTCAATCCCACAAGCCTATAAATAGCATCTAAACCATTCGGGAATCGGTCATCTACAATCCTGATCCTGATGTCATCACCTATGCCATAAGTGCCTAAGACTGGAGCTACATACGGCGGTGCAACTATCTGCAAGGTCACAGGTGAATTGATGACAGCATTCAATCTGCCAGATGCAATGTTGGCCAGCAGGGTAGCATCATTCAGATCAGAGTAGTTGGCCACATCTTCCAGTAACGGCCATCCAGCAGTCACCTGGCTAGAGTTGACGGCTACAGATTGCAGTTGACCTTCATTAGAGCCAGCACCAAACACGGTGAAAGTGTTAGCAGTCAGAGAGCCATCTTCTTTGTATTGGTAGTCAATGATGTTGGCTGAAGGGAACTCAAATACTGGAGCAGATGGATTAGTAGATGAGTATCTAGTGCCGCCTTGTGGATAGCCAAGCACCAGAGTCTTAGTAGGCTGCATGGCCGTGTTGTATGCCACCTTAATCAAGAAATCAAATCCCTGAGTAGATTGACTGAGATCAATCAAAGCCTGATAGACCGGCTTCAGTTCGGATGCATAGTAGGTGCGACTCACCAAGATGCCTGATGTTTCAGAACCAACAATCACATTGATGTTGCCACCTGTAGCACTTTGAGCAGTAGTCACCAATGATTGAGCTATGGTCAATTGATCTGTGTTAGTAAATACGGCGTTGGCCGTGATTCTTCGTTTGCTGAAGTAAGACTCAAATTCTTGTGCGTTGATGGACAGATGCTGAGTGGCTGAATCATAATCTCTTGACCAGATGATGCCACCCCAAACCAGCACACCATCACGATCAACATACAATGCTGTTCTCGCTGGAATAGTGGAGTTGTAGATGTTGTATGTTCTCTCAGACACATCGCTGAGTAGGATAGTGCCTGATAGTGAGCCAGCAGAGTTGAGTTGCTGAGTGAAGTTCACATTTGTGATTGGCAGTTCTGCCAACACCTGGTTGGTGAGTAGGTCAGCGAACAGATAGCGATAGACAGTCATGTCTAGTTACTTTCTGATTCAGGCTTCACATTCTTTAATTGGATTGACTGCTGGAAGGCGGCGTTAATCTCATTCTGAGTTAGTTTGCCATCTTCTAAGAACGCTAGAGATAGTTTCTCAATGACCTTTGCTACAGCCAGAATTCCACCGATGGCGGCAGCAGTAGCAGGTGCAACACCACCGAGAGATCCTGCACCGATAACACCTAGAGCCGATGCAACAAAGGTTGCAACGATTCTCAGTAAGACATTTCCAAAAGACTTCATTATTTACCTAAGTTTGCCAGAATGTGCTTTAGCGGATCTACTAGTTCATCGTATGGTGCTAGATGAATGTTTGGGTTTGACCATGACTTGTTAGCCTTGCCAATGCTGAGATGAAGGTGACTGCCGGTGCTAGCTGACCCGCTCTTGTATTTGCCACCACCAGTCTTGCCGATGATGTCACCAGCCTTGACCTTGGCATCTTTCTGGAGTGGTGATGCTTCAGCCAAGTGAGCGTATAGAACGAAGTGACCATCTTTAGCAGAGTGGATCAGGATGTGACCTAGCACATCAGTCCAAGTGTTCACGAATACTGTTCCATCGGTGATGGCTGGAATTGGTGATAGCTCTGCTGGATGCCAGTCTTGGCCACGGTGTGGTCTGCCGTTGCGGTATGGAGATAAGTCACCGAAGACATCTCCACGGAGTTTGGCTGAGAAGGGTTCAATGTATGTCATGCTGATGTTTCTTCTGTCTGTGGATGGTTGGTTGCATAATCTGCGTTTGCACATGGATAGCAAATCTTTTCGGTTTCAGCACCAGGAATCCCCAGTAGCAAAGCATCTACACCTGAGTGAACGATGTTCTCAGTAGTGTCACACTTCTCACACTTAGCCATTATTCGTCAGACCTTCTAATCCAGTAAGTAGCAATCCAGATGATGCTTGTGACAATAATACACCAGCCCACAATAACCTTTGCAGAGCCTTCTAGCACGATGTATGCAATGAACAGGCCAAGCAGAGTCCATGCCTGACCGATGATGTCATTTAGAAAGCCCTTCATGATTACCACTTGTCTTTGCAGTTACAAGCCTGAGATTTATTGGCGTTTACTTTCACGATGGCTTTAGTGATCAGATAAACGATGCCTAGCACCGTGATACCAAACACAGATCCAATCACAGCATTGTATGGCAGGTCAATTGTTAGATTCATTTATTTCTCCTAATACTTGCAGAGCTACTTAGTGAAGCCATAGCCACAGCACCTGTTGCGACCTGAGTCACAATCACGGCAGCAATAACTTCTTTCTTGGCTGTGGCACGAACCTTTGGACTCATGTCTGCACCAACATTGCCTAAATAGTTTATTGCATCGGTTAGTGCAACTACGCTTGCACCAAACACAGGGATGCTGGCTATCTGTGGATCTACAACTATGTCATCAGCCTGAGCTGCTACAAACAATTGAGCGAGAGCCTGAGCATACTCAGGTGAGTCAGGTGATGCAGTTTCTAATGTCGCATTGGCCGTGTCAATCAGTAGAGTCACATCTGCTGATGTCAAAGTAGTCGGATCAATGTCTGCTGGATTTAGCTCTGTGATGGATGGAATAGGCTCAGGGTTTGATGAATCTGATGTGGGTTCTGTCACAGGTGGATCAGGAATGACAACAGGTGGTTTCACTACTGGTGGGACAATCACAGGTGGCTCAGGTATGACCACAGGTGGTGGTGGGTCAACAGGTGGATTCGGGATGACCGGTGGCTCAGGAATCACAGGTGGTGGAGTAGGTGTAATCACCACAGAATGCCCTGTAGAAACCACCACAGGCTCGCTGTAAGCCGAATAAACCCCAAGCGTGTCATTGTCTGACCTGACACTCACAGACACCAGCGTGTCTTCTGGCAAGCCTGTGATGTCTGCCTGAGTATCGGTGGCACTAATGCCCCAACCAGGATTGTCACCATAAGTCCATGACACAGCGTAATGCTCTATCGGCGTGACAGTATCAGGTGCATCCCATGTGACATGAAGTGTTGTGCCATCAGGTGTGACCTTCACATTCTCTGGTGCAGTCAGATCAGGTTGATCAACTATCGCCACAGGATCTTGACTGAAACTAGATGCTGGAATAGGCCCAGATAAATCCCCAAATTGGTAAGACAAGATGTTGCAAGCACCACCACCATACTCATACCACCATGCATCTACACGCTGGCTGACACCAGCCACAAAGTCATGTTGGACAGTAGAGCCACCACAACCTTTGAGAGTCCAATCCTGAATCACAGGCTCACCATCCAAAGACAGATAGAAGCCATCATCAGCCCACGATTGCAGAGCTACAGAACCAGTCACAGGTAGTGTGAGATAGCCGGTGTAATGGATGGCCACAAAGTCACCTTGACATCCTGCAACTATGCCACCACCCCAATCAGCGTTGATGTCTGGCACAGATGTCCAGACAGTATCAGTCACACATGGTTTGAGTTGGTCAGATAGTTGATGCTCAGGTAGAGCAGACGGATCATAGGTATAGACATCAACTCTTAAGCCTTCTGCCTGACCAGCAAATGCTGGAGTGCAAGCAACAATTGAGAGCCATGTCACGATTGCTAGAACAATCATGCATCGCTTCACTCAGTTACGCTCCTAGTGCCTTCACGATGAAATAAACAAGGGTAGAACTTAGACCTGCTGTGAGAACGCTGATCAGCCATGCTGACTGGTAGCGAGCCTTTTCTAGTGACCTGATACGCTCTTCATGGTCTGCGACCACATTGAGTTTGGCTTTGACTTCAGCGATGTCTTGGACTAGTTGAAGCAGTAGAGCCTGGTTGCTTGGTGGCCTAACATCATCACTCATTATGCCCATGCTCCGATTCCTGTGACAGATGCTGATCCGGTTGGAGTGACTTTCACAAATGATCCGCTAAGGATGGACAGAGCAGATGATGCTGTGGTTGAAACCGTAAGTTGTGGAGTGAATGTAGTGGCAGCGTTTGTTCTGATAAGTGCCTTGACCACAATAGGGATGGTGATAGTGGATGCTGATGCTGATGTGTAGGCTGTGAAGCTACCTGACGAGATGATGTTGATTGTTGCTGTTGAGTTTGCTAATCCAGATAAAGTCGTTCCAGTTATGCTTGTCGGAGCAGAGCTAAATCCCAAAGTCACATTGTAGTTTGTTGATGTCGCTGATTGTGTGCTGGAGATACGGCTGACAAGTTCCACTTCATAAGTGGTGGATGCGGCCAAAGCCACACCAACACCAAACTGAGATTGAATAGCAGTTGATGCTGGAGTCAGAGTTCTATCGCCATTTAGAGCATAGAAATACCTGGCTGGTAGCAAAGCACGGCCACCATTTGATGTGTTAGTGGCAGAGATGTTAGGTGTCAAGTATGCGACAGAACCATCGTATTCAACAGCACCACCAGTCGCTGTGGTCAGGTTTGTGCCTGACTGAAATCTCAAAGGTGCAAGTGATGTTGTGCCAACAGCAGTCACCAGAGATGAAGTAAATGATCCGCTACTCAAAACAGAGCTCACCAAGTTTGATGTGGCAGATGTTCTTCCATCAGTAATGTTGGCTGATGAAATTGCTGTTGTCGCTGCTGCTACTGCGATGGTAGCCAGAAGAATAGAGTTGCTTGGAGTAGATGGTGCAACAGGTGATGCTGCTGCTGTTCCAGCGATGACCTGGAATGCCACGGTGTTTGTTGATCCTGAATAGTATGAATCTGAAATCGTAGCCACAACAATGTCTTTGCGTGGCAGAGATGGATCTGCTGTAGCAATGGCCAGCACGGTAGTCGCATCATTGTAAGCCACATACACGCCAGCATTAGATGTGCTAGAGAGAATGGCACACCATCCTGTAGCCACATTCACAGTCATGTTCGGAGATGCCTGAGCAGTCACAGCAAGTGAAGTTGAGCCGATGATGCCTGTGCTAGAAATCCAGCTCTGAAGTGTTAGACGGTCATTTTCAGCAGGATGCGAACCATTCTGAAGCCATGACGGTGGTGTGCGTAAAGCCATTACTATCTCCTAAACATAAGCGGATGCATAGACAACAGATGCAGATGTGACACCTGCCGTGAATGCTGTGCCAGTCAAAGCAAACACCGTTGAACCTGGACTAGCACCAAACCATTGGCTTGAGCCAGTCAGAAGGTTTCTGACCGGTGATCCATTGAGCAACACATTCTTGTTCTCTAAATCCAGCACTAGACTATCAGTTGCCTGTAGTATCACCGTTACAGCCAGCGACTGGTTTGTAGTCTGATTGGTCAGTATCGGGTTTGTGATAGGCCCTGTAATGGTGACAGTCGGATAAGTAGTCCATGTCCCAGAGTTCACTATGGTCAAAGCCGAAGCGTTTGTGCCACCACCAAATGTCATGTTATAGGTTCGGTTGTATGAGCGACCAGCCGGAGCTACTGGTGAGATAGATCCAGTTGTAGATGTCTGATCATAGTATTTCGGGTTAGGTGCGAACATGGTGACCTGCACTCGGATAAATCCGTAAGTGTAATCAGGATCAACTAGCACACGCCTAGATCTGACTCTCGCATACAACACCTTGGTGGTGTCTGTAGGTGCTAACTGAAAGTAGAGAGCAGTAGTGCCTGATGTCTGTGGAATCATGGCCTGATTGAACAGAGCCAAATTCTGTTGAGCGTTCCTGACAGCATCACCGAAAATGTTGAGCGTGAATGTGAGTGTGCGACCAGATAGAAAGTCACGGCCTGAGAACATACCATCGTTGTATCCACGGTTGTCATCCTGCACTCGGAGTTCTGGTAACCCTAGACCATCCACATCTAGGATTTGGTATGGTGAACCTGCTCCACCAAACACAAATGTGCCAAATTGGAATGAGTAATAGTTGAGTGCCATAAATTCCTAGTGTGTTATCGGAGCAGGGATACCACCTGGATTTGCCATCCATTGCTGGTATCCAGTCATGACCTGAGTTGCTGGTGCTGGAGCAATCGGAGCTCCAAACTTTATGCCATTCAGCACAGCCTGAGAGATCACTAATGGTGTCGCATTCGTGCTGGTGTTCACAATGATCTGAGTTGTAGGTGCTGGCTTAGGTGTCGGAGTAGGTGTAGGTGTAGGTGAGCCACCATTAGGCACAACCTTGTTGACCGTGCTAGTCACATTAGATTTCAGGCTCAACAGAGTCGCATTCAAAGTGTTGGTGGCATTCTCTAAAGCATCAGTTAGGTTCTGAGTCGCTTCGGTAAACATGTCAGTCATGGTGGTGGCCACATCATTGACACCATTCTTGGATGCATCCTGAGCAGCACCATACAAATCCTTGATCTGTGCTTGCACTTCAGGTGTAGCACCCATGATTGCCTGAGCTAATTCATGACCAGCAGTAGGCCCTAGACCCATAACTTCTTTCACGAAGTCGCTAGAGAAACCTGCACCAGCGATGGCTGCTATGTCTTGCGAGAATGTAGTGATGCCAGCAAGTTTCGCTTTGAGTGACTCTACAAGTGAATCGGCTGTCTTATTACCGGCAGAGAACAGGTCACCCAGGTTGATCTGAGTGGCTTGCCTAAAGACATCTCTGAAAGCGTTGATTTGGTTTCTGATGTCTGTAGCGTATGCATCGTTAGCATCTTTGACTGCCTGATGGTATGTGTTGCGAGCATCCAGAATCTTCTTTTGTGTTTCTTTCAGAAGTTGCACCTGCTTGCTGTCACCAGATGTTCCTGTGCCAGTTCCTGTTCCATCAGGCATCAGACCTGTGTTGCTAGTCAGATCAGTAATGCCTTCTAAGCCAGTCTTATCTACCTTTGGAGCTATGACCGGTTCGGCTTTCAGGCCAACCATAGCCATGATGCCATCAACAATTGGTTTCAGGAACTGCCAGAGTGGCCCTAGCACAGCAAGCATCCTGTTGAATGCATCCACAATGAAATTCACAACATGGTCTAACAGCCAGCCAAAGACATCACCCATCTTTTGCAAGTATGGGACAAGGTATGTGATGATGATCTGCGATAGAAACATCAGAACAGGCACTAGCACTTTATCCAGCAACTTGATGAGTGGTGGCAGGATGGACTTGAGAATAGGTGTCAGCACTTTGGCGATAGCAGTAAAGGCTGGCATGAGTGCAGACATAATCTTGGTGATCAAAGGTGTGACGGCTTTTACAACCATGCCGATGACACCAGCCAGCAAATTAAAGATTGGCATCAATGGTTGCAGAATCTTGATTAAGGTATTCATCAAAGGCAACAAGGCCTGACCTAGTGTGACCTTGATCTTCTCCATCATCACTTGGAACTTCTGCATAGGGTTAGAGTCTGCTGCTGCCTTGGCTGCACCATGGAACTGCTTTTGCAAGAACGCTATCTGATCGCCAGCACCTTTAGCACCAGGCACAATCCTGTTCAACGCTCCAGCATTACCGGTCAAGCTCTTACTCAATGCAAGTGTGACAGTTTGTAAATCTTTACCTGTGCCAGCCGAAACATCTAGAGCCAACTTCTGAAGTTGTAGTGCCTTAGTAGAGTCATGAGTGGTGCGAAGTAAAGTTGTGTAAGCCGGTCTAAGTTTAGTTATCAACACACCTGACTGCTCAGATAGTGCTTCAAGATGCTCATCTACGGCTTTAGTTTGTTCTTTAGTTGCACCAGTAGTGACTTGCAATTGTCGGTCTAGCAACGCTTGTGATTTAGCGTTGTCTGCTGATGCTGTAGTGGATTCCCTTAAGAAATTGACCATCTCCACTAGTCCGACACCCTTGAGAAGTTTCTTTCCTAGTTCATCAAACTGCCCTTTTAGGCCATGAACAGGTTTCTCAGCCTTGCCAGCGTGTTCCCCAACCTTAGACAATTGAGTCTGCACATTTGCCAACTGAGATTTCAGTTTGTCGGTTTCAACAAGTATCTCCACAATCATCGGTGGAATCTGATCAGCCATGCTAACCCTGCCTATACTTGCTTAGAAATGCTTGAGTGAAAATCTTTGATGCCTTCGCTCTGACTACACGAGCAGATGGCTCTAGATAAGGATACTTGACACCTGATTTCCACTTCGGGTTACCGAGCTCTAGTGATCTCGCATACACCATGGTTGGGAATACTGAATAGCCGTAGCCAGGTAAACCGCTCTTAGGTTGCATCTGGAAACTATCTCTGAGATGACCAGACCTACGGTTAGGTGGAGAACCATTGCCACCAATGTGGCCACTCGGATACCAACTCATCCCACGCTGTTTATGTGGATTATTGTTAAGAAGTTTCTGAGTCGTATAAACCAGATTTATAGCAACTTCCCTAATACCAAATTTGGCAGCAGTATTGATTGCATCTTCTTGTTTCCTGATACCAGCGAGAACCTGATCCATGTTCTTGATACGGATCTCTTCACTCATGACTACTGGTTTCTCTGATTCTTCACTTCATCAACTAGGTTACCGATAGCGATAAGCCAATCAAGCGTGACAGCCGGTTGCTCATCTACCTGAGTAGGTGTCCAACCAAACCTTTCAGCAAGAATGAAATACTGCCATTCAGATTGGGGATAGTCCAGATCCTTGTGAGCCTGACCGCCCTGTATAACCCATTTTAGTCGTTGGAGTTTTCGCCAGTCGCTTTTGGGTTTGAGTCACCTGCATCGCTCTGACTTAATTGTGGGAACATCTGTGGCAGAAGTTCTTGCACACGCTCTTGCAGAGCATCATAATCGGCCAACGATAGCTCGCCAATAGATTCAAGTTTGACACTAGGTATCAGCAAATCAAATGACCAATCTTCAATCATGATGGCGATGATACGCTCCATCATCTCAATGCTGGTTTTGGTGGTTAGTTCACCATCAACATAGATGGTCTTCCGGTCTTTGTGTTTCAGAGATGATGGATCTCTAAGTGTTACGGTGTTGCCTGATGGCAGTTTAATAGTAGCCATTTGTCCTTCCTATGCCTTCCGAAAGTGAGTGGCAGTCACAGGATGAAGGAAGGCGTTTCCATCCTGTGACCGTCACAACTACTGGTAAATGTTTGTAGAGATCGCGTTCTTGATAGCCCACTTGATTGGTGAGAATCCAGCAGAAGAACCCACATCTGTAGAGTTAGCCATGCCGATGATGTCAACAACAATTTCAACATAGTCTTTGCCACGATCAATGACTGCTGTTGTGTATGCTCGCTTAGATAGTGTGGCCTGAATCTGAGTTGCAGATGCACCTGATCCCTGTGACCAGTTCACAACTAGTGCTGGCAGGTTCGCTGAATCCTGGCTCAAGAATGCTGTGAGCTGAGTGTCATCTTCCATCACAAACTTCAGTTGACCCTTGACTTCTAGTGGCCCAGAGAACACGGTGTATGGGTTTTGAGTGTTAGCGATACCAAAGATTGGTGTGACTGGTCTGGCCATGCTGATCATGCCTTCAACCACATTGGATACTGTTGTGCCACCAAGGGTCACGGTAGCAGCCCAAACTGGCACAGGCAAGATTGTGTTGTCCCATGTAGGTGATGGTGTAGATGGAACGCTTGATGCCCAACCTGTGGCTTTAGCATCGTATTCCAGCAGACCTTCAGCACTAAAGTTCAAGGTGAAATCATGCACCTTACATCCAGGGTATGATCTCACATTCGCTGCATAGAAGTCAGTTAGAGTCAAAGTGGTTGGCTGTGGGTTAGCACTAGATGCACCTGTAGCAGTTGAGTTCTCTAGAGCAATGCTGTGAGTGTATGGCCCTGATCCGGTGGTTGTGATGTCACCTAGAACACCACCAATCGCCCATGGCAAAGTGTCAGGGAAGACTGGCCCACCCCATTCAATCTCGCTGTGTTTGCGACCCTGAATGTAGTTGTATTCTTTAGCGTTTGCTCCACGGACACCTTCATCCAGTAGTGGTGCAATGATGTCTGTGGCTTTCAGTTTGCCTAGAGCCACAGGAATGAACTTGCTCGGAGCTACAGCCGTGCCTTCTGCTGACTCTTTAGCAATACCTAGATAGGATCTTACGCTGGCTTGTGCTGACATTAGTTGGTTTCACTTTCTGATTCTGATGGTGCAGGTGTGGTCTTAGATGTGGTGACTACGGTCAGTCCAAATGCAGACAAACCATCAGGCCCTTCAAAAGTGTCACCAGGTTGAACAGTCAAACCTAAGCCTGAGAAGTAGAGTTCTGACTCTCCATCATATTTATATTTAGCCATGTATAGCTCCTATGCCTGAATCATTTGTGTCACAGTAAATTCTATCGCCGCCCAGATTTCAGTTGCTCCACCATCATTGGTGGCTGGCTCACCATAGGTGACATTGATCTGTGGCTCTGCTGCTTGCCAGATGACATCGCCATCTGTCTGTCCTAGTCTATGCCCACCTGCTCGCAATTTGTCTTTGATGGCATCCACTATCGCATCAAAGTCATCCATAGCATCCTGAGCGTAGTTCTGCATAGAGTGAAAGAACACTTGAAAATCTACGGTGTAGTCAATTCTCTTCCAACCAGAGTATGCTCCACCAACAGCGATACGGGTTTCAGATTCGTCACGAATAAATACGACACCGGCTGCTCTACTTAATTCGCCAGCCGTAGAGTTGGCTTGAAAGTTGATTCTCTTAGGATGGCTAGTAAAGATTTGGTTGAGATGTGTGATGCTCGCTGATCCGACCCAGGTGGCAACCGTATCTCTAACTTGCTGTCTGCTCATCGGATTCTTCTGAAAGGTTTGAGTAGCTCTTGAGCGTGAGCCATGTCACTACCCACCATCTGTGAACCTGGTGTCTGCTGGCTTGGACTGTTAGTGACAGCCATGATCAGGCTGGCATCTCCACGAATCTTCAAGTAGGCCGATGTGACTAGGATGGCCGCTTCTTTGACAGCAGCAGGTAGAGCCGAAACAGATACACCTGAGTTGTGTGCATACGCTAAAGGGGACACTAGTGGGATAGTGGTTGATCCGAAAGTGTAGTCAGATCCGATGGTGATGTTCTCTGTGAATGCACCATCAAAGATTTTGACTGTTTCACCTGGAATGAAACCTGTGCCATTCTTTACGGTGATAGATGTTGCACCAGCAGATGCTGATGCTGAAGTCAGAGTGTTGCCGTAGCCATTCACATAGTCATATTTGATGAACACTTCTTGGCGTGATGATGTTGGGAAACCGAAAGATAGTGGCCCTTGAGATGAGTAGGTCAAAGCCGTGCCAGCATAAGGGAAGATGATTTCCTGCTCTTCAAACCATGCGACAGAACAGTCTTGAGCTGAGATCAGGCTATTAGGTGTCATGCCCCATGAGAAAGATGTGAGAGCTACAATCGGCGAGTATTTAGGATGAAATCTGATAGTGCCATCAGGTTTGATTCTTGATCGCTGTGTTTCTGTGTCTGCTGTTGCACCAATGATCTGGTTGCAATACTGGTCAATCCAAGATGATGCTCTAGTGATTGCGTTAGTGAGTTCTGCATCCTGAGCAGCCTGGTTACCACCAGCAACAATGTTGCCGTAGTCCAGAGCAGTAGGTGCATTCTTAAACTCATCTAGCGACAAGTATGGACTAGATACTTCACGCCTGATTGGACTGATGCCATTAGCCATTCTCTACTCCACACTTAGGACAAGTGTATTTGGTGAATACACTAGCGAAACCACAACCGGTGCAAGGTGTCCCTGCTGATCCGAAACCGAAGACACCTGTGGCCCTTGTGAAACCTTCAGAAACCATCTGCCTGATGTGTTTAGGGTTATCAACATGAACTGCACCAGTAGCATCAGCATCGTATTTAATAGTCCCACGCTCTGTGGTCACATCAATACCTTTGACACCATCATTTGGAACTAATAGTCGCTCCATGAAATTACCTTCCTGTTAGTTAGAAAGGTGGAGATGCACCATCAGGCACATCCCCACCTTCCCGAACCTGATCAGCGATTAGGCTGACTTGATACCAGTTACTAAACCGTTCCATGCTGGAGCGTATCCAACAAATGTTCCACGGTAGTAAGTTGAGAATTCGTAGGCGAACTGAGTAACAGGCCATTGGATTCCCATGTAGTCCTGAACATTCACAACAGCCCAAACATCAGACACTTCGGTGTCAGGAATAGGTAGTGTGTATGACAAGACTGGAGCTACACCCTGAGTCAACCATGGGTGAACAGTTAGATCAACAAGTTTGCCTGTGATCTCGTTGTGCAGACCACCAATTACTGCTCCACCTACATAGTCACCAGTTTCTGACTGAGTTAGGTTTAGACGGTAGTTAGCGGTTGAACCGTTCTTGATTGCATCAGACAACTGCTTACGGTCTGATCCATTGAGAAGAATCTCATCTGGGTCAGCCTTTACGCTGTCGTATAGAGTGCTGAATACGGTCTGGAATTCTGCACCTGGGTTGGCAGTAGAGAACTGAGAGTTAATCTCATTTACTGTTCCACCAGCGAAAATCTGAGCCAAGATACCGTCATACCCAGTTGAGTATGCTGATGTGTCTGCTGAGATAGTAGATGCTAGAGTTCCGGTTGTGTTGAACACTAGGTTGTCATTTGTGTTCACTAGAGATGCTGCTCCCTGAAGAACACCACCCAATGAAGTAATGCGACCAACATAGTGAGCGTTTGCTGCACCTGTAGCAGTTCCAACATAGACCTTGGTTGCTAGAGATCCAGAAACATTGTTCACAGCAATGGTCAGAACCTGACCTGATGTGACTGCCTGAGATGCGACTGTTGAAAGAACAGACTCACCGAAAGCACCTGCATCGCTGGTTGCGTAAACATAGTAAGTGGCTGCACCAAGTGCAGTTTCACCTGCTGCTGCTGATCTTGCACCTAGAGTCACGGTTGGAGCGGCCAATGCACCTGATAGACCTGATGCTGTTCCACGGCTGAATAGAAGTTGTCTTTCTTCCATCAACATGGTTGCATACAAGGTGCTGGTAGATGATAGCTGGCGTAGATCCTGGTAACCCAAACCTGAGAAGTTAGCGTCAAATGAAACGCTGTCAGATAGTGAGTAACTGAAGTATGGTGTCACAACATCGTCAGCAGTAAAGCTGATCTTTGGGCCACGCTCAAAAGCGATTGAACCAAAGGTGTTGGTTGTGGTTTCAGTAATACCAGGCCAGATGTTACCCTGACCGCCTGTGCCAGTTCCTGTGTATCCGGTGATTCTCTTGATACGGTGTGATGTTCCTACACCCTTCTTGCGAGCAATCTTGTTACGAAGCGGTGTTGGTCTTGGAGTCAGCAACTTGGCTGGTGCTTCAAGGTCAAACGCTGCGAATGAGCTGGATAGTGGGTTGGTTAGTGTGATGTCCTTGATCATGTCTGCTGATGCTGATCGCTGTGCAGATAGAGCAACATTCAATGCACCTACTGCTTCAGCAGATAGTGACTTGTTTGCTACTAGTGATTCAATCTGTGACATTGGATCAGCCATAGGTGCTTGACCAGGAACATTGCTTGGGTTAGCAAGCGACTTGTTTAGCTCTGCTACATACTCTTCATGTAGTTGAGCGGCCTTCTTAGGTGATGTGGCATCACCGAAAAGGTCTGAAGCCTTTGGAGTGTTCATTGTTTACCTTTCTCCGCTTGTTTGCGAAGGTCTTTAGCCAGGTCACGATAGCCTTGTGCCAGCACAGGGTCTGCCGTGTTCTTAGCTTTGATTAGATACTCAGCAGACTTGGTTAGAAGTTCTGATGAGTCATTTGATTTGGTTGTGATGGTAGAGCGTTTCGGCCCACCAGCGACTACTGCCTTCTGAGCGGTTTCCAGATCACCCTGCAACTGAATTGCTTTCTCTTGCTCTGCCTTTAATGCAGATTGCAGAGATGCAATCTCTTCAGTAACAGCGACTCTGGCTTGTGCCACCGCTTTCTCTACGATGTTAGCAACCACGCCTTCATCAGTAGTCAAGTTTAGTTCTGCTGTGACAGATTTGCTCATGTCACATTTGCAATCTTCTAAATCGCATCCCTTAGAGTCTGCACACTTGTCACACTTACACATACAAGTGACTTCACTATCTGCTGCCATGTAAATGTCATCAGCATCATCTCCAACGATGGCTGGATCTGGTGAAACAACTTCACCTTCAGCGACTTCACCTGCATACCAATGGAACAGATGCTTGATGGACTGCAATAGCTCTTTGATGCTGTCACGCTCATCGCTGCCTTGTTTCTGCTCTGTCGCTTCAACAATGATGAGATCAGATAGTGCATCTCTGGCTCGCTCAAATGTGGCCTGATCGTATTTGACTAGAGTAGGCAGGATGCTCTTTACTTCGTTGATTAGTTCAACAGCCTGGACATCTTCTTCAGATAATTCAGGTTCTGCTATCGGCTCATCTGCCACTACTTCTGCAACAGGCTCTGAAACGATTTCTTCAACTACTGCTTCCTGATCAGCAACTACTTCTTCAGTCGCTGGTGCATCTGTGACACTCTCTTCAATAGAGTCATCGCTCTTAACAATTAAGCGAGCCACATCTGCTGGTGATGGAACGCTAGTCTGTGATACTGCCATAAGTTCTCCTGACTGTGATGCTTTGGCTAACATTAGTTTAGCGTTAGGGTTCGCAGGTCTATCAACCAATGACACTTCAATGATCTGTCCATCAACGATACGGCCATTCACAGCCTTCTCATCTCTGATTAGGCGTGGAGCTCTAATGCCGATACTGAAACCCTTTAGAACACCAGTTTCTACTTTCTTCACACTCACCGGATCAACCACTAGTGCTGTGATGTAGTGTCCATCGGCTTTAGATTCGTAGTCTGTGGCTACACCAGCAGCGATGTTGCTGTGCTGTTCTCGCACATTGCCACCAGACTGAAACCAGTCAGGCATGGCTCTCTTCAGCCAGGACTCATCACAGATCTGATTGTCTATGTCTAGGCTGTCATCGGTTGCCTTACCGTAAACCTTTAGAGTGCCATCTTCCTGTTTCTCTTGTTTGATGATGGCTGCATAACTGGTTGCGAAATCACTCATTGTTGTTTTGTCTTTCTTCTCTTCATCTCTAAGGATACCTTTAGCCCATGACCATCCGGCATCTCCACCCCACAACAGCCAGGCGATGTATCCGGCTGAATCAACTCCCCAACCTTCGCCTTTCTTATCCACTTCGTGTCTGGCAAAGTAGGAATTCATCCGTTGGATGGTGTCTAGCGATACCGATGTGCCATTAGATAAATCTCTGGCTCTGGCCACACCCACTTCTGTGCCACCACGGTTGTGTTTGGCTCTGAGCTCTAATCCCCGTTTGGCATTTGACTGCACTTCTGATGGTGGCTTGAAACTCACTATCTAAACCTTAACCTGAGTAGATAGCAGACACATAGCCTGATGGTGATGTAGCACAGATGGCGTATAGCTCATCATTTGCACACAACCAAATCTGGACAGATGATCCTGTAGCCAAAGCGTTACCGATAGTCGCACCTGTGGCTGTGATGGACTTGTCACCTAGATAGATGGTTGCACCTGTGTTGTTGTAAATCTGCACAGCAGTCTGTTGAACACCAGGATTCACTTTCACCAATAGATTTGATGTAGTGCCTACCTGAGTGTTGATGTGTATTAGAGCCATGACTATCCAATCCTGATTGTGTATGCTGCCGATGATTGCTGACCCAAAAGCCAGACAGCCATCAAACGGTGATGCCCATCAATAATGATACTCTGCTCATTTACTATGGCGATAAGTGGCAGAGATCTAAACGGTGTTATAGCCTGACCCATCGCTTCAATGTGTTTCGCTATCTTCTTACGCTTCAACCATTGATCTGTTGCATAGAGCTCATCTAGGTCATGCACTTCAACAGTCGCATCATCCCACAGGTTCGGATCAACAGTAGGCACAGGCACAACCTGCCACGGTGACTCTACAAACTTCAACGGATTATCTAGTTCTGGATGTGCTGGATTAGGTAGCACTTCTAGACGGCTCAATGCTCTGGCCACTTCCCACGGCCCTGGCACACCTTTCTCAATGTGAGCAGACATCTCAATAGAGTCAGATTCTTCATCGTCACTACTGTCATCTTCACCTGTGAACTGTGGCACAGGCATGACTGTGCATCGGCAGTTAGTGTGAGCCGGTGGCTCTGTCACATCTTCCCCAAACTCTTCACCGATAGCTCTCTGCTGTCCATCAAACTCTGCACACAAATCGCATGGATCTAGAGCAGACCATTCCATCTTCTCCACACCCAGATCACGGTAGTTGTCCATCGCTCCATTAGACATGGCTCGCTTCATCTCGGTGTTGGCTATCGTATAGGCTCGCACAGGATCACCCACAATGTCTTCCAAATTCTTACCTAACTCTGCACCTGATGCACCAGTCTTCAAAGCATCAGCAAGCCTTGTGCCAATCCTGTTGATAGTGGTGGCATTCAATCCCCTGATAGTGGCGTTGGCTTTATCTAGCAACGCTTGTAAACCACCTTTAGGCCTGACTAGCACTTCACCCAGATTGCCACCTGGTGTCCATGTATTCCAGTCAATCTGTAGTTTGCCAAAGATGTCATCATTGCTGGATGCTTTCTTCAGTCGCTGAAACGCTACAGCAGCCTGAGCCGAATCTGACCCTAACAGGTATCCTGCACCGTAAATGTTTCGGAGAGCAGTCAGCACATCCTGATCAGTAAAGCGAACATGAATGCTCGCCCATTCTCTGGCCTGTTGTGGCGTGGTTTCTCCACCGGCTGGATGTGTGGCTGTCCAGTCATCAACAATCTTCTGAATGTCAATGGATTTGACTAGAGCATCTCTGAGATCTGTAGAGTATCTGGCTGATGTCCTAGTCAGAGCTCCATCTACCCGATGCCAGAAGGTCATGAGATGTATCGCTCTGCAAACCATCTAGCACCATCAAAGTCACCTAGTGCCACGAACTTGTTTAGAGTTTCAGCGTAGGTGGATGGCATGGATGTGAATGTGAATGGTCTGGTTGGTGACTTTCTTAGCCAGCGTATGAAAGCCTTAGATTCCTGAATGGCCGCTTTGTGTGCCATCAAGTCCAGGCTTTCTTCACTCTGATCAACATCTTCTGCTGGAGCAGGTTCGGCAGGTTTGCCACTAGTGTCTGCTGGTGACTCATCAGGTAATTCCTGCTGTGAATCGGTTGGCACAGCAACAGATGCTTCACCAGAATTGTTGGAATCTATGCCACCACCAGTCACAGGAATCAGACCATCATCGGTGAGAGTAAATACGGCAGAGCCAGCAACAAACAAAGGTTGATCTGCTAACGGTGAATCTATGAGTGGCAGACCTTCTTCTGATCTGGCTTCATTGAGAGTGATACGGCCACCACGGACTTTGTTGTCCATAGTCTGAGCTAAAGCCTGAGAGTCATTACGGTCAGATGGCATGAACTTGAACTCTAGTTCTCTCGGCATACCTAAGAACACATAAGACATTTGGGACAGCATCCTGCCAACCCATTGAGATAGTGGAATCAAACCAATCACTTCAGATGATGTGGCTTCACCAGCCTGATGACCTGCACCACCCAAACCAGTCTTAGGTGTGAAACCAATTTCTGTTGGCATGACACCGAAATGGCCACAGATGCTGGTCACAAGGAACTCATCTAACACATCTTTGAACTTCTCGCCGTAGCCATCCATCTGCACAGGGTCAAGTCCGGCAGGTAGTAACCTGGCTCGCTTACGCTGTTCTGTCTGACCAGCCAAATCATCATTCAGGATGTTCTCATAGGCTCTGAGCAGATCAGGGTTGTTACCGAAGTTTGCATCAGTCTTGAACATGAGCTCAGGTAACACGCCATCGGTGTATTCAGCACGAATCCATTGTTGACGGCGTAGATAAATGTCAGCCAAAGGTAATGCTCGCTCTACTGGTGACAGACCGTAGATGGTGGTGGTTCTGCGATTCCTGATCATGTATTGCAGTTCATCGCTAGTGAATTCGCCATCCACATCTTCACCTTCAGATGGAGCAGCGAACTCTGAGCGTGGGAAACCATACAAGATTTGTTGGAACGCTGGCTGTGGTGGTAATGGTCGCATACCACGATCATCAATCAAAGGTTTGATGGTAGAGCCATCTAGCACCTGCAAGCCACGAAGGTCACCACCTACTGTCTTCTGTGGCCATACAGCCCAGGCATCTAACACTAGGATGTCTTCTAAAGCCATGTTTAGCCAGTCAGCGAAGATCAGGCCGTTGCTCAGGTCTGGCACTTCCCAAAACTGCTTGGCTCTAGAGATCTCTTCACCGAATTTGTCTTTGGCGATAGACATAGCTCTAATCCGGTTCTTCTCACCTGACTCTGCCATGACTTTCTCTACAGCATCTTCACCGAGAACGATGTCCCACTCTAGACCAACCATCTTCTGTTTCATCACTTCAACACATCGGCGTAAGATGTCTATCTGTTCGGCTGCTGCCCTGAGAGTCTTGAAAGGGATGAGCCGTGTTTCGGTGATGTTGATGTTCTGAGCGACTTGGTATTCGTATCGCCGTGGGTCAGGTCTGCCATCAGGTCTGACTGGGTTGATAGAGCCAGGGACTAAAGGCAAGCCTGGTGTGAAAGGCACATTGGCCAGATTTGGATCTCTGGGTAGAGCTACGGTGTTACCGTATGAGCGTTGCTGTTGCATCTGCCACTCAGGTATCGGTGCAACATCTGGTGATGCTTTGGTGATCTGGTCTGCCACACGCTTGGCAAAGTTATCTAGTAGTCCCATTATTTACCAATCATCGCCTGTATCTCTTCATCAGTTAATCCTAACGCTCTTAGTTTCGCCATGGCCGATTCTTTCGCTCTCTGCTCTGCTGTCGGTTCTGGATCTGCTACTTCTATCTGCTCCAGAATGTTGTGTAGTGGATGGTCGTGTGTGTCATCGCAGGTTTCACAGAAACCGCCTTCACCGTAAATAATTGTTTGTATTGCCATTAGAAACCTAACCAAATCAACGGTGCCGCATAGGACTCTGTTTTAGTTGCAGTAAAGTTAGCGGGCAATGCACCAGTTACACCTGTCTGCGTCCAAGCCAAAACTGTTTGTTGACTACCATAATCAAAACTGCTATTTATATTAGCTAGCGTTATTTGTGGCATAAATGGACTTTTATTTTCTTTACTTGCACCCAAATTGTAGTAAAAGGACGACGCTGTTTGATTTACCATTACAAGCCAATACAAGGTATTTGCAGTTAAGGCTTGACCTATTGTAATGCTGTAATTTGTCCAAGTCACCGCATTAGTTACAGACACAACACCAGCGTCTAAAAGTCTAGCGTCAGGATAATCTTGACCTGCACTACTGTTGCTATAAATTCCCAACCTTACGCTTGGATTAGGAACTCCACCTTTTAATCCTCTAATCAAAATAGATGTTGCAGTTGTATTAGATGGAATCATAAACGGCATTGCATACATTGTATTTATTGTTAAATTTATTTGGTCTGGAATTCCGTTAATGTTGTTGTAATTCTCATTGTAGAAATAAGGCGAATAATAATAACCACTTAAAATATAGCGTGGCCCAAAATAAGTTGTTGCTGGTGAACCACCTCCGCCACCACCGAATGTGCTGACTGCTCCAGTCGCATCCACATACTTAGGTGTGTTACTAGTCACATTCAGCCAGGCATCTCCCTTCCTAGGGTTAGCCGGATCAGAAGACACATTCGGAAAAGTAAAGCGTTTCCCCAACTCCAACTTGGCCAGCCTGTTCTCAATGTTAGAGATGATGCCCTGCAAACTAGGTGGCAGATTTATGAAAGCCATTAGTTCTCCAAAGGTGTTGAGCAGTAAGTGCAGATAGTCGCTGACCGAGTGATCGGCATCCTACATGATGGACAGAATTTCGCTAGTGATGCTAAACCCATAATACTGGACTGTGATTCCATTAGCTCATGCATAGCCCACACCATCGCATCCATACGGTC
>Ga0304729_1000282_pt1 | contig 37498 bp, 36 predicted proteins | sample C_131016_MF_Meta_FD_190475 | JGI IMG/M metagenome (GOLD analysis project Ga0304729, IMG submission 190475) | Freshwater microbial communities from Lake Croche, Canada to study carbon cycling - C_131016_MF_MetaG (v2) (version 2) | ecosystem: Environmental > Aquatic > Freshwater > Lake | place... | reverse complement strand
GGTCATATGCATATACCATGCTTAGGATTTCAACTGGGCCACTTGCTTTTGGTAAGCGCCACTGATCATTATTTACTCTTTCTAGAGAAAGCTTTTTCTTGCTGCCAACAGAGTAAGCTTCAATCGATTCAATCTGTTTACTAAAGTCGCGTATCAAATAACTTCCCGGAATCCAAGCCGGCATTTGCAATACTTGCCCTTCAGGATCAGGCTTTGCAATCTGTAATTTCACTTGGTAGCGATGAGCATGAAGGTCTGCCAGCCATACGGTGTACTGAATTACTGGTAGATCTACTGTATTCATGATATTTATTTCAGCGAAGAAAATTTCTTTTCAATATCGGTAATCTGAACCGCCCCAGGAAAACGACTGCCATCAGTAAAGAAGAGGGTGGGCGTTCCTGTGATGCCATAAGTTTTTGCAAAAGCGAGATTCTTGTCTAGCGGAGTATTGCACTCAGTTTTTCCGCTAGGGCTAACGCCATTCATCATCCAATCGATGTAGGCCTTATAAGGATCTGCAGCACACCAGATTTGCTTTGATTTTTGGACAGAGTCTGCAGACAAAATGGGAATGAGATAGGTGTAAATAGTGACGTTCTCTAATTGCTGCATAGACTTTTCTAAACGCTTGCAATAGCCACAATTGGGATCTGAAAATACCGCTATCTGACGACTACCGTTGCCGCGAACTGTTTTGATGGCATTCGCTTGGTTCAAATCTGCCCACTTAATACGGTTTAAATCAGCCTGCTTTTGTTCAGTAATATTTTTTCCAGTAGCCAGCTCAATAATTTCACCTTGTATAAGGTATTTACCCAGGGCATCTGTGTAAAAAACTTCATTGCCAACCAATACTTCATATAAACCTGTAACTGGCGCTGGCGATACGCTCTTTACTTTTACATTTGGCCCCAGTCTTTTTTGTATCTCAGTTTTAATCTGCTGCTCAGCTTGTGCATGAGCAATACCAGAGAAAAGTAGGGTGATACAAATAACAACTACCGCAGATAGTAATTTATTCAAAATCAATTTCCCCTAAAGCGCGCTCAATAAGACGCTGTTTAATGAAGTGGCTTTTATTAACCATGCCAAGCCCCCAGTTGCGTAGTTGTCGTTCTGCATTACTACTGGCAGAAAATAATTTCTTGAGTTTGTCAGTGACCCACAAAAGCGCACTAGTATCGCCCTGGCGTTGACGCTCGTAGCGACGCAGTAATACTGCATCACTTGGCAAGCGAAAAGATTCACGTTTACCAAGAATGTTGAGCAATACCGCAACATCGCGCAAACCTAAGTTAAGGCCTTGTCCCGCTAGTGGATGCATCACATGCGCTGCGTCACCAATGAGGACAACCTTCGGCGCTGATTCAGGGCCAATAAAACGGGTTGCCCGAATCTTTCTCAATGGAAACGCTGCCACGGTCGAGTTAAGAGTGAGTTCGCCTAATTGTTTTTCAATAGCGCCATTTGCAATCGAGGTAAATTGTGCGTGCCATTGAATTTGATCTAGTTTTAATAAATTTGCGGCATGCTCAGGCGAGGTCGACCACACCATTGATACTTGTTTATTAGGTAAGGGGAGCATAGCCACAATGTCGCCACCGGGTAAAAACCATTGAAAGGCTGTTTCAAGATGTGGGTATATACAAGTCCAGTTGGCAACCACTGCGCTCTGCGAGTAGCTCTCTTCCTCGCTCGTAATTCCAACCTCAGATCGAATGGGTGAGTTTGCACCATCAGCGGCAACAACGAGTTGTGCTCGAATCGCGCTACCATTTTTTAAATGCAGCGTACTGCCATCTGTATCGACCTCGATCTTATCGATAACATCGGTAATGCGTTCTAACTTATTTTGAAAGCGAGAAGCCTGATCCAGTGTGTGCTCAATTAAATTCGACTCGCCGATCCAGGCTAATTGAGGGACGCCCGCTTCAAATGCAGAAAGATGAAGTTGATCATTTTTTTCACCACGGTCACCATAAATCCGCATATCACGCACTGGCTGTATTCGAGCGTGATCTAGCGCATCCCAAATTTGTAAATGGGCGAGGAGTTTTTGGGTGCTCGGAGAAAAAGCGTAGATTCTTTGGCCCCATTGCACTCCTTGTGGGGCAGGCACGGTCTGGCCTAGATCGGGAGCAATCTCAATGGTGTTTAGACCAAGCTGGGCCAGACCAAGCGCGCAAGCCTTGCCAGTAATGCCTCCACCGACAACGACTACGTCTACAGAGCGAATTTTGGTAGATTGCGCAGGGGTCTTGGATGGGTGACTTAGGTGAACTTCTGACATAACTCGATGATATCGAATCTGACCCCTTTACAATAAGCTCATGTCTTTGAAATGTGGCATCGTCGGCCTGCCTAACGTCGGCAAATCTACCCTCTTTAACGCGCTTACCAAAGCTGGGATCGCAGCGGAAAACTACCCTTTCTGCACGATTGAGCCCAATGTAGGCATAGTTGAGGTTCCTGACCATCGTCTTGCCGCACTGGCTGAGATTGTGAAGCCTGAGCGCATCCTGCCTGCTGCCGTCGAGTTTGTCGATATTGCTGGCTTGGTTGCTGGTGCCTCCAAGGGGGAAGGTCTTGGAAATCAATTTTTAGCGAATATTCGGGAAACGGATGCCATTACCCACGTGGTCCGTTGCTTTGAGGATCCGAATGTGATTCACGTCGCTGGCAAAATTGACCCTATCGCTGATATTGGTGTAATCGATACTGAATTGGCTTTGTCCGATTTGGCTACTGTTGAAAAAACACTCAATCGTTCCAGTAAGGCTGCGAAGTCAGGTAACGATAAAGATGCAGCAGCTTTAGTTGCCGTTTTGACTAAAGTGCTAGCCCATTTAGATTCTGCATTGCCAGTTCGTAGTCTGAATTTGAGTGAAGATGAATTGCTATTAATCAAGCCCTTGTGTTTAATCACTGCTAAACCAGCGATGTATGTTGCTAACGTGAAAGAAGATGGTTTTACCAATAATCCTCATCTTGAGGCGGTAAAGCAGCATGCTGCAAAAGAAAAGGCTCCAGTAGTCGCTGTTTGTGCAGCGATTGAAGCTGAGATTGCAGATCTTGATGATGCAGATAAAACAGAGTTCCTTGCTGATTTGGGTATGGAGGAGCCGGGCTTAGATCGCGTCATTCGCGCTGGATATTCCCTGCTTGGTTTACATACTTACTTCACTGCTGGCGTTAAAGAAGTACGCGCTTGGACCATTCATGAAGGCGATACTGCGCCAAAAGCAGCAGGTGTTATTCATACAGACTTTGAGCGGGGCTTTATTCGCGCACAAACGATTGCTTACGATGACTTCATTCAGTTTAAGGGCGAGGCTGGCGCTAAAGAGGCCGGCAAGATGCGTGCCGAAGGTAAGGAATACGTCGTTAAGGACGGAGATGTATTGAACTTCTTATTTAATGTCTAAGTAAATGAGATGTAAATTCAATTAAGCAGACTTAGCGGCTTTCTCTAAGCACTTAGAGATTTCTTCATAGCGCTTGATCGCTAACTTTGTTGGCAATACCTCTTTCTTGCGTCCATCAGTATTTGAGGCCATCTTGATATAGCCCATTGCGCTCAAATTCTTCAAGCGACCATGGAGTGTTGCCTGGGAGCCAAACTCTGAGAGTGAAATCAAATCACCCACTAATACGGACGCTTTCAAATGGGCAGAGTTAACGATCTTGTCTAACAAGCTTTCTTCAATGCTGTCTAGTTTTTTACCAGGGTTCATTCGATCCAAGGCATCGAGTAAGTTCAAAAATCGGATGTAAGAGGGGGGCTTTGTGGTGGCCATTAATTAAGAGTAGGTTATGTAGTGAATTAGTATTAGCTGTAAAGCTAACATCAGTGTATACCCTTGGCTTAATTTTTTCAACCGGCACTCGTTATCGAAAACATTCATAATAAATGTAATGAGTAAACCATTGATAACGCTTTCTGAGCTTACTTTTGCACTTGTCATTAGTGCGCTGACGTACACATCTCTTTTCTACATAAATAACTGGCTAACAAGTGAATTTATATTTAGCCCAGGAGTTAATTGGATTTATTTGCCGGCAGGTCTGCGTTTATTCCTGACCTTGATTTTTGGACTTCCAGGTGCCATTGGGATTGTTTTAGCATCATTTTTGATTAGCTACCTTGGTGAGTTTCCTCATGACTTAACTCTTTGCCTAGGTATTGGCTTAGTTTCAGGGTTTGCCCCTTATCTTGCCAGAGTTTTTGTGATTAACAATACTGAGCTACAAGCTGACCTTCGCAATCTGAGTTTGCAAAAATTGATCTCTTGTATTTTGATTTATGCCCTCTTAAGTGCTAGCTTGCACCAACTTTGGTACGGTGCTGAAGGCTTGGAAAATACTGGGACCTTTAATCACTTTCTAGTGATGTTCATAGGAGATGTCTTGGGTTCGATACTATTGATCGCTGTAATTAAGTATGGGCTTGATATCTTAAAGAAAGCTAGGAAAAGAGTTTACTAAGAGCGGCGCCCGGTTCAGTGGCGCGCATAAACACTTCACCAACTAAAAATGCATTAATTTGATTGTCACGCATCAGCTGTACATCAGCATTACCCAAGATTCCAGATTCTGTTACCAAAATTTTTCCCTTAGGCACTGTGGGCAAAAGGGATAGTGTCGTTTGTAGTGTGACTTCAAAGGTCTTGAGATTACGGTTATTGATACCAAGCAAGGGTGTTTTGAGTTCTAGGGCTTGCTTTAGCTCGGGAGCATTATGAACTTCAACCAAAACATCTAGGCCTAACTCATGGGCACAAGCCTCAAGCTCTTTCATTTGATTTAACTCTAGGCAAGCTACGATTAAGAGAATCGCATCTGCGCCAATTGCACGAGCTTCATAGACTTGATAGGGATCTATAGTGAAATCTTTGCGTAGTACGGGAATGCTACAAGCAGACCTAGCCTCTTGAAGGTAAGCATTACAGCCTTGAAAGTAGTCCGTATCAGTAAGAACTGACAGGCAGGCGGCACCATGCTTTTCATAAGACTGAGCAATGTCAGCGGGCTTAAAATTTTCTCGTAGAACCCCTTTACTCGGACTTGCCTTTTTAATTTCAGCAATAACGGCGGCCTTTCCAGCAGCAATTTTATTTTCAATTGCGTTAATAAAGCCACGCGGCTTCAGTAAGGTATCTTGATTGTTAGATTGTGCAATCTCTCGTTGATTACCAAGAGACAGCCGCTTGAGGTTATTGGCAATCTCAATCTTCTTGCTTGCAACAATTTTGTTGAGGATGTCGCTCATGAATTTTATTTAACTTGGGTTGCTGCAATAAAGGCATCCAACTTCTTGCGCGCTGCGCCGGACGCAATAGCGGCCTTGGCCATTGCGACACCAGAAGCGATATCTTTAGCTACACCAGCAACATAGAGGGTTGCGCCTGCATTGAGACATACAATGTCACTCGCTGAGCCTGACTTGTTATCAATAACATCCAATATGATTTGTTTTGATTCTTCTGCATTGGCTACCCTAAAGGTATTCGTGAGGGCGGTATTGAGTCCAAAGTCTTTTGGATGAATCTCATATTCACGTACAACGCCGTTCTTGAGTTCGCCTACAAGAGTGGGGCCTTCTAGGGAGATTTCATCAAGACCATCCCGACCATAAACTACCAGAGCGTGTTCCATACCTAAGGCTTGCAATACATGAGCCTGAATTCCGACAAGATCTGGGTGAAAGACACCCATCAAGATTCTTTTGGCATCAGCTGGGTTGGTAAGCGGCCCTAAGATATTGAAAATAGTGCGCACACCCAATTGCTTACGAATCGGCACGACATTTTTCATGGCAGGGTGATGGTTTGGGGCAAACATAAAGCCAGCACCTACTGAAGAAATGCATTGGGCAACTTGCTCTGCAGAGAGTCCTAGGTTTGCACCTAACGCTTCGAGTACATCAGCGCTGCCAGATTTGCTGCTCACACTACGATTACCGTGCTTAGCAATTTTGGCCCCAGCAGCTGCAGCAACGAACATGGCTGCCGTAGAAATATTAAAAGTGTGCGCTCCATCACCACCTGTACCCACAACATCGACTAGGTGAGTGCGATCATCTACATGAACGGTAGTTGCAAATTCACGCATGACTTGCGCAGCAGCAGCGATTTCTCCAACTGTCTCTTTTTTGGTGCGCAGAGCTACCAATAGTCCCGCGACTAACTCAGGAGACATTTCACCACTCATGATGAGTCTCATCATCGTCGTCATTTCATCATGTGAAAGTTCATGATGTTCGATGCAGCGTTGCAAAGCTTCTTGTGGAGTGATTGGCATAGCGCTATTTACTTATTGAGTAAGAAATTCTTCAGCAGGGCATGGCCGTGCTCAGAAAGAATAGATTCAGGATGAAATTGCACGCCTTCGACTGCAAGTTCGCGATGGCGCACGCCCATAATTTCCCCATCAGCAGAGGTAGCTGTCACCTCTAGCATTGCAGGCAAGGAGCTCTTTTCGATTGCGAGTGAGTGATAGCGGGTAACCTTAAATGGATCTGGCAGGTTTTTGAATACACCCACACCCGTGTGGTGAATAGAATCAGTCTTGCCATGCATCACCTTCTGGGCACGAATTACTTTGCCTCCAAAAGCTTCACCGATGGCTTGATGACCCAGACAGACACCTAGAATCGGAATCTGTCCTGCATAGCGTTTGATAGTCGCTACCGAGATACCAGCTTCCGCCGGGCTACATGGTCCAGGAGAAATACAAATGCGTGCAGGATTCAGTTTTGCAATATCCTCTACTGCAATTTCGTCATTCCGAAATACTTTTACCTCTTCACCTAGTTCTGCAAAATATTGCACCAAGTTATAAGTAAAAGAATCGTAGTTATCAATCATGAGGAGCATCAAGTCCTCCTTGTACTAATTCTGCGGCTGTTAATACTGCGCGTGCCTTAGCTTCAGTTTCTTTCCATTCAGCAGTAGGGTCAGAGTCAGCAACAACGCCAGCACCTGCTTGAGAATGCAACATGCCATCACGAATAACACCCGTTCGAATGGCAATAGCTACATCCATATCACCTGAGAAGGAAAGATATCCTACTGCACCACCATAAACACCACGCTTCACAATTTCCATCTCATCAATAATTTCCATGGCACGAATTTTAGGGGCGCCAGAGAGCGTACCTGCAGGAAAAGTTGCTCGTAAGACATCCATATTGCTCATATTGTCTATGAGTTCACCTTCTACAGAGCTAACGATATGCTGCACATGGGAATACTTTTCGATAGACATGGAATCAGTGACTTTTACCGATCCTGTCTTAGCAATTCTGCCAACGTCATTGCGAGCAAGGTCAATCAGCATGACGTGCTCAGCAATTTCTTTAGGGTCTGCAAGTAACTCTTTAGCTAAACGTTCATCTTCCTCTGGGTTAGCACCACGCGGACGGGTTCCAGCAAGGGGGCGAATGGTCACAATTTTTTCTACTGCACGTTTTTCCTGGCGAACCAGAATTTCTGGGGATGAACCCACAATTTGCATATCGCCAAAGTCATAAAAATACATATAAGGCGATGGGTTCAGAGAGCGGAGTGCTCGATATAGCGCTAGCGGTGAATCGATAAAGGGCTTACTAATTCGCTGACCAATCACAACTTGCATACAGTCGCCAGCCAAAATATATTCTTTGGTTTTGCGAACTGCCGCTTCAAAATCTGCAGCCTTAAATTTACGAATTAAATCTGTCTTTGTACTCGGTAATGATGCTGGCATATTAGCTGGCTTACCAAGACAGGTGAGCAATTCCTTTAATCGATTTTGCGCCTTTTCAAAGCTATTCGCAATGCTGGGGTCTGCATAGACAATGAAGTAAATTTTTTCAGCAATGTTATCAATCACCGCTAACTCTTCAGTAAGCATGAGTTGAATATCAGGCAGACCGAGTTCATCTGGCAAATCATGCTTCGCTAAGCGTGCTTCGATATACCTTACAGTGTCATAAGCAAAGTAGCCAGCAAGACCGCCGCAAAAACGCGGTAGACCTGCTTGAACAGCAACCTTGAAACGTTTGAAATAAGCGTCTACAAAGTCCAGCGGGTTATCGGTATTACTTTCGACTACTTTTCCGTCAGTGAGCACTTCATTGACTGGCAAAGAGGGTGTGCCAACTGTTCTGATAATAGTCTTTGCAGGTAGACCAATGAAGGAAAAGCGACCAAAACGTTCACCACCAAAGACAGACTCTAGTAGGTAGGTATTTTTCTCACCAAAGGCTTGGCTCAGTTTGACGTAGAGCGATAGCGGCGTTTCTTGGTCAGCAAGAACCTCTTTAACAAGAGGAATGCGATTGAAACCCTGTTTGGCGAGGGCATTAAATTCTTCTTGCTGCATTAGGATTTTCCAGTCTTTCCTAATTCAGTACGCATTGCTTCAATCACTTGGGTGTAATTCTCTTTTCCAAAAATAGCTGAGCCAGCAACAAAGGTATCGGCACCTGCTTGCGCAACCTGTGCGATGTTATCTACTTTGATTCCGCCATCCACTTCAAGACGAATATGGCGACCTGTTTGAGCTTCATAACGATCTAAGCGTGCGCGAACTTGTTCAATCTTGTTTAGCGTACTTGGAATAAAAGATTGGCCACCAAATCCTGGATTGACGGACATGAGCAGAACTAAGTCGAGTAATTCCAAGGTGTGATCCAAATGATCAAGTGGTGTTGCAGGGTTCAATACAAGACCTGCTTGACAGCCTTGGTCACGAATTAAATTGAGAGTGCGATTGACGTGAGGACTTGCCTCAGGGTGAAAGCTAATGAAGTTTGCACCAGCTTTTGCAAAATCGGGCACGATGCGATCCACAGGTTCAATCATGAGGTGAACATCAATCATTGCAGGTTTGCCATTTTTCATGGCATGCGGCCGAATAGCCTCACAAACCAGCGGGCCAATTGTGAGGTTAGGAACGAAGTGGTTATCCATCACGTCAAAGTGAATCCAATCGGCACCTGCCGCCAGAACATCTTGAACTTCCTTGCCAAGGCAGGCAAAGTCAGCCGAGAGAATGGAGGGGGCAATGACGAATTGACGATTTGAAGGTGATTTTTGGCTTTCCATCCCTAGATTCTAGCTTGCAGTTGGGCTTGGGATGGAGCAGAATTCGAGCATGAATCCTCATGAAATTAGCATTACGGTCAAAGCCCAGTACCTTCCAGAGCAATCTGACCCCGATAATCGTCAATTTGCCTTTGCTTATACGGTCACCATTCGTAATGCGGGCACGGCCAGTATTCAGCTCATTGCCCGCCATTGGTTCATTACCGATGGGGACAATGATGTTCAGGAGGTACGTGGTTTAGGGGTAGTTGGCCAACAACCCTTATTACGTGCAGGGGAGCAATTTGAGTACACCAGTTGGGCCACTTTGCCTACGCCGGCAGGAACCATGCGGGGTGAGTATTTTTGCGTGACCGAGGAAGCACAGTTTTTCCAGGCGCCAATTCCTGAATTCGCTCTGGTGATGCCCCGAACCTTACATTAGAGCAAAGCGCTTAAAACTATTTTTTTCCTTTGCCCGTCCATAAGACAATAAACAGTAGCAGCCCCAAAGCGATAGCACCTTCGATTACAAAGAGCAGCATTGGGTATTCATCGAGTAAATTGGCAATCATGATTTCTAAATTTAAATTATTTCAAGTAAGTGTATTCGCTATCTTGCTTCCGAGCTTCATTATTGCTTGCTCAACTCCCCCGACTCGTGGATCTGGCAATCGCCCCACCTTTGCTACGAGCGTAAACACATCGTCATATAACTCGCCAATAGCTAATTTTACTGCCGTATCTTGGCAAGCATTACCGGGATGGGAGGAAGATGATTTAACTCAGGCATGGTCAGCTTGGCTCAAAAGCTGTGATGCCTTCCGTAAGCGTAGCAGCGAAATCAATTGGCGTTCAGTTTGCACTCAGGTAGCAGCCATATCCAGTCGAGATAAACAGGCGGTGCGACGATATTTTGAAAATAATTTTCAAGCTTATGAAATTCGGAATAGTTATAACGGAACTGAGACAGGCTTAATCACCGGTTATTACGAACCAGTAATGAATGGTTCGCTAAATCGTACGAGTACTTATAACGTCCCTCTTTACGCTTATCCTAAAGTATGGCGCAGAACAAAACCTAGCCCAGCTCCTTCACGTGCAGAATTAATGAGCTCAGGTATGTTGCAAGGCTCTGAAATTGCATGGGTGCAAGACCCAGTGGCTGCTGCATTTATGCAAATACAAGGTTCTGGAAAAATTCGTCTTGAAGATGGCCGCATTCTCCGTCTTGGTTTTGCTGGCACCAATGATCAACCATTCAAATCTTTTGCGCAGTGGTTGTTAGATCACAAAGACATCACACGCAGCGAAGCAACCATGCAAGGGATTTCTCAGTGGGCTAAGCGTAATCCAGATCGGGTTAATGCCATGCTCAATGCCAATCCACGCTTTGTCTTTTTCAAAGAATTACCAAGTAATGTGGATGCAGATTTAGGCCCTGACGGTGCTCTAGGTGTGCCATTAACTGCCGAGCGTAGTATTGCAGTTGATTTACAAGCGCTGCCATTAGGTGCCCCCGTATTTTTATCTACCACTAGGGCTTTAAGTGGCCAAACAATCCAAAAGCTCGTGATGGCACAAGATACCGGGAAAGCAATTGTGGGTGGTGTCAGAGCTGATTATTATTGGGGTTCAGGTGATACCGCAGGTGAAATTGCAGGGCGCATGAAACAAAATGGCAAGATGTGGTTATTGTTACCACGTTAATTGATGGATATATAAAGAAAGAAATTGATGAGCTACAAAACAATTTTGACTGAAGTGGATGGCAAGGTTGCTACCATTACCTTAAATCGCCCTGAGGTTCTCAATGCGCTAAACGACGAATTATTAAACGAGCTCGGGGCAGCTTTGCTGGCTTTTGATACCGATGACAACATTGGCTGCATGATTGTGACTGGCAATGAAAAGGCATTTGCTGCTGGTGCAGATATTGCCTCCATGGCGAAATATGGTTTTAAAGATGTATATCGGGGCGCATTTATTACACGTAATTGGGAGCAGATCACTAAGATTCGTAAGCCTGTCATAGCAGCTGTATCTGGATATGCGCTTGGTGGTGGTTGTGAATTAGCCATGATGTGCGACACCATCATGGCAGCTGATAATGCCAAGTTTGCTCAACCAGAAGTGAAGCTGGGAATTATTCCTGGTGCTGGTGGCACTCAACGTTTACCACGTGCAATTTCTAAAGCTAAGGCAATGGATTTAGCTCTGACTGGTCGTATGATGGATGCAGCAGAGGCTGAACGTTCAGGTTTGGTGGCTCGCGTTTTTCCGCAAGCAGATTTATTGAAAGAAGTAAAAGCGATTGCTAAAAGTATTGCTGATATGCCCTTGTTAACAGTAATGATGGTTAAGGAAAGTATCAATACTGCCTACGAGACCACTCTGTCAGAGGGCGTGCACTTTGAGAGACGTTTATTCCATGCATGCTTTGGAACAAATGATCAAAAAGAAGGTATGGCAGCGTTTATTGAAAAGCGCCCCGCTAAATTTACCAATTCTTAGGTGAAAAGATCTCGTAAGAGATCTAGTTTTTCTCTAGATAGCGTTGTGCTAGTTTTACCCAGTAGCTCACACCCACTGGAATCAATGCATCGTTAAAGTCATAAGAGGGATTATGAAGATGGCATGGGCCCATGCCATGACCTAAGGAACGGTGATCTCCGTCCCCATTACCCAAAAACACATAGCATCCGGGTTTTTCAAGCAACATAAAGGAAAAATCTTCTGCGCCCATTGTTGGATCAATATTAGTATTCACGTTTTGTTTGCCTACTACCTCACTCATTACCTCGCTGGCAAAGTGAACTTCAGCATCATGATTAATTAAAGGCGGATAGTTTCTGGAGAAAGTAACTTCTGCTTTGCAATCAAATGCACCTGCAATACTGTGTGCAATTTCACGCAGACGTTGCTCCATCAAATCAAGTACCTCTAAGGTAAATGTTCTGACGGTGCCGCCGATAAAGGCGCTATCAGGAATTACATTGCTAGTTTCTCCTGCGTGAAACTGCGTGACTGATAGTACAGCCGCATCCACAGGGCGTTTATTGCGAGTGATGATACTTTGCAGTCCTAACACTACTTGTGCTCCAGTGAGAACTGGGTCAGCGCCGTTATGAGGCAGAGCAGCATGAGCACCTTTGCCAGTGATGGTGATTTCAAAAGCATTGCTTGAGGCCATCATTGGGCCAGCAGTAACGCCAAAGTGACCTTCTTCTAGGCCTGGCCAGTTATGTAATCCAAAGACAGCATCGCAAGGAAATTGTTTGAAGAGTCCATCTTTAATCATTTCACGCGCGCCAGCACCGCCCTCTTCAGCAGGCTGGAAAATAAATATCACAGTGCCTTTGAACTCACGATGATTTGATAGGTATTGTGCCGCACCTAAAAGCATTGCAGTATGGCCATCGTGGCCGCAGGCATGCATCTTTCCAGGATTACGAGAGGTGTGCTCAAAATTATTGTGCTCTTGTAATGGGAGTGCGTCCATGTCGGCCCGTAAGCCAATCATTTTTCCAGGACCTAAATCGCCATCTAGACGACCAACCACACCTGTTTTGCCCATGCCTCGGTAAACCGTAATGCCCCAACTAGAAAGAGCTTCTGCAACTAAGTCAGATGTGCGTTTTTCTTCGAAGCGTAATTCAGGGTGAGCGTGAATGTTGCGACGAATATCTTGAATAGCGTTTGCAGAATCAAGGATTTCAGGTAGTAAATGCATGCCTTTATCTTATCTGAAAGTCCCGCCACTTGCACCTTAGGGCTTGTTCTAGGGGCTTTAATTGCTTGTTATTTGCAGGTGCTGCGCAGCAAAATCCAGGGCTTCTATTGAATAGGGGCTGTTATGAGATTTCTGCAGTATTTTTGGTAATGTGGGGATTAATCCTAGAAAGGGTGCATTGATTTTTGCTTGCAAGGTAGCAATATTTTCTTTTAGAAGAGGCATTTCATTTAGCAAAGAGTTTGCAATCCAACCTGCCATCTTTAATCCACGCGCTTTGATTGCTTCTTGTGTAAGCAATGCATGATTAATGCAGCCTAACTTCATACCAACTACCAAAATGATTGGTAAATCGATTTGCTGAGCAAGATCGGCTAGGTCTTGTGCATCATTTAAAGGAACCAAAAATCCACCAGCCCCCTCAACAACAAGACAATCACTGTGCTTTTGAATTTCACTAAGCGCTTGCATCATGGTATTAAGGTCAAGAGCAATACCTTTATTGGCAGCAGCCAGATGTGGCGCTACTGGCATATCTAAAACATAAGGCGATAAGTTCAATTGGCCTGGCGCTAGCTTAGAAGCAATGCGTAAAGTTTCAACATCTTCATTGAGGATGTTGCCGCTGGTGCTTTGATATGTGCCAGCAACTACGGGTTTAAAGCCGATCGCTTTTTTCCCCTGTTCGCGTAACTTGAGGATCAGCGCACCGCTCACTAAGGTTTTACCAACCTCAGTATCAGTGCCCGTGACAAAAAAGCCACCCATCTTAGTCATGAGTTACCTTTTGATGCACCTCTTGCTCAATCCTTTTTAAGGTGGCGATGAGTTTGCGTAAATCATCGGAAGTATGATTTGCAGAAAAAGTAATCCGCAAGCGAGCACTACCGATAGGCACTGTTGGTGGACGAATTGCTGGAATCCAATAGCCTGCTTCATCTAATAACTTTGCTGCCATGAGTGCATTGGCATTGCTACCTAAGATGACTGGTTGAATAGGTGTGCAAGAAGAGGCCTTTGCCCATTCTGTAAATGCCATTTCGTCTTGCCAAATTTTGATGAGCTGATTGAGTTGTTCGCGACGCTTTATACCTTCAGCGCCTTCGATAATCTCAAGACTTTTGAGTAAGGCGTGTGCGATAGCAGGAGGGGTTGCGGTGCTGTAAATATAGGGACGACCCTTTTGAATCAGCCATTCAATAAAACAATCTTGTGCGCAAATAAAGGCACCACTGACACCGGCAGCTTTGCCTAATGTACCAATATAAATGATGCGATCAGAATGAATATTTTCTTGCTCTAAAATGCCATGGCCTTGTTTGCCTAGCACTCCAAAACCATGCGCATCATCCACTATTAATAGGGCATCATATTGTTCCGCTATCTGAAGTAAGTCTTTAACAGGAGCGAGATCGCCATCCATACTAAAGACGCCATCAATGACAATGAGCTTAATAGATTTTGTATCTTTTCTGAGTTGGTCCCTTAATGAAGCAAGCTGAGTATGATCGAATAAGTTAACTACGGCATTCATTTGGGCGCTAGCTAATCGAACTCCATCAATCAGCGACGCATGATTAAGTTTGGCTGAGTAAATACTGAGATCGCCGCTCTGAGCAAGTCTAGCTAAACCAGTAATGGCAGCTAGATTGGCGAGGTAGCCAGTACTGAAAAACAAGGCGCGCACTTTATCGATATGTTTTTCTTGAAAAGAGGCTAACCGTTTTTCTAGTAGCTCATGTGCTGCGCTATGACCACTGATTAAATGCGAAGCACCACTGCCAACACCATATTTTTGGCTACCTTGTGCTAAAGCACTAACTAATTCTGGGTGATTGGCAAGACCAAGATAATCATTGCTGCAAAAAGCCTTCAGTTGCCTACCCCCTATTACTACATTAGTGTCGCAAGGAGATTGCGTAACACGTAATTTTCGTTTGAGTAGTTGCACATCTAAGTCTGTAATTTGCTCTTGCGCAAGTTTTAATGCTTTAAATGAGCTAGTCATACCAGAGCCTTCTCTAGTGCGCGCTCAATAGCTTTCCCCATTTGCATAGTCTCTATAGAAGACAAGATATAGGGAGGCATAACATAAATCGTATTGCTGATTGGCCTAATCAGAACCCCTTCTTCTAAGCCTTTGGTAAACATTTCTCTCGGAAAGGTACTTATATTTTTAATATTTTCTTTCTTCACGTCGAAAGCCAGAATCATTCCTTGTTGGCGCCAGTGCTCAATACGAGAATCCGTTTTTGCCCAGGAAAATGCATTTGCTAAATCTTCGGAACGCTCAATATTTTTTTCTAAAACGTTCTCAGTTTCAAAAATGGCTAAGCAGGCCAGTGCTGCTGAACAGGCCAGTGGATTTCCGGTATATGAGTGAGAATGCAAGAAGCCTTGTTGGGTTTCATCACTATAAAAAGCACGATAGATCGTGTCGGTGGTCATACAAACTGAGAGAGGAAGGTAGCCGCCACTAATACCTTTGGATAGGGTTAAAAAATCAGGCCAAATCCCAGCATGCTCGCAGGCAAAAAACTGACCGCTGCGACCACAACCTACGGCGATTTCATCGGCTATCAGGTGTATCTCGTAGCGATCACATAAATCCCTCACCAGACGAAGATATTCTGGCGAGTACATCGCCATTTGTCCTGCACATTGCACTAGAGGTTCAATGATGATGGCGGCAATATATTGATGTTCTTCTTGGAATAATTTCTCGAGTTCAGCTGCTGCATGTTTTGCAACTTCTTCTGCACTTTCACCATTTTTTGCTTTGCGTGCATCGGGTGACGTAACTGTGTAAACATCTTGCAAGAGTGATCCATAGGCTTCTCGAAAAATAGCAACATCAGTTACCGCTAATGCACCTAGTGTTTCTCCGTGATAGCCATTTTCTAAGCAGACGAATTTTTTCTTTTGAGACTTGCTATTGAGTTGCCAAAAATGATGGCTCATCTTCAAAGCAATTTCTACTGCAGATGCACCGTCTGATGCGTAAAAGATATGGCCTAAATTTCCATTTGTCAGGGCGGAAAGTTTTTCAGAAAGCTCAACTACTGGCGAGTGTGTAAATCCGGCGAGCATGACATGCTCAATTTTTTCTAGCTGATCAACAATCGCTTGATTAATCCGTGGATTGGAGTGGCCAAATAAATTAGTCCACCAAGAACTGATGCAATCGAGTAGGGCGTTTCCCTGTTCGTCATAGAGCCAAGGACCCTTACCTTTGCTAATGGCAATTAAGGGAAAAGACTCATGATGTTTCATCTGAGTGCAGGGGTGCCAAACGGCAGCCAAGCTGCGATCAACAAGAGTGGGTTGATTTAAATCAGAAATAACCTTCATGTTTGATATTTGACCACTAGTTTTTCCAATTTCCGGCTTGTATCTGTTATGTTTATGTCTTGAATTGATCTATTTTCTGGAATTTGCCCATGTTGAGCGCCCAAACCACTGAAAAACCGCTTACCTTAGTTAAATCTAAGGCTAATTTACGCAAAGAGGTAGACGCCTCCGGTGAGTGGACCCTGGCTCAAATTGAAGCATTGTTTGCCTTGCCTTTTGATCAATTAATGCTCAAGGCTCAAGAGATTCATAAAATCAATTTCCCTGAAGGCGATGTGGAGTTGGCTACCTTGTTGTCCATTAAGACCGGTGGCTGCCCTGAGGATTGCAGCTACTGCCCGCAGGCTGCGCGCTATGACACCGACGTTAAGGCTGAAAAGTTGATGGGCTTGGAGGAGGTTTTAGAGGCCGCTAGAGCTGCTAAAGCAGCAGGATCAAACCGCTTCTGCATGGGTGCAGCTTGGCGCGAGCCTAAAGATCGCGATATTGAAAAAGTGACAGCAATGATCAAAGGTGTCAAAGCTTTGGGGTTAGAAACCTGTGCCACCTTGGGGATGCTAGAGGCTGATCAAGCCCAGGCACTACAAGAGGCCGGCTTAGATTTTTATAACCATAATCTCGATACCAGTGAAGACTTTTACCGTTCAGTCATTTCTACTCGCGCTTACCAAGACCGCTTAGATACGATCTCCCATGTCCGTGCAGCTGGCATGTCTGTTTGCTGTGGTGGCATTGTGGGTATGGGCGAGTCACGTGAACAGCGAGCTGCTTTCTTGGCTCGTTTAGCAAATTTGAGCCCTTACCCAGAGTCTGTTCCTATCAACCACTTAGTACCTGTTGCTGGAACACCCTTGGCTGATCAGAAACCTTTAGATCCTTTGGAGTTTGTTAGAACAATTGCAGTGGCCCGCATCACTATGCCTAAGGCTCGCGTACGTTTATCGGCTGGTCGCCAACAATTAGGTAGGGCTGTTCAGGCTATGTGTTTCTTGGCCGGCGCTAATTCAATTTTCTATGGTGAGCAATTACTCACTACCGGCAATCCAGAGGCAGAAGAAGACCGTGCGCTCTTGGAGGAGCTGGGATTAAAGACTAAGCAAAGCTGTAAAGCTGAAGTTCTGGTTTAATTTTCCGCATATGACCCCAATAGACCGCTTCATTGTTGAGTTTGATACCGCGCTACGTTCGGTGGTTGGCGGAGCCAATGCTCAAAGACCTACTCCTGGCTCTGAATCTGGAGCAAATGCCGCATTGGATTCAGAACAACGAAAACATGCAGCGGGGTTGATGCGTATTAATCATGTTGGTGAAGTATGTGCACAAGCCTTGTATCAATCACAAAAATTAGTTGCCAGAAATTCAGACATTAAAGAGATGCTTGATCACTCTGGTCAAGAAGAAATAGATCATTTGGCCTGGTGCGAAACTCGTCTTAAAGAGCTTGGCTCACACACCAGTTATCTCAATCCAATTTGGTATGCAGGATCCTTTGCGATCGGCTTGGCAGCAGGCTTAGCGGGTGATAAGTGGAGTTTAGGTTTTGTTGCTGAAACTGAAAAACAAGTTGAAAGTCATCTTGAGAGCCACCTCAAAAAATTGCCTGAAGAAGATCATCGCTCACGTGCAATCGTTGATCAAATGCGAGTAGATGAGATCGAACATGGGCAAGCAGCCTTGCATGCAGGTGGAGTAACTCTGCCTGAGCCAATTCAGAAAGTAATGCAAGCAATGTCCAAAGTGATGACAACAACTGCTTACAAAATTTAAGACTGATATTTAAGATTTAGTCCGAATTAATTCAAAGATTTAATTTCAGATTAATTTTGATATATTTCTTAAGTACTACTGTTTTTAAATACAGTATATTTAGGCATTATCTAGTCATATAGCTAAGACCTATTCTTAAGTATATTTTCCAAGCCATTGTTTCAAGTAGCTATTTTATTATCACCATTTTCTGAAGATATGACGCTAAGTGTTTGTAAACACTAGAGAATTTCCCAAAAAAATACCCAAAAACACTTGACCCCCTTATCACGATCCTCTAAAGTGGGAGGAAGTGTGAAAAAGTGGGGTAAATGGTGTTTCAAGGTGCTTCAGCTCTCAATTTAGATGCAAAAGGTCGAATGTCAGTTCCGGCCAAGCATCGCGACGCCTTGTTGGTTCAAGGTGAGGGTCGCCTCACGCTCACAAAACATCCAGATGGCTGCCTTTTGCTATTTCCAAGACCTGAATGGGAAAGTTTCAGAGCGCGAGTTGCGCAATTGCCAATGGATGCGCATTGGTGGCGCAGAATTTTTCTCGGTAATGCTGCAGAAATTGATTTAGATAACGCCGGCCGAATTTTGGTGAGCCCCGAATTACGTGCAGCAGCAGCAATAGAAAAAGAAGTGATCTTGCTGGGAATGGGCAGTCACTTGGAATTGTGGGACGCAGCTACATACGCTGCAAAAGAACAGGCTGCGATTGCACTAGGCATGCCTGAAGCACTCAAGCAATTTAATTTTTGATGACAGGGTGCTATGAACATGACTCATCGCCCAGTGTTACTGGCCGAGGCGGTGACGGCACTAATCAGTGGCCCGCTCATTCAAAAACAAAACGCAACGAAAAACATTCTAGTAATCGATGGAACGTTTGGACGTGGCGGTCATACACAAGCCTTACTCAAGCAACTTCCTTCCTCTGCACGCATGATTTCTTTCGACAAGGATTTGGATGCAATTGCAGTGGCACAGCAAATCAACGACCCACGTTTAACCATTGTGCACGACAGTTTTGCGCAGATGGATCAGTACGCGCAAGCAGAATCAGTCGATGGAATTTTATTGGATTTAGGAATCAGCTCTCCACAGGTAGACGAAGCGCACCGAGGTTTCTCCTTTCGTCGCGAAGGTCCGCTCGATATGCGGATGAATACCGATCAGGGTTTAACAGCTGCAGAGTGGTTGGAGCAGGCACCGCAAGAGGAGATCACGCAAGTGATTAAGACTTACGGAGAAGAGCGTTTTGCATTTCAGATCGCTAAAGCCATTGTGGCAAAACGAGAAGAAGGCTTATCCCCAAAAACAACAACGCAACTAGCCAGTTTGGTTGCTAGCGTGGTGCGTACACGTGAAGCTGGTCAAGATCCAGCTACTAGAACTTTTCAAGCATTGCGTATTTTTATTAATCGCGAGCTAGAAGATTTAGAGCTCGGCCTTCAAGCTGCTTTGAATTTATTAAAGCCAGGCGCAAGGCTAGTAGTGATTAGCTTTCATTCACTCGAAGATCGTATCGTGAAGCAATTTTTGCAGGCACACGCAAAGGTTGAGGTTCCGCGGGGTCTGCCAGTGCGTGAAAAGGATTTGCCACAAAGCGTTTTAGAAATTATTGGCCGTGTTAAACCAAGCGAAGCCGAAGTTTTAGAAAATCCACGTGCTCGTTCAGCCATTATGCGGATTGCCGAAAAACGGATGGATGCATCTGCATGAATCGCGCTACTTTGACTTTGCTCGCTTTGTTATTGATTTGCGCTTTATCGCTAGTAGCGGCTCAGCAACGCGCGCGTAAATTATTTATTGCTCAAGAGCGCGCCCAAATTGAAGAGCGTAGATTGAACCAAGATTGGTTACGTTTGGAATATGAACAACGCAATCTTTCGAAGTCTGCGCGTATTCGTGACGTTGCGCGCAATCAATTACGTATGTCCCCGATTTCTCCTGAACGTACTTTGTACCTAAAGGAGGCTAAATGAGGCCAGTTGGTTTTTCCACTACACCAAATTTAGTATTACGCCTGCCAATGTGGCGGTCGCGCTTAATGCTATTTCTTTTGTTCTTCGTTTTCATGATGCTCTTGCTGCGTGCATTCTGGATTCAGGGCCCTGGGAATGCATTCTATGAAGCAAAGGGAGTGCGAGGAACTCAGCGCGAGTTAGAGTTACCCGCAAGTCGTGGAAAAATTTTAGATCGCAATGGTCAAGTGATTGCTACAAGCTTGGAAGCCAAGTCTGTGATCGCTTATAACGATACAGTCCCTGATGATTTAGCTTTAGATAAAGTACAAAAACTTGCTAGCCTGTTGCAGATGAGTGAAGCAGAATTGCGTAAGAAGTTAAAAGAAGAACGTAAGCAGGTTTTCCTAAAGCGTCAGGTTGAGCCAGCAATTGCGCAACAAATTAAGCAATTAGAAATTCCGGGTATTGGTTTAAATAATGAATATCGCCGCTTCTATCCAGAAGGTGAAGCGATGGCCCATGTGGTTGGTTTCACAAATGTGAACGATAAGGGCCAGGAAGGCATGGAGCTTTCTAGAGAGAAAGAGCTTGCAGGCCATCCGGGTCAAAGACGTGTAGTGGTTGATCGCTTAGGCCGTGTTGTTGAAGAAATGGCGATCTTGCAGTTGCCGCAAAATGGTAAGGATTTAAATCTTTCTATTGATAGCAAGATTCAATATTTAGCTTACAACGCAGTTAAGGATGCGGTTGAGAAGCACCATGCTAAAGCTGGTGGTGCTGTAGTTTTAGATACACAGACAGGTGAAATTTTGGCTTTGGCCAATTACCCAAGTTACAACCCCAATGATCGTAAATATCTCACTGGTGAGCAGCTACGTAATCGAGTGTTGACAGATACATTTGAGCCAGGCTCAACCATGAAGCCATTCACGGTTGCGATTGCTTTAGAAAAAGGTGCGATAAAGCCAGATACCAATATGGTGATTGGCGCTAAGTATCTTATCGGACCGAAGCCCATTACCGATACCCATCCTTATGGCAATCTCACTGTTGCAGAGATCATTCAGAAATCTAGCAATATCGGTACCGCAAAGATTGCAATGAATAACCTTTCGCCAGAAGAGATGTGGGATTTTTACACTGCAGTTGGCTTAGGACAGGCACCAAGAATTGGCTTCCCTGGAGCGGTTGCTGGAACAGTGCATCCCTTTAAAAAGTGGATGCCAACCGATCAAGCCCGTATTGCATTTGGTTACGGAATTTCTGCATCTCTATTTCAGATGGCAAGGGCATACACGGTATTTGCGCGTGATGGTGAATTAGTGCCACTCACCATTGAGCGTAGCCCTGATTTCAAACCCGGCACTAGAGTTCTTTCTGCTAAGACTGCAATTGAAATGCGCACCATGCTTGAAACAGTTACCGAGCCTGGTGGCACCGCAATCAAGGCGCAGGCCGAGGGCTTTAGGGTTGGCGGTAAAACAGGCACAGCTCATAAATTAGTTGGCAAAGGATATGGCAATAAATACCGCGCTTACTTTGCTGGCTTGGCGCCGATTAGTGCTCCCCGAATTGTAGTAGCGGTGATGATTGATGAACCAACTGGCGGTAGTCACTATGGTGGCGATGTTGCTGCTCCAGTGTTCTCAACCATTGTGAGTGAAACACTGAATACTCTCAATGTATTACCTGATAACAAAGTGAAGCAAATGGTTTTGCAAGATAAGAGTCCTGAAGAGATTCGTACTGCAAATGTTCAGACGCAGCAGGTGGCTCTGAAAAAATGAGGGTGGCATTGAATACAGAACCCAATCAGCTGATTGACCACTTGCATAGCCTAGCAAGTAGTACTGCTAAGGTCACTGCGGATAGTCGCCAGATTCAATCAGGCGATATCTTTTTCGCCTATCCAGTTGGTCATGGCAACGTATTAAGGGATGGCCGTCAATTTATTGATGCTGCATTGGAGAATGGTGCAGTAGTAGCGATATTCGACCCAATCGGTTCTGGCGCTCAATATATAGATCACCCACAATGCATTGCAGTTGAAAACCTTGCAGAAAAAGCTGGTGAATTATCTGCGCAATGGTATGACCACCCAAGTAAACAATTAAAGGTGATTGGTGTAACGGGTACTAACGGTAAAACTAGCATTACTCAATGGTTGGCTCAGACCTTAGATGAACCCAATCATCGAACAGCAGTGTTAGGCACTTTGGGCACAGGCTTCCCAGGTTTTTTAGTGCCAACTGGCTATACAACTCCAGACGCACCAAAACTACAAACCCAATTTAAAGAATTGCTAAATGCGGGTGCTAAGCAAGCAGTGATGGAAGTGTCATCACATGCCTTGCATCAGAATCGAGTAGCTGGTACCGAATTAAATTGCGCAGTGTTTACAAACCTGACACAAGATCATTTGGATTATCACGGCAGTATGGCTAACTATGCCGAGGCAAAACTAAAGCTATTTCAGTTATCAGGGCTAGAGCACGCCGTGATTAATTTGGATGATGCATTTGGCCGTGAGATTGCTATGAAGCTTTTGGCTAAAGGTACGGTTAAGGTTTGGGCATACACAATCAACCAGAGCGCTCTTCAGGGATTCGAAAAATTTGGTGATCGCCTGCAGCGTATTTACGCAAAAGATAGCACCTTGAATGGCACTGGATATGATTCTCTGTTCACATATGAGGGAATCAATAGCAATAGCTTGCATATTCCTTTGTTGGGCGAATTCAATTTAAGCAATGCGCTTGCAGTGTGGACTGTATTACTAACTCAAGGTTTAACTTGTGATGAGGCAAGCAGGCGATTAAGTCAATTGCGCCCCGTACTTGGGCGCATGGAATTAATGCAAGTAGGTAAGCAGCAAAAATCAGAAGGTTTGTTGGTAGTAGTTGATTACGCCCATACACCTGATGCCCTTCAAAAAACCTTACAAGCATTAGCACCTATTGCGCAGCAGCGTGGTGGAAAAATTTGGTGTGTATTTGGTTGTGGCGGTGATCGTGATGTTGGTAAACGTCCTCACATGGGTGCGGTGGCTCAGCAGTATGCCGATCACATCATTATTACTAGCGATAACCCTAGATCTGAAGATCCACAGGCAATCATGGAGATGATTCATAGTGGTATCAGCCAGAATTCAAACGTGCAGATGATTATTGATCGTGCTGCAGCGATTATGGCTGCTGTACGTAACGCTACTTCTCAAGATATTGTTTTGGTTGCAGGTAAAGGTCACGAAACTACCCAAGAAATTAGTGGTAAGAAATTTGATTTCTCTGACCAAGAGCATGTCCGCTTGGCTGCTGGAGGTATAGCTTGATGTCTGCAATGACAACACTTGCGCAAGTGCATGCCATGTTGCCTGGGAGTGCATTGCTGAATATTTCTGCTCAAGATGCCCAGTCAGTCAATATTTCAAGAGTTGGAACAGATAGCCGTCAGATTGACTCTAAAGAGTTGTTTGTAGCTTTAGCAGGTGAGCGCTTCGATGCGCATGATTTTTTATCTGATGTTGTTAAAGCGGGGGCAGCAGCAGTGCTCATTAGTCAGAAGGATAGATGCCCTACAAATCTACCCGCTATTTTCGTTGACGATACTCGCATTAGCCTGGGAGCGTTAGCAAAAGCCTGGCGTGCTAATCATCCAATTCCATTGGCTTTAGTGACTGGTAGCAACGGCAAGACAACCGTTAAAGAAATGATTGCTTCAATATTCAAAGCTGCAGTAGGTGAGCGGCATACTCTTGTTACCAATGGCAATCTTAATAATGACATTGGTCTACCGCTAACCTTATTAAAGCTTTGTCCGACAGATCAACTGGCAGTAGTTGAGTTAGGCATGAATCACCCAGGTGAAACTGCGCAGCTGGCTAATATTGCGCAGGCAAATATTGCCTTGATTAATAATGCACAGCGTGAACATCAAGAGTTTATGGCTACAGTGGCTGCAGTAGCACAAGAGCATTCCGATGCGATTCGTGCTTTGCCAAATGATGGTGTTGCAGTCTTCCCGTCGGACTCTGAGTTTGCAGGTGTCTGGCATGAAGCAGCTGCTGGACGTAAGGTAATCGACTTTATTCTACTGTCCGGTCAGTCAATATCAAGAGCTGCAGTGATGGGTCGCCTATTAAGTAACGGCCACCTACAAGTACAAACCGAGTTTGGTTCTGCAGAAGTTCAATTAAAAACTCTCGGCAGCCACAACGCACGTAATGCATTAGCTGCTAGCGCTGTTGCTATAGCAGCTGGTATCAGTCTCGAAAAAATCAAGGAAGGCCTGGAATCATTCTCACCCGTTAATGGACGCATGCAAGCCAAGAAGATTGATCCCAATCACACCTTAATTGATGACAGCTATAACGCTAATCCAGATTCAGTGAGAGCGGCAATTGATGCGCTAAAGCAGTCAGGCAATATATCTTGGCTAGTTTTAGGTGATATGGGCGAAGTTGGTAACCAAGGGCCTGAGTTTCATCGTGAGGTTGGTGCTTACGCTGCCGAGCAGGGAGTCGCTAAATTATTCGCTTTAGGTGAGCAGTGCCAATTTGCCATTAAAGGCTTTGAGGATGTTCAGAAAAATAAATTGCCTAGTGCTAGTGCAAAGCATTTTTCTGAAATGGACGGTCTTATTGTGCAGTTAAGGGATGCATTGCATGCCCAGTCAACTGGAAGCAATCAACATTTAAATATTTTGGTTAAAGGTTCACGTTTTATGCGCATGGAGCGTGTAGTTCAAGCCTTGTTAGAGGAGGCTAAAACATGCTCTTAATCTTAGCGCAATGGCTACAGGAAGATTTTGGGTTCTTCCGAGTCTTTAACTACATCACTTTTAGAGCAGTGATGGCAACAGTCACTGCCTTATTGATTGGTTTAGCTGCCGGCCCATGGGTAATCCGTAAATTGACTGCCTTAAAAATGGGCCAGGCTGTCCGAACTGATGGCCCACAAACCCATTTAGTCAAAACTGGCACTCCAACAATGGGCGGGATTTTAATTTTGATTGGTATTTTTGTTTCCTGCGTATTGTGGGCAGACTTAAGCAATCGCTTTATCTGGATTGTGATGATTGTCACTTTCGGATTTGGTGCAATTGGCTGGGCGGATGACTATCGTAAGGTTGTCCATCAAGATCCCAAAGGAATGGCCTCAAGAGAAAAATTCCTTTGGCAAACTTTGATTGGTTTATTTGCAGCGATCTATTTGGCCTTCTCAGTCTCTGAGGTAAACAACTTCAAAGTACTCCAACTTTTCTATGAATGGCTTAGGAGTGGTCTTGCTTTGGATCTTCCAGCAAAAACAAACTTGTTATTACCTTTTATCAAAGAGGTTAGTTACCCGCTGGGCATGATGGGCTTCATCATCTTGAGCTACTTGGTGATTGTTGGCAGCAGTAATGCAGTGAACTTGACTGATGGCCTTGACGGTCTGGTGATCATGCCGGTCATTTTGGTGGGAGCTGCATTGGGCGCATTTGCTTATGTGATGGGTAATGCAATCTATGCCAAATATTTATTGTTTCCCTATATTCCTGGTGCTGGTGAGTTGATGATCTTTTGTGGTGCTATGGGAGGGGCTGGTTTAGCTTTCCTCTGGTACAACACCCATCCTGCACAAGTCTTTATGGGTGATGTTGGAGCGCTTGCTTTAGGCGGTGCGCTTGGAACTATCGCAGTAATTGTGCGTCAAGAGATTGTGCTCTTCGTGATGGGCGGAGTATTCGTTGCAGAAACTGTTTCAGTCATGCTGCAAGTATTGTGGTTCAAATTAACTAAAAAATATTCTGGTGAAGGCCGCCGTATTTTCCGTATGGCCCCACTTCATCATCATTTTGAATTGGGTGGCTGGAAAGAGACGCAAGTAGTTGTTCGTTTCTGGATCATCACCATCCTATTGGTATTAATTGGCTTATCTAGCCTGAAATTACGGTGAGCCCCAAAGTAAATATGCTGAACTTACAAAACACTTTCGCTAATCCCGCCTTCATAGCTGATGAAGGCTATCAAGCTCCCCGCCGATTTTTGATTATGGGCCTAGGTGAGTCTGGTGTTGCTATGGCACAGTGGTGCCTACGTAATGGCGCCGCCGTGCGTTTGATTGACACGCGTGAACAGTCTCAATTTTCTGAGCTTCAGAATGCTTGGCTTGATGAATTAAAAATAGCTGGACTGAACGATATTCAGTTTGGTCTATTGAGTGATGAGCTATTAACTGATATTGATGTGATTGGCATCAGCCCCGGCTTATCGCCACTCCAGGAACCCAATGAATCCTTCTTGGTCAAAGCCAGAAAAGCCAAAATTGATGTTTGGAGTGAGATCGAATTTTTTGCACGTGCCATTGCTGCATTAGGCCGTATGGCACTAGCAAATAATTCTCCTTATTCATCAGCAGTGTTAGCTATTACCGGCACTAATGGCAAAACTACTACTACCGCCTTAACGGGACAGCTCTGCGAGCGAGCAGGTAAGAAGGTTGCGGTAGCTGGAAATATTAGTCCTGCAGCATTAAACAAGCTGATGATTTGTCTGGATGATGCCGATCAGATTGAAGACATGCCTGATATTTGGGTGCTTGAATTATCTAGCTTTCAATTGGTTTATACGTACACCTTCAATGCAACTGCAGCTACTGTTCTGAATATCACTCAAGATCATTTGGATTGGCATGGTGATATGTACGCCTATGCAGATGCAAAAGCAAAAATATTTGGCGCAGATACGATTTGTATCTTAAATCGCGATGACTCTGTGGTGATGAATTTACTTTCTGATGATCAAAAATCAGAAAAGTCGATTGTGACTTTTGGTTCTAATAGACCTGATGAGCAGGGTGCTTTTGGTATCGAGCATGACCTACGTGCTGGAGGAATCGACTGGCTGGTATGGGCTGAGGTAGATGAAGATCTTGAGCCAAAGCCTAAACGTCGTCGTAAATCTAATGTAATGAGAGAAGATGAGCCGCTTCGTTTAAAGCGCTTAATTCCGGCTGATGCGCTCAGAATTCGTGGTCGCCATAACGCATTGAATGCACTAGCTGCACTGGCATTAGCGAGAGCTGCTAACTTGCCTATGAATGTTCTCTTACATGGTTTGCGGGATTATCACGGTGAGCCTCATCGCGTTCAGAGCGTTGCGATAGTTAATGACGTTGAGTATGTTGATGACAGCAAGGGCACTAACGTGGGCGCAACTGTAGCTGCACTAAATGGCTTAGGTGGTAATGAATCTGGTAAGAGAATTTGGTTGATTGCGGGTGGCGATGGTAAGGGACAAGACTTCAGCCCATTGCGTGAGCCCGCCCTTCGTTTTGTGAAGGGTGTTTTCTTGATTGGTAAAGATGCTGCTGCAATTGGTGAGAGTCTTGGTCAGGGCGTTACTTGCACGATGAGTAGCAGCTTAGAAGCTGCGGTTAGGTCAGCTGCAGAACAGGCACAGTCTGGTGACTTGGTCTTACTTTCTCCTGCTTGTGCGAGTTTTGACCAGTTTAAAGATTATGTTGCCCGCGCCCAGGCATTTGTTGGCGAGGTTGAGGAACTGGGAATGCGTTTCGAAGGAGTACAAGCGTGAATCTAAAAGACAAATTTTTCCCTGATAATCGCTTAGGTCTGGATCGCTTCTGGAATTTTTCTCGCGGTGAGATTGATAACTTCCGTACTGGTTTAAGAGATGCGGTATCTGGAGTTGAGCAAACTCGCTCGCGCATGATGGAGTATGACCAATTACTTGTATGGGCAGTTCTCTCCTTAATGTTGATTGGCTTGGTAATGGTGTATTCAGCATCGATTACTTTGGCTGATGGCCCCAAGTACGCTAACTACAGTAGCAATTTTTTCTTAATCCGCCATATGATTTCTTTGGTGATTGCGCTTGGAGTGGGCGTTTGGGTCTTTAAGATCCCAACCAAGATGTGGGATCGCTACTCACCATTGATTTTTGGTTTTACCGTGCTGCTGTTGATTGCAGTTCTGATTCCAGGTATTGGCAAAGGCGTCAACGGTGCTAAGCGTTGGATTCCGCTGGGCTTAATGAACTTCCAGCCATCTGAGCTCATGAAATTTGCAGCTATCATTTTTGCTGCAAGTTATACCGTGCAACGTCAAGAGTACTTGCACTCATTTGTTAAGGGCATGTTGCCAATGGGCATTGCGGTTGCACTGGTTGGTGGCCTATTGATGGCAGAACCTGATCTGGGCGCATTCGTAGTAGTCGCTTTAATTGCATTTGGCATTTTGTTCTTGGGCGGCATTAATGCCAAGTTATTTGGTGGTTTGATTGCTGTTGGTTTAATGAGTGGCGCAGCAATGATTGCACTCTCACCATTCCGGCGTGGTCGTATGCTCGCTTTCATGGATCCATGGCAGGTAGATAACGCTGCCAATAAAGGTTATCAGTTAACCCATTCCTTGATGGCCTTTGGTCGTGGCGAGTGGTTTGGTACAGGACTTGGTGGAAGCGTAGAGAAATTACATTACCTACCTGAAGCGCATACCGACTTCATCATGGCGGTGATTGGTGAAGAGTTAGGCTTCGTCGGTGTGGTTGTGATGATCTTCCTGTTCTATTGGATCGTACGAAGAGCCTTCTTAATTGGGCGTACTGCTTTGCAATTGGATCGGAGTTTTGCTGGTCTTGCGGCTAAGGGGGTTGCTATCTGGATTGGTTGGCAAGCCTTTATCAATATGGGTGTGAATTTAGGCTTATTACCAACCAAGGGTTTGACATTGCCATTAGTCAGTTACGGTGGATCTGCAATTTTGATGAATACCATTGCGATTGCAATGCTGCTGCGTATTGATTATGAGAATCGCATTTTGATGCGCGGAGGGAAACTGTGACAAAACCCTCAATTTTAGTGATGGCTGGTGGTACGGGTGGACATATCTTCCCGGGCCTTGCTGTCGCTGAATATTTGCGGATCTGCGGTTGGAATGTGTCATGGTTGGGTAACCAAAATGGCATGGAATATCGCCTAGTGAAGTCTTGTGATTTTCCATTTGAGGCTATTGAGTTTGGCGGTTTGCGTGGCAAAGGACTTAAAGCTAAATTGATGCTGCCCATGAATTTAATGCGCGCTTGCTTTCAGAGTTGGAAGATTATGCGCCGCATAAAGCCATCTGTGGTCTTAGGTATGGGTGGTTACATTACCTTCCCCGGTGGTTTAGTAACTAAATTATTAAAGCGCCCCTTGGTATTACATGAATCAAACTCTGTAGCAGGCAGTGCAAATCGCGCCCTTACCAAAATAGCAATGCGCACATTAACTGGCTTTCCAAATACCATGGTGCATGCCGAGTGGGTAGGTAATCCTATTCGTGAAGAATTTGATCATATTTCAGTGCCTGCGTTGCGCTACGAACAGCGTCAAGGCCCCTTATCGATTTTAGTGGTGGGCGGGAGTCTAGGTGCTGCTGCATTAAATGAAAACATTCCTGCAGCATTAGCCTTGATCTCTAAAGAGGCCCGTCCTAAGGTAATTCATCAGGCAGGCGATAAGCATTTGGCAGATCTGCAAAAGCGCTATGCCGATTTAGGGGTAGAGGCCGAGGTTCTTCCCTTTATTGACGATATGCCATCTGCATACGCACAAGCAGATCTTGTAATTTGCCGCGCTGGAGCAATGACGGTATCAGAGCTAGCAGCTTGTGGTGTTGCTGCTTGCTTAATTCCTTTTCCATTTGCAATTGATGATCATCAAACTGCTAATGCACAATTTTTAGCAGATGCGAATGCCGCTATTTTATTGCCGCAGCAATATCTCAATCCACAGGATTTGGCATTAATGATTCAAAACTTTAATCGAGTTGACTTAAAAGAAATGGCTTTACGTGCGCATGCTTTAGCTAAACCACATGCAACCCAGCGAGTGGCAGAGGTTTGTGCTGATTGTGCGGGGGTAGGTGTATGAAGCATATCGTTCAGCAAATCCATTTCATCGGTATTGGTGGCGCCGGTATGAGCGGCATAGCCGAAGTTTTATTGAATTTAGGATATCGAGTCACTGGATCCGATTTAGCTGAAGGTACGGCAACCAAGCGCCTAAAGGAATTGGGTGCAGTGATTCATATTGGGCATGATCCTAAAAATATTGGCACTGCTGAAGCAGTCGTTATTTCTACTGCTGTAGCAGGAAACAATCCAGAAGTACTTGCAGCACGCGCAGCAAAAATTCCGGTTATTCAACGGGCAGTGATGTTGGGTGAATTGATGCGCTTAAAACAAGGCATTGCGATTGCTGGAACCCACGGTAAAACCACTACAACTAGTTTGGTTGCATCCGTATTAGCTGAGGGTGGCCTAGATCCAACTTTTGTCATTGGCGGTAAGCTAAATTCTGCTGGCGCTAATGCCCGCTTAGGTCGCGGTGATTTCATTGTGGTTGAAGCCGATGAATCGGATGCCTCCTTCTTGCAGCTCTTTCCTGCAATGGAAGTGGTTACCAATATTGATGCTGATCATATGGATACCTATCAGCATGATATGGCGAGATTAAAGCAAGCCTTTGTGCAATTTATTCAGCGTATGCCATTTTATGGCGTAGCAGTGTTGTGTATTGATGATGCCAATGTGCGTGACATTATTCCATTTGTATCGCAACCCGTCCTGCGTTACGGCTTATCCGATGATGCCGATATTAGAGCTAGTAATGTGCGTGCTGATGGAACTCGTATGCATTTCACGGTAGAGCGCCGCACGGTTCGTAGGCATGGCAATAAGCCTGGACCACTGAATGTGACACTGAATTTGCCTGGCTTACACAATGTGCGTAATGCTCTAGCTGCAATTGGCATTGCCACAGAGCTGGGTGTTGGCGATGAAGCAATCACAAAAGCACTCTCTGAATTTAGTGGTGTTGGCCGTCGCTTCCAGCGGTATGGCGAAATCCCCCTCAGCTCTGGCGGTAGTTTCACATTAATCGACGATTATGGGCACCACCCAGTAGAGATGGCAGCAACCTTAGCAGCTGCTCGTGGCGCTTTCCCAGATCGCCGTTTGGTATTGGCATTCCAGCCACATCGATATACAAGAACACGAGATTGCTTTGGGGAGTTTGTTCAAGTTCTCAGAAGTTTTGATGCCTTAGTAATGACTGAGGTATATCCCGCTGGAGAAGTAAAAATTCCAGGTGCAGATGGTAAGAGTTTAATGAAGGCAGCGCTTGCAGAGGAGAAGATCTTAAAGGGTTCTTTAAACTCTGCTGCGGTAGTGTTCGCAGCAAATATTACTGAGATGCCAGAAAAGTTATCTCAGATATTAAAAGATGGCGACGTCTTAATTACCATGGGTGCAGGATCAATCTCTACATTGCCACATACCTTAGCGGAGGTAAAAAGTGTCTAAGTTAGATCCAGGCCTCGGCATGTGGGGCGACCGCGTAAAGTCTCAGTTATCCAAGTTGGATGTGAAAGCACTTGGGCGCGTTGGAGTTTTATTAGGTGGACGTTCTGGTGAGCGGGAAATCTCCTTGATGTCAGGTAATGGTGTCTTGGAGGCTTTACTTTCTAAGGGTGTAGATGCTCACGCTTTTGATCCAGGTCTGAGATGCCCGACAGAACTAGCAAAAGAAAAATTTGATCGTATGTTCATTGCTTTGCATGGTCGTTATGGCGAAGATGGAACAATCCAAGGTCTATTAGAGTTATTAAATCTGCCTTATACCGGTAGTGGCGTATTGGCTTCTGCTTTATCAATTGACAAGATTGCAACCAAACAAATTTGGTTAAGCAACAACTTATCAACTCCAGAGTTTGAAGAGCTCACTGTAGCTAGCGACTGGAATGCAGTAGTTAAAAAATTAGGCCTGCCTTTGATTGTGAAGCCAGCGCATGAAGGCTCTTCACTTGGTTTGACTAAAGTGAAGTCTGTAGACGAATTACCAGCTGCTTACCAGCTTGCTGCAGGCTTAGATAAAAAAGTGATTGCGGAGACTTGTATTGTTGGTGATGAGTTGACTTGCCCATTAGTTGGTGAGGGCAACACAGCAGAAGCATTACCAGTGATTAAAATTATTCCGCCACAAGCGAATTATGACTTTCATCACAAGTATTTCTCAAATGAAACCCAATACTTGTGCCCTACTGGCCTTACTGCTGAGGTCAATGAGCGCGTTCAAGAGTTGGCTTTGGCTTCCTATAGAGCTTTGGGTTGCCGTACATGGGGCCGTGCTGATGTGATGCTAGATCAAAAAACTGGTACGCCTTATTTATTGGAGATGAATACCTCACCTGGCATGACTTCACATTCCCTGGTGCCAATGGCAGCTAAAGCTGCTGGCGTTAGCTATGCGGACTTGGTCTTGTGGTTGCTTAATCAAACTTTGCAACAAAAAGAGGGTACTACTGTATGAGTACACTTTTAGACCGATTCGGAGATATTTTCTCCGTCATCATGTCGCCTCTTTGGAATCATCCGGAGCGGATGCAAAAGCTGAGCCGTTTCTTGATGCGCTGCTTCATTGTGATGGTTGTAGTGGGAGTTCTAGTTTGGCTCAGTCAGAGACCTGTTTTTACCTTGAAGCAAATTCAGGTAGAGCCTATTGCCGGCCAAACGCTTCAGCATATTAATAAATCTCTCGTGAAGCGCCAAGTAATAGAAACGGTGCAAGGCAACTTCTTTAGCGTTCGCTTAGAGGATGTCAAACGGGGTTTCGAGAGCATGCCTTGGGTGCGCCACGCCAATGTTCGTCGAGTTTGGCCAAATGGATTGATTGTCAATATTGAAGAGCAAAAGCCATTTGCTACTTGGGGTGGCGAGAGTAGTAATACTCTAATGAATTCACATGGCGAGTTATTTGCTGGTCGCGTTTCTGAGCTTGTTGATGACAAACGCTTATTAGATTTTTCGGGCCCAGATGATGCTGGTAAAGAAGTAATGAGCCTTTATGAAAAAGCCAATAACTGGTTTAAGCCATGGAATGCTGAGGTCGTAAGCCTGGCGTTAACTGAGCGCTATGCCTGGCACGTCAAGCTATCCAATGGGATGAAAGTGGAATTTGGTCGTGATGAAGAAAGTTCTGACAAGAACTTAACAGAGGAACGTGTTGCACGATTATTTAAGTACTGGCCACAAGTGCAAGAGAAATGGGCAAATCGAATTGATGCGGTAGACCTACGTTATGCAAATGGTTTTGCAGTTCATCTTGCCTCTGCAAGTATGAAAAAGAATGAAGTAGATGCGAAAAAAAGTGAGCTGAAGCAATGAGGAATGTGAATGAGTAAAGATAATCGCGACCTGTTGGTAGGTTTAGACATTGGAACGTCCAAGGTAGTTGCCCTGGTGGCAGAGTTAACACCCGACGGCCAATTCAATGTGGTTGGTGTGGGTCAAACCCCATCTAAGGGTTTAAAGAAAGGTGTCGTCGTCAATATTGAAGCAACCGTTCAGTCGATTCAGAAGGCGCTAGAAGAGGCTGAAGTGATGGCGGACCGACAGATTGTTCAGGTCTTTACTGGTATTGCTGGAAATCACATTGTGAGTTTTAACTCTAGCGGTATGGTTGCTATACGCGATAAAGAAGTCGGCGCAGGTGATGTTGAGCGCGTGCTAGAAACGGCTAAGGCGATCAATATTCCAACGGATCAACAAATTTTGCATATCCTAGTTCAGGAATTCATTATCGATGGCCAAGAGGATGTCCGTGAACCCATTGGCATGAGTGGTTTACGTTTAGAGGTTAAGGTTCACATCGTGACGGGCGCTGTCAGCGCTGCACAAAATATCGTGAAGTGTGTGCGTCGTTGTGGTTTAGAAGTGAATGACTTAATTTTGCAGCCTTTGGCATCAAGCTTAGCCGTCCTCACTGACGATGAAAAAGAACTGGGTGTTGTTTTAGTTGATATCGGTGGCGGTACCACAGATATTGCCATTTATTTCCAGGGATCTATTCGCCATACAGCGGTGATTCCCATTGCCGGCGATCAAATTACTAACGATATTGCCATGGCATTGCGGACTCCAACGATTGATGCGGAAGATTTGAAAATTGCGTACGGAATTGCACGTCAAGAAATGGCTGATTCAGCTGCCATGATTGATGTACCTGGCGTGGGAGATCGTGAGCCACGTCCAATGTCCAAACAAGCACTTGCCGCTGTGATTGAGCCACGTGTTGAAGAACTCTTTACTTTAGTGAGGGGTGTAGTGCGTGATTCTGGATATGAAGACATGGTTTCTTCTGGAATTGTGCTTACTGGTGGTACAGCCTTAATGCCAGGAATGGTTGAGTTGGCTGAGCAGGTCTTCTTGAGACCAGCTCGAATTGGTACACCCGAATACCGTGGCCACTTACATGAAGTTCTTCGTAGCCCTAGATACGCTACCAGCATTGGTTTGCTAATGGAAGGCCAAGCGCAATTTTTGCGCGGTCGTCGTGTTTCTCAATCAGGCGCACTGCAAGGAGTGATGTCGCGCATGAAGGAATGGTTTGCAGGAAATTTTTAAGTTTTTTTCGTCGTCGTCAATGTATTAAGTTATTTACCTAGGAGGGTATATGGAATTTGAAATGTTAGATCAAGATACAGCTGGCAAAACCATTATTAAAGTGGTTGGAGTCGGTGGGGCTGGTGGCAATGCTGTCCAGCATATGATTCGTCGTGGAGTGAATGGCGTAGAGTTTATTTGCATGAACACCGATGCTGGCGCCTTACAGCGTTCTGAGGCATCTGTGAATTTGCAACTGGGCTCTAGCGGATTAGGTGCCGGTGCAAAACCAGAGATCGGCGCAGCTTCGGCTGAAGAGGCGCGTGCTCGGATCGCTGATACCTTGCAAGGCGCACATATGGTTTTCATTACCGCAGGTATGGGTGGTGGCACTGGTACTGGTGCGGCCCCAATCGTTGCTCAAGTAGCAAAAGAAATGGGCATTTTGACTGTTGGTGTTATCAGCAAACCATTTGATTTTGAGGGCGTAAAGCGCTTGAAAGTAGCAGAGAATGGTGCTGCAGAGCTTGAGTCTTATGTTGATTCATTGATTGTTGTACTTAATGAAAAGCTCTTTGAAGTGATGGGTGAAGATGCTGAGTTTGATAAAGCCTTTGCTTGCGCTGATGATGTATTGCATAACGCAGTCTCTGGTATTGCAGAAATCATCAATGTTCAAGGTTTGATCAACGTTGACTTTGAAGACGTGAAGACTGTAATGGGTGAGCAAGGTAAAGCCATGATGGGAACAGCAACAGTTTCCGGTATGGACCGCGCTCGTTTAGCTGCTGAAGCTGCAGTTGCATCTCCACTACTAGAGGGTGTTGATTTATCTGGAGCGCGTGGCGTATTAGTGAACATTACTGCTAGTCGTTCATTGAAATTGTCCGAAACACGCGAGGTCATGGCTGCAATTCGTGGCTATGCTGCCGATGATGCCACTGTGATCTTTGGTACTGTGTATGACGAAACCTTAGGTGATGCATTACGTGTGACTGTGGTTGCTACTGGCTTGAATAATCCTCAGGCTCGTCAAAACCACCAGCCAGAGGTAGTGTGGAGACAAGCTACTGGTACTAGTGATGCAATGCCAACGATGGCCGATCTGAATACTTTTGCTCCTACTAGCGCATCTGCTGCTATGAGCAAGGTAGGCTTAGACTCTCCTGTGAGTAATAGCGCAGGTATGGCCTTGACTGGTTCTGGTGCTGCGCCATCAATGGCAGCTCAACCAGCAGCTAGCAGTGGTGTTGATTACAGTCAATATGATTTGCCACGGGTATTCCGTAGTTCCCGTGAGGCGGCTCCTGCACCTACTTTGGGTGCAGATAGCTCTCCTCAGGCTAAATCCATGTTGGATAAAGGGGCTGATTACTATGAAATTCCAGCCTTTTTACGTAAGCAAGCAGACTAAGTAAAGCTCAATACAATAGGTAATTGCGAAATGTCAGCGCGGCGCCCCTCCGGACGACGAATCCTGCGCTTGCGTTGGCATGCTTACTAACAATTACCTATTGGAGACGTCATGATTACTGTTGGACAAAAATTACCTCACGCTACCCTTTATGAATTTTTGAATGAAGAGAGCGAAGGCTGCTCCTTGGGGCCAAACGCCTTTGAAGTTGAGAAGCTAGTAGCTGGCAAAAAAATTGTGATCTTTGCATTGCCTGGCGCGTTTACGCCAACCTGCTCTGCAAAGCATGTTCCTGGATATGTTGAACACTATGATGCGATTAAAGCAAAAGGTGTTGATGAGATTTGGTGTATTTCTGTGAACGATCCTTTTGTCATGGGTGCTTGGGGCCGTGATCTAAAAGTTGGTAAAAAAATTCGTATGATGGGTGACGGTAGCGCTGAGTTCACTAAAAAAATGGGTATTGAGTTAGATCTGACTGCTCGTGGTTTAGGTATTCGCTCTGATCGTTACGCCATGATTGTCGAAGATGGGGTAGTTAAATCTTTGGATCGCGAAGCTCCTGGTAAGTTTGAGGTAAGTGACGCCGCTTCTATCTTGAAAAAACTGTAATTCATATTCTTTAAGAAACTAATACCCCCTGAATTTAGAGATATCACCATGATGAAACAAAGAACTATTGCTACCTCAGTGAAGACTGTGGGCATTGGTTTGCATTCTGGTTGTAAGGTGACGATTTCTATCAAGCCTGCACCACCAAATTCAGGGGTCCAGTTTGTGCGCGTAGATACGCCAGAGCAATCGGTAGTTCCTGCAACTGCTTTGGCTGTCTGCGATACAAGGCTTGCATCAGTCATTCAGAAGGATGGTGTGCGAGTCTCCACAGTCGAGCATTTACTGTCTGCCTGTGCTGGTCTAGGCTTGGATAATTTATTAATAGAGCTTGATGGCGAAGAAGTTCCCATCATGGATGGCAGTGCTGCCTCATTCTTGTTTTTAATTGAATCTGCTGGAATTATTGAGCAAGATGTGCCACGTCAGTATTTGGTGATTAAAAAATCTATAGAAGTGCGCGATGGCGATAAGCTTGCACGCTTGGAACCGTTCTTCGGATTCAAGTTAGATTTCACAATCGACTTTAAACATCCAGCAGTTGATAAAACTGGTCAACGTTTTATTGTGGATTTTGCAGAGCATGCTTACCGTAGTGAAATTGGTCGCGCACGCACCTTTGGTTTTGCTCATGAGGTAGAAGCTTTGCGTGAGATGGGTCTAGCTCGCGGCGGTAGTTTGGATAATGCAATTGTTTTAGATGAGCACCGCATCTTGAATAACGAAGAGTTGCGTTACGAAGATGAGTTTGTGCGCCACAAAATTTTAGATGCGATTGGAGATCTATATTTAGTAGGCCACCCAATTGTGGGTGCTTATGTAGCTGAAAAATCAGGCCATGCTCTCAATAATGCTCTTGTACGCAAGCTTTTAGAGGACCCAAGCTCTTATACGATTGAGTCTTTTTCAGAAGCCAAGGCTCCAGGAGCTTATTCTCAAGAGAGACAACCGCTCTTTTTCTAGAGCGGTCTAGAAATTATTTCGCTACTGAGATTTATTTTGTAGAAGGCGCTCAACCGCACTTCGCAGCTCAGAGTCTGCTGGAAGTTTTTCTAAAAGCTCTTGCCATGATTTTTTTGCCACCGCATTCAAGCCTTTAGGAGCAGCATTCTTGGAGCTTTGTCGCGGCTTTACTTCCCAGCCTTGGTTAGCAGGCTTGACCTTGACTTTAATA
>Ga0304729_1000281_pt1 | contig 37516 bp, 30 predicted proteins | sample C_131016_MF_Meta_FD_190475 | JGI IMG/M metagenome (GOLD analysis project Ga0304729, IMG submission 190475) | Freshwater microbial communities from Lake Croche, Canada to study carbon cycling - C_131016_MF_MetaG (v2) (version 2) | ecosystem: Environmental > Aquatic > Freshwater > Lake | place... | reverse complement strand
AGAATTGCACGTGCAGGGGTTCAGGCGTCAATTGGGCGCAAGATCTCAGGACCAGGCGCTGTCATCGGCGCGCGAAGGTCCCCGTCCGCGAAATTCCACCTGTCTTGGCCGGTATCCGGGCTAGTAAATCTCAGAATCTGGCCTTCCCATGCGATTGACGCGCACAGTGGCTTTGTCAGATTCCTGACACCTTTCACCGAAGGAAAAGGTGCATTTACTTACCGTTGCGGGGGCAGCACACGTTTAGTGTTTCCCGTTTAACTTTATTGCACTGCAATAAAGCACCACGACAACCTAATTCTAGCCTATTTTGATGGATATTCACTTAAATTAAGGGTAAAAAAGCCTACAATAGAGGGCTTAGGATTAATGATTCATGACAGCATTAGATAAGCACCCCGAAAAAAACCTGATTCGCCTTCAGTTGAGTCAAAACTCAGTCTTAAAAAGCTTGGATCAGGATGCAATGGCCGATTTAGAGCGCCATTTAGAGATCTCAGATCTCAGAAAATCAGAAATTGTGCTGCACCAAGGTGATCACCAAATGGAACAATACTTTGTTTTAGATGGGATTCTGAAGCGCATTGTGTCCAGTGCTGACGCTAAGGAAATGATCCTGCGTTTTGCCATTGAAAAAGATATTGAGACTAGCTATGCCGCTTGGCGCCTAAAGACTGCCGCCCCCTATAGCATCGCTGCTGTAACCAAAGCCCGTGTGGCTCGGATGCCCCTTAAAAAATGGGCTGAATTCTTGGAGCAGCACAAATCTCTCAAAGAAAGCTTTGAATTTGAAGTCATGCGACTCATGAGCGAGATCATGGCCCACACCATTACTTTGCACATGCTTGATGCCCCAGGCCGGGTAGAGCGTTTCCTGCGTAAATATGAAGACTTATTTGAGTTACTCCCCAAAAAAGAGCTAGCTTCCTACCTCAACCTCTCTCCGGAGACCTTGAGCCGCCTTAAAACAAAGCATAAAGAGCTTTTTATATAGGTTTTATGGGTTTGGGCCTCTTGAATTAGGGGGAAATTGACCGAAGTCAATGATGAACGACCACCCCAAGCCTAATATTCATCACTGCCTAAGCGGGGACTAATACCCGCAGTGCGATTAATAACTTTACTGGAGAAGCTAGCGAAAGCTAAATTGCATCAGCCCATCACCAAGTGGTGATCTGCAATTGATATTAAATTCTATGACCACAGATAATCAAAACACACAATTAACCGATGGCTTTCATCTTGTCATTGACGCTTTAAAAGCAAATGACCTCAACACTATTTTTGGTCTAGTTGGTATTCCAATTACCGACTTGTGCCGCTTGGCGCAGGCAGAAGGCATTCGCTTTATTGGTTTCCGTCATGAGCAGCACGCTGGTAACGCAGCTGCAATTGCTGGTTACATGACACAGCAACCTGGTATTTGTATGACTGTATCTGCACCTGGTTTCTTGAATGGTTTAACCGCATTGGCGAACGCTACTGTGAACTGTTTCCCAATGATTTTGATTTCTGGCTCGAGTGAGCGTGAAATCGTTGACTTGCAGCAGGGTGATTACGAAGAGATGGACCAGCTCAATGCAGCTAAGCCATATTGCAAAGCTGCATACCGCATCAACCACATTGAAGATATTGGCATTGGTTTTGCCCGCGCTATTCGTGCAGCAGTTTCTGGTCGTCCAGGCGGAGTGTATTTAGATTTGCCTGCTCAGTTACTAGCGCAAACTATGCCCGCTGAAGAAGCTAAGAAATCTATCTTCAAAGTGATCGATCCTGTACCACGCCAGATTCCAGCTGCTGATGCAGTAGCACGTGCATTAGACGTACTCAAAGGTGCTAAGCGTCCATTGATTCTTTTGGGCAAAGGCGCTGCTTATGCCCAAGCAGATAAAGAGATTCGTGACTTGATCGAAAAGTCTGGCATTCCTTACTTGCCGATGTCGATGGCCAAAGGTTTATTGCCAGATGATCATCCGCAAACTACATCCCCAGCCCGCTCATTTGTTTTAGCAGAGGCTGACGCAGTCTTATTAATTGGCGCCCGCTTGAACTGGTTATTGGCCCATGGAAAGGGCAAGACCTGGGGCAAAGAGCCTAAGAAATTTATTCAGATCGATATCCAGGCAAACGAAGTTGATAGCAACGTACAAATTGCCGCACCATTGATTGGTGATATTGGTTCGTGCGTTAGTGAACTCTTGAAGGGTATTGCTTCTATTCCTAAGCCAAGCGCTGAATGGCTTGCAGCGATTGCTGAGAAAAAAGACAAGAACATGGCGAAGATGGCAGAGACACTTGCCAAAGAAGCCAGCCCAATGAACTTCCATGGGGCATTACGTGCGATTCGTGATGTGATTAAGAAGAACCCCGATGTGAACTTAGTAAACGAGGGCGCAAATACGCTGGACTTCTGCCGTGCGATTGTAAATATGTACAAGCCGCGTAAGCGTTTTGACTCTGGCACTTGGGGCATTATGGGTATCGGTATGGGCTATGCAATTGGTGCTACTGTCACTAGTGGCTTGCCAACAGTTGCAGTTGAGGGCGATAGCGCATTTGGCTTTAGTGGAATGGAATTAGAGACCATTTGTCGTTACAACTTGCCGATTACGACAGTTGTTTTCAATAACAACGGCGTGTACCGTGGTACCGACGTAAACCCAACTGGCGGTGCTGATGTAGCACCAACTGTATTCGTAAAAAATGCACGTTATGACAAGATGATCGAAGCATTTGGTGGGGTAGGTTATTACGTAACTACTCCAGCAGAATTAGAAGCAGCGTTAACAGAAGCGATTGCTGCCGGTAAACCAGCCCTTATCAATGCTGTTATTGATGAATCCGCAGGTACTGAGAGTGGACGTTTGACAAACTTGAATCCATCGACTGCAGCTGGAAAGAAATAAGTAGCGCTTAGAAATTAAAAGTAAATATTTTTAGACTCAATTAAGCAATAAATAAGAAACACTCAAGGAGAAACAAACATGACTAAACCATTAGACGGTATTCGTATTATTGACTTCACTCACGTACAAGCAGGTCCTGCATGCACTCAATTATTGGGATTTTATGGAGCTGACGTGATTAAGGTTGAGCGCCCAGGTTCTGGCGACGTTACTCGTAGTCAATTACGTGATATTCCAGGCGCCGATGCTTTGTACTTTACGATGCTCAACGGTAATAAGCGTTCCTTGACGCTTGACACTAAGACTCAAGAAGGCAAGGAAGTATTAGAAAAGATGATCAAAGTTTCCGATGTCATGGTGGAGAACTTTGGTCCTGGTGCTTTAGATCGCATGGGTTTCTCTTGGAAGCGTATTCAAGAACTCAATCCAAAAATGATCTTGGCATCAGTAAAAGGTTTTAGCGATGGCCACTCATATGAAGACCTAAAAGTGTATGAGAACGTTGCTCAGTGTGCCGGCGGTGCTGCTTCTACTACCGGTTTCTGGGATGGTCCTCCTACAATTTCTGCCGCAGCTTTGGGCGACTCTAATACTGGTATGCATTTAGCAATCGGTATTCTGACTGCCTTAATGCAACGCCAAAAAACTGGAAAAGGTCAAAAAGTTTCTTGCTCCATGCAAGATGCAGTATTGAACTTGTGCCGTGTGAAATTGCGCGATCAACAACGTTTGGACAAAATTGGTTACTTGGAAGAGTACCCACAGTACCCACATGGCACATTCAGTGACGTAGTTCCACGCGGCGGTAATGCTGGTGGTGGCGGTCAGCCAGGCTGGGTATTGAAGTGTAAGGGCTGGGAAACTGATCCAAATGCTTATATCTATTTCACGATTCAAGGTCACGCTTGGGAGCCTATTACTGCTGCTTTGGGTAAACCAGAGTGGGCAACAGATCCGGCCTATATGACTGCTGAAGCTCGTCAAGACAAGATTTTTGACATCTTTGCAACGATTGAAGATTGGCTCAAAGATAAGACTAAGTACGAAGCTGTGGACATCCTGCGTAAGTTTGATATTCCATGCGCTCCAGTACTCTCTATGAAAGAATTGGCTAACTCACCTGACTTGCGTAAGAGCGGTTCAATCGTTGAAGTTGATCACAAAGTACGTGGTAAGTACCTGACGATCGGTAGCCCAATCAAGTTCTCTGATTTGGAAATCGAAGTCAAACCATCTCCAGTATTGGGTGAGCATACCGATGAAGTCTTGGCTGACCTTGGCTACAGCGCTGATGACATTGCTAAGTTGCATACAGCTAAAGCAGTTTAATCACATTCATTAGTTGCTATTATTTTGAAGGCGCTCCTTGTGGGCGCCTTTTTTATTTCCTAGGGAGAAAAAATGACCCATGCATACTGCTACAGATTGAACATATGAATACCAATGTTGATTTAAGTCAATTAGTAGAGTGCATTGGAGATGCGATCGTCGTCGTTGATGCTCATGAAAAAATTGTTCTGTGGAATCCAGCTGCTACTCGTATCTTTGGTTACTCAGAAGAAGAGGCTTTAGGTAATACTTTAGATTTGATTGTTCCAGAGCGCCAACGTCATAGGCACAATGAGGGTTGTCGGAAGTCCATGGAAACGGGCATCACTCGTTATGGCGCATCCTTACTCAAGGTGCCGGCTCTTCATAAGAGTGGCAGCATGCTTTCAATTGCATTTACAGTGGGCATGCTGTTTGATGAGAACCACAAGGTCAATGGAATAGTCGCACTGATTCGGGATGAGACTGAGCGCTATGCGCAGGAGAGGGCCCTTAAACAGCGTATTGCTGACCTTGAGACCCCTCAGTCCTAGCCTCATATAGCCATTAGAAAGCGCTAATTTAGCGTGAGGAGTTAGCCTATGCCCAAAAATTGGGCATAGGCTAACTCCCTTAATTCCCCGCTGGTAAAATTACCAGAATTCAAAAATTATTATTCTGATTAGGACTTAAATTATGGCAAAAGCACTAGAAGGGGTTAAAGTCCTCGACTTTACGCACGTTCAATCCGGACCAACTTGCACACAGTTGCTCGCTTGGTTTGGTGCAGATGTGATCAAGGTAGAAAAATCTGGCGAAGGTGATGCAACGCGCGGTCAGCTCCGTGATATTCCGGATGCGGATAGCTTGTATTTCACGATGCTCAACCACAATAAGCGTTCGATTACCGTCAATACTAAAACCCCGAAGGGTAAAGAAATTCTGGAGCGCTTAATTAAAGAGTGCGATGTATTGGTGGAAAACTTTGCACCGGGCGCACTCGATCGTATGGGATTTTCTTGGGAACGCATTCAAGAACTTAATCCGATGATGATCATGGCCTCTGTCAAAGGTTTTGGCCCTGGCCCTTATGAAGATTGCAAGGTGTATGAAAACGTCGCCCAATGTGCTGGTGGATCTGCATCCACTACCGGTTTTGATGATGGCCCCCCCATGGTGACTGGTGCACAAATTGGTGATAGCGGTACTGGCTTGCATTTGGCCCTTGGTATTGTGACTGCACTCTATCAGCGCACTCATTCTGGCCGTGGTCAAAAAGTATTGGCAGCTATGCAAGATGCGGTATTGAACTTGTGCCGCGTGAAGTTGCGCGATCAGCAGCGTCTTGAGCGCGTTGGTCTGATGCAGGAGTACCCACAGTTCCCGAACGGCGAGTTCGGCGATGCTGTACCCCGCGCTGGTAATGCCTCTGGTGGCGGTCAGCCAGGTTGGATTGTGAAATGTAAAGGCTGGGAAACCGATCCAAACTCCTATATTTACGTAGTAGTTCAGGCCCCTGTATGGGAAGCTATTTGTAAAGTGATTGGTCGTGAAGATTGGATTTCCGATATTCGTTTTGCGTCGCCAATGGCGCGCTTGCCCCATTTAATGGAGATCTTTGGCGAGATCGAAAAATGGACGATGACGATGAGCAAGTTTGAGGTTATGGATATCTTGAACAAGTACGACGTCCCATGTGGCCCAATTCTCTCCATGAAGGAAATTGCTGAAGAGCCTGCACTACGTGCAACTGGCACTGTAGTTGAAGTGGATCACCCCATTCGTGGCAAGTACCTTACTGTTGGCAATCCAATTAAGATGTCTGATAGCCCAACTGAGGTAACACGTTCACCACTGCTTGGTGAGCATACCGATGAAATTCTTCATGAATTGGGTTATTCCAATGATGAATTGATTTCTCTTCGTCACGATAAGGTAATCTAAGATGCGGGTTGCGCTGATTGGAAGTGCTGATTTTGGTAAAGCGGCTTTAGAGGCCTTTTTAGATCGTGGTGATGAAGTGGTAGCTGTTTTCTGTCCACCCGATAATCCCAAATCAAGCAAACCTGAGGTGCTAAAAGAAGCGGCGCTGGCAAGGGGCCTAAGTCCTTTACAGTTTGCATCTTTAAAAGGCCCTGAGGCTGCGCAAGCCATGATTGATAGTCAAGCTGATATCTGCGTGATGGCTTATGTACTCCAATTTGTGCCCCAAGAGCTTTGCAAGATTCCGAAGCACGGCACGATTCAATACCACCCATCCCTGCTACCAAAATATCGTGGCCCTAGCGCCATTAATTGGGCGATCGCATTGGGTGAAGAAAAAACAGGCTTAACGATTTTCCGCCCATCTGATGGTTTAGATGAAGGCGCAGTGATCTTGCAAAAAGAGGTAGCGATTAGTCCCGATGACACCTTGGGAAAAATCTACTTTGATCACCTATTTCCAGTTGGCGTAAAAGCATTGCTAGAGGCAGCTGATCTAGTAGCAGCAGGTAAGCATCAGGAAGTTGTGCAAGACGAATCACAAGCGAACTACGAAGGTTGGTTTGATGCAAACGCTGCGCAGATTCATTGGGCTACACATATCAGCCAAATCTATAACCTCATTCGTTCATGCAATCCAGCCCCTGGCGCGTGGACAAAGTTTGGCGAGCAAAAGGTCCAAATCTACGATTGCCATAAACATGTTGCTGCTACTTTTGGCGCCGTTAAGGGCAAGCCCGGTGAAATCACACAAATCACTTTAGATTCATTCTTCGTGACTTGCCATGGCGGACGGATTGAAGTCCTCAAGGCGAAGGGTGCTGCAGGGAAAGTGAGCGGTGCTGACTTGGCTAAAGAGTTGAACTTAGAAGTAGGGCAGTTCTTCACCCTATAAGCATTAACTGGAGATTAAATCTCTAAGTTATCAATCAAGCGCGTTTGACCAAGCTTGGCTGCCGTGAGAATCACGAGTGGCTCGCCTGCTTGCAAACTCTCATTTGTCGCTGGTGCTAAATCACTTTGCTGACGAATCGCGATGTAATCTGGTTGCCAGCCTTGTCCAACTAACTTTGCAACAGCTACTTTTTCAATTTCAGACAAGGTATTGGTATTGCGCGAGCTAAGTTGAAGAACTTGCTCACGAACTTCTTTTAATGCTTTTTGTAATTCAGGTGCCTCTGCACGTTCACTTGCCGTAAGGAAACTGTTACGAGAGGACAGGGCTAAACCATCATCAGCACGAATGGTCTCGCCAGGTACGATATTGACTGGCAATGCAAACTGTTTAGCCATTTGACGAATGATCATTAGCTGTTGGTAATCTTTTTTCCCGAATACGGCAACCTTAGGTTGCACACAAGAGAGGAGTTTTAATACAACCGTGCAAACGCCTTTGAAAAAGCCAGGGCGAAATTCTCCCTCAAGGATGTCGCCGAGTTGCTGTGGTGGATCTACGCGGTATTCTTGTGGCTGCGGATAAAGATCACGTTCGGTTGGGGCAAACAGGATGTACACACCTTCTTTTTCAAGCTTTTCGATATCTGCTTGCATGGTGCGTGGATAGCTATCAAAGTCTTCATTGGGCCCAAATTGCAGACGATTGACGAAGATGCTAGCAACTACTGGGTCGCCATGCTGTCTTGCTAGACGCATGAGTGATAAGTGACCTTCATGCAAGTTACCCATGGTCGGTACAAATGACGCACGGGTTTGACCACGCAAGTGGTCACGCAACTCCTGAATATCACTAATAATTTTCATGCAACAGGAGTATAGGCAAGACGCACATAAATTGGAGCATAGGGCTCTGCCTGTGTGATCTCTATTAAAGCTTCGCGTGAGAGCTCGAGCATTGCAATGAAATTAACGATCACTACTGGGATGCCTTCACCAGATTTAATCGCATCTTCAAATAACTCACCAAACTCAATGAAGCGAGTGCTTTGCAGGCGACGTAAAATCCGTGTCATGAAGTCGCGGACAGAGAGCTCTTCGCGAGTAATAGTATGGTGTTGATTGAGTTTGGCACGATGCAGGACATCACGCCAAGCCATTTGGAGGTCATCTAAGTTGACTTCCGGCCAAGTAATGGCAACAGTAGTATCTACAAAGCCATGGGCTATTTGGAAGTCACGTCCTTGTTGTGGAATTTGGTCAAGTTCTTGAGCGGCCAGCTTCATACGCTCATACTCCAAGAGACGGCGAACCAATTCAGCACGTGGATCATCTACCTCTTCTTCGCTATCTGCCTTCTTCATTGGCAATAGCATGCGTGATTTAATTTCGATCAACATAGCCGCCATCAATAAATACTCAGCGGCAAGCTCAAGATTGGTATGGCGAATTTGATCGATATAACTCAGGTATTGCAGAGTAACCTGGGCCATTGGAATATCAAGTACATTGAAATTCTGTTTACGAATCAGGTAAAGCAAAAGATCTAGCGGGCCTTCAAATGCCTCTAGAAAAACTTCTAGAGCATCTGGTGGAATATAAAGATCAGTAGGTAATTTAAATAATGGTTCGCCATAGAGTTTGGCGAACGCTGCTGACATCCCATCAGTGACCGATGGAGTGCTATCTATTAAATCCGATATTGGCTGAGTGCTTGGCTCAGTCATTCGAATAAACGTAAGCGCGTTGTTTTAACTTGGCGGCTTTTGCGCGGCGCTGATCTTCAACAGTCAGAGGCTCTTTGTCCCACAATAGCGCGCGACCAGCTTGTTGGTCTGCCTCGAGATTGGGCTGCTCGGACTTCAGTTCATTTAAGAACTGCGTGAATTCAGATTGATATCTTGCCATGGTATTTCCTAAAATACTCAATAAATTCAATGACTTATAGTGTTTAATTCCAAAAGTCATCTGTGGACTACACCCGCCATTATAGGTGCTTTTTAGGCCGATTTTTACAAGTTTGCTGCTAGCAAAGCCTCAATTTGAGGGGCCTCAACTCGGGCCATTAGATGCTTATAAGCCTTGATTGGATTCTTGCTGGAAAGCGGGGTATTGATATCGCTCCAAGATTGAACGGGAATAAAGAGGAACTCTTCTACACCTGCAGCAACCTGTGGAATAACCGGCTTGAGATATAGGCTGAGCATGCGGAAAGCTTCTAAAGTGATGCTACAAACACGCTGTAAGTCAGCATCACGAGCTGGGTCTTTGGCGATTTCCCAAGGTTTGTTTTCATCAACAAAGCCATTGACCTTATCAGCGAGATCCATGATGGTACGCAAGGCTTTTGCATATTCGCGTGCTTCATAAAGCGCTGCAATTTTTTCACTGGCACCAGAAATTTCTTTGAGCAGGGGATTGTTCATGGCTTCATCAGACACAACACCGCCAAAACGTTTTACCAAGAATCCTGCGCTACGACTCGCAATATTGATGTACTTGCCAAGTAAATCACTGTTTACTCGTGCGACAAAGTCTTGTAGATTTAAATCTAAATCTTCCATGCTGTCATTAAGTTTAGTAGCAAAGTAATAGCGGAACCACTCAGGATTAAAGCCACACTCAATCACGCTGTTGGCAGAGATTAAGGTACCGCGTGACTTACTCATCTTCTCACCATCAACTGTTAGAAAGCCGTGGGCAAATACATTAGTTGGTGTGCGATAGCCTGCAAATTTCAGAGTAGCGGGCCAGAACAAGGTGTGGAAATATAAAATATCTTTACCAATAAAATGGTATTGCTCGGTGGTCGTGTCTGGTTTGACCCACTCATCAAAGTTCAGGCCTTTAGCCTCGCAGTAATTGAGGAAGCTGGCATAGTAACCAATTGGGGCATCAAGCCAGACGTAGAAGTACTTGCCAGGCGCATCAGGGATCTCAAAGCCAAAATAAGGAGCATCACGGGAGATATCCCAGTCGCTCAGCTTACTTTCGCCTGGTTGGCCAACCCACTCTTTCATCTTATTACGTGCTTCGGGTTGCAAGGGCGTTTTGACTTGAGTCCACTCGCGCAAGAAAGATTCACAACGAGGGTCAGATAATTTAAAGAAATAGTGATCAGAGACTTTTTTGATCGGGGTTGCACCACTCACTACTGAGACAGGATTCTTCAGATCAGTAGGCGAATAGGTAGCACCGCATTTTTCACAGTTGTCACCATATTGATCTTTGGCACCGCACTTCGGGCATTCGCCTTTAATGAAGCGATCTGGCAAGAACATTTCTTTGATGGGGTCGTAAGCTTGTTCGATAGCGCGCTTTTCTATCAAGCCGGCATCGCGTAATTTCAGATAAATACTTTGAGCAAGCTTTTCATTCTCAGGGCTATCGGTGGTGTAGTAGTTATCAAATGAAATCAGGAAGTTATCAAAGTCGCGCTTATGCTCTTTCCAAACATTGGCGATTAATTCCTTTGGAGTGATACCTTCTTTTTCTGCGCGCAACATGATTGGGGTGCCGTGGGTATCATCGGCGCCAACGTAATGCACTTCATGGCCACGCATCCGTTGAAAGCGTACCCAAATATCAGTTTGCACATATTCCACCAAATGACCAATATGGATCTGACCATTGGCATACGGTAAGGCGGAGGTGACAAGAAGGCGACGCTGGGAGCTGCTCATGTAATGCGGACTTAAATAAGAAGGTTAAATTAGGGGTAATACGTAATTATGCTAGCTTGTGCAGTGATTTTAGTCTGCGGTTAAAGTAAACACCGCGAAGTATTCAATTTCTCCTTGATTCAGAAAGCATTTCATGGCCGCAAAGCCCAATATTCAGATGTCTAGTGCCTCCGTGCCTTTGGTGCACGAGGTCGAGGTATTGGATGAGGCAGGCAGGAAAAAGCTAACCCACATCCCCGGGGAGCGCTCATTAACCATTTATTTGGATAAGCGTGAGGTCGTTACTTTAATGACCCTAGGCAGCGCTCCTGAAGCCCTGGTACTTGGCTATTTGCGTAATCAGCGTTTAGTGGAGTCTCCGGACGATATTGAGAGCATTCAGGTTGACTGGGAAACTGATTCTGCCGCAGTGAAGACTCGCCGCAGTACTGTAGATATTGATGCCTTGACGAGCAAGCGGGTTGTCACTACAGGTTGTGGTCAGGGCACGATGTTTGGTGGTTTGATGGAAGAGATCTCTGCGATTACCCTCCCGGATGGGCCCCAACTTTCTCAAGAGGCAATCGTCGCCTTAATTGACTCTATTCGCGTTCATGATTCGATTTATAAGAGGTCTGGCTCAGTTCATGCGTGCGCTGTATTTGAGAGGGTGGGCGATCATGGGGTAGAGCTTCTCCACTTTATCGAAGATGTAGGGCGCCATAATGCGGTCGACTCGATTTCTGGCTTGATGTGGTTAGCCAATAAATCCGGTAAAGATTTGATCTTCTTCACCACCGGACGTCTTACTTCAGAGATGGTGATTAAGGGAGCTCAGATGGGCGTCCCTTTCCTCTTAACCCGCTCGGGAGTAACCCTCATGGGTCTAGAGCTGGCCCGCAAAACCAATCTCACCATCCTGTCTCGCTGCTCCGGCAAACACTTTGAGATCTATAACGCCCCTGAGCGAGTGATTTTTACCAAAAATAGCTAATTTTTAGTGCTCAGAACCCGATAAATGGTCGGTAAGGGCTGCGAAGGTTTTACAATTCGGCCATGACTATTAAATCTGACCACTGGATCCGCCGCATGGGCGAGCAAGGCATGATCAGCCCGTTCGAGCCAGGACAAATTCGTGAAGACGCTGCTGGCAATAAAATTGTGAGCTATGGCACCTCAAGCTATGGCTACGACATTCGTTGCGCAGACGAATTTAAGATCTTCACAAATATCAACAGCACCATTGTTGACCCGAAGAATTTTGATGAACAATCTTTCGTAGATTTCAGGGGTGATGTTTGCATCATTCCACCGAATTCATTTGCCTTAGCAAGAACGGTTGAGTATTTCAAGATTCCACGCAGCGTATTGACTGTTTGCGTTGGCAAAAGTACCTATGCACGGTGCGGCATCATTGTGAATGTCACTCCATTCGAACCTGAGTGGGAAGGCTACGTCACTTTAGAGTTTTCTAACACCACACCATTGCCTGCAAAGATTTATGCAGGCGAGGGATGTGCGCAAGTACTCTTTTTTGAGAGTGATGAAATTTGCGGCACATCTTATAAAGATCGTGGTGGCAAGTATCAAGGTCAGCGGGGCGTAACCCTGCCTAAGACTTAATTTTCCTTTACTCAAATTCTAGTTCGCGAACCTAAAGGGTAGCCATGAAATTTCGTTTCCCAATCATCATTATTGATGAGGACTTTCGCTCCGAAAATATTTCGGGTTCAGGTATTCGCGATCTCGCTGAAGCCATTGAACAAGAGGGTATGGAGGTTATTGGCTTAACTAGCTATGGTGACCTAACCTCTTTTGCACAACAAGCTTCCCGTGCCTCTACTTTTATCGTTTCGATTGATGATGAAGAGTTTGACTCTGATTCTGAAGACCATGATCTTCCTGCTTTAAATAACTTACGTGCCTTTATTACTGAAGTTCGTAAGCGTAACGAAGATATCCCAATCTTCTTGTATGGTGAAACTCGTACTTCACGTCATATGCCGAATGATATCTTGCGTGAGTTGCACGGTTTCATTCATATGAATGAAGATACGCCTGAATTTGTAGCACGCCATATTATTCGAGAAGCCAAGGTGTATCTCGATTCATTAGCGCCTCCGTTCTTTCGCGCATTGACTAACTATGCTTCTGAAGGTTCTTATTCTTGGCATTGTCCAGGACATTCTGGCGGCGTCGCTTTCTTAAAAAGCCCCGTAGGTCGCATGTTTCATCAATTCTTTGGTGAGAATATGCTGCGCGCTGACGTTTGCAATGCCGTAGAAGAATTAGGTCAACTCTTAGACCATACTGGCCCTGTTCTACAGAGCGAGCGCAATGCTGCTCGCATTTTTAGTGCAGACCATTTGTTCTTTGTAACCAATGGCACCTCGACATCAAACAAAATTGTGTGGCATTCCACCGTTGCCCCTGGTGATGTGGTGCTGGTAGACCGTAATTGCCATAAGTCCGTGATTCATTCGATCACTATGATGGGCGCGATTCCTATCTTCTTGATGCCCACCCGCAATCACCTTGGCATTATTGGACCCATTCCTAAAGAAGAGTTTGAATGGTCCAATATCAAGAAGAAGATTGACGCTAATCCATTCATCAAAAACAAGAATGTTGTGCCACGTGTCATGACGCTGACTCAGAGTACTTACGATGGCATCATTTATAACGTCGAAATGATTAAAGAGATGCTCGATGGCAGAGTTGACTCTTTACACTTTGACGAAGCATGGTTGCCACATGCTACTTTCCATCCTTTTTATAAAGATATGCATGCGATTGGATCTGATCGTAAGCGCACCAAGAAAAGTTTGATGTTTGCGACCCAATCTACGCATAAGCTATTGGCTGGTTTGTCACAAGCCTCACAAGTATTAGTTCAAGATGCTGAAGAGACTAAGCTGGATCGTGATTGCTTCAATGAAGCCTATCTCATGCACACTTCCACGAGCCCACAGTACGCCATTATTGCTTCCTGTGATGTTTCTGCAGCTATGATGGAGTCACCTGGTGGCACTACCTTAGTAGAAGAATCGATTGCTGAAGCAATGGACTTTCGTCGTGCGATGCGTGAGGTAGATGAAAAGTTTGGCGCTGACTGGTGGTTTAAAGTCTGGGGACCAGATCACTTAGCAGAAGAAGGCATTGGTGAGCGTTCTGATTGGGTGCTAGAGCCCAATGCAAGTTGGCATGACTTTGGCAAATTGGCCAAAGACTTCAATATGCTTGATCCGATCAAGGCAACGGTAGTTACGCCAGGCCTAGATATCGAGGGCAACTTTGGCTCCACAGGTATCCCCGCTAGTATTGTGACGAAGTATCTTGCTGAACATGGTGTGATCGTTGAGAAGTGTGGCCTGTATTCCTTCTTCATTATGTTTACTATCGGCATTACTAAAGGCCGCTGGAATACTCTCGTGACAGAACTCCAGCAGTTCAAAGATCACTTTGATAAGAACGCGCCTTTATGGAAAGTGCTGCCTGAGTTCGTTGGTAAGCATCCACGCTATGAGCGCGTTGGCCTCAAAGATATTTGTCAGCAGATTCATGAGTTCTATAAGGGTCGTGATGTAGCGCGCATGACCACTGAGATGTATACCTCAGACATGGTCCCAGCGATGATGCCTTCTGAGGCTTGGGCCAAGATGGCGCATAAAGAAGTTGATCGTGTGCCACTTGATCAGCTAGAAGGGCGTGTAACGGCAATGTTGGTAACGCCATACCCACCAGGTATCCCGCTATTAATTCCAGGTGAGCGCTTTAATAAACGCATTGTGGATTATCTGTACTTTGCCCGTGACTTCAACGAAAAGTTCCCAGGCTTTGAGACTGATATTCACGGCCTAGTGAAGGCAGACCTAGATGGACATAGTGAATACTATGTCGACTGCGTCCGGCAAGAGCGCGATATCACTCTTTAAGTCTTATTTAATAGGCTTATCTAGTTGAAATGTTACCGGAGCGTCTTCATCAGCCTTATTTGAAGACGTATCTGGTTTTGAGTCCTCACCACTAGTAAAGTTGTAATCCTGGCTTTGGATTACTGCTGCAGGCTTATCTAAGAGAGTAGTGACCAGTGCAGGAAAGGCAACAACTGCTGCCACCATAATGAGCTGCAATCCAACCCATGGCAGTGCACCCCAATAGATATCACTACTCTTCACTTCTTTTGGGGCAACCCCTCTGAGATAGAAAAGTGCAAAACCAAATGGTGGATGCATAAATGAGGTTTGCATGTTGACGCACAGCATCACTCCAAACCAGACAAGCGCAGCGCTGGCAGCAGCCTGTGGGTTGCCATTCATAGAGTCAAGCAGTACTGGGGAGAGAAGTTTGACTGCTACTGGTGCAAGCATCGGCACGATGATGAAAGCAATCTCAAAAAAGTCTAAGAAGAATGCCAAGAAAAAGACAAAGAGATTAACGACGATCAGAAAGCCAATCCAGCCGCCAGGTAGCCCTGAGAAAAGACTCTCAACCCAATGACCACCATCTACTCCTTGGAAGACTACTGAAAAACAAGTTGAGCCAATCAGAATAAAGACCACCATGGCAGTAATACGCATCGTGTTTTGATAAGCCTCCTGAATTAAACCCTTGAGATTTAGGATGTTAGCTCTGCGTAGCCAAGCCAATAGTAATGCGCCCATCGCGCCCATCGCGCCAGATTCAGTGGGGGTCGCAATGCCAGTCATGATGGTGCCGAGAACTAAAAAGATCAATACTGCTGATGGGATGATTCCCATGAGACATTTTTTCCAGAGCTCCCAGCCTTTGAGGGTGAGATCACTTTCTGGCACTGCTGGCAAATAGTCTGGACGGAATCGGGAAAGGAAAAAGGTATAGAGCGCAAAAAGTGCAATCTGCAGTAAAGAAGGCCCCCATGCGCCAAGATACATACTACCCACATCGGCACTGCCACTTTGGGTCTTGAGTTGATCCGCCAAAACAATGAGCACGAGGGATGGCGGCACTAATTGGGTGATCGTTCCAGAGGCTGCTAGAACGCCAGTGGCGTAGCGCATGTTGTAGCCATAACGCATCATCACTGGTAAAGAGATCATCGCCATCGCAATCACCTGAGCAGCTACAGTACCCGTAATGGCACCGAGAATAAATCCCACAATGATGACTGAGTAACCTAGGCCTCCACGCACTCTGCCAAAGAGTTGACCCATCGAGTCCAGCATTTCTTCAGCAAGGCCGCAGCGCTCCAGAATCGCGCCCATAAAAGTAAAGAATGGAATAGCCAGAAGAAGATCATTCGCAAGCACGCCACCAAAGATACGCTGTGGGATGGCTTGCAAAAATGGCATGCCAAAAAAGCCTTCACTAATCGCAATAACTGAAAAGAATAAGCCAGCAGCCATCAAGGAGAATGCTACTGGGAAGCCAATCAACATAAAGACGATGAGGCCGCCGAACATAAGCGGTGGCATCCACTCTAATGGAATCATTGCATTGGCTTTTCGTAGTCAAGATCTTCGGCGGGCAGGATAATTTCACCTTTAAGCGCACCGATACGCTTGATGATCTCTGAAAGGCCTTGCAAGCTCAGCATGAAAAACCCCAATGGCACGATAAATTTAATTGGATAGCGCGCCAATCCGCCAGAGTTGAGGGAATGCTCCAAGATTAACCAGGACGGATAAAAGAGGGTTGTCCATGAGAGCCATGAAAATAAAATACAGGCCGGCATTAAGAAAAATACTAAGCCAAATAAATCCACCCAAATACGACCGCGATCAGAAAGATGTGAATAAATCAAATCTACGCGGACATGTTCATTACGTTTGAGGGTGTAGGCTGCGCCCAGCATCACTGCCGCACTAAATAAATACCATTGTAGTTCTAAGGGCCAGTTATTACTGATGTCTAGGCCATAGCGCAGTAAGGCATTAGCTGCCGATACTATGCAAGACAACAAAATCATGATGCTGGCAGCTTTGCCAAGTAGTTGGTTTATGCGATCAATGCCCGCGGAAAGCTTAGACCAAAACCCCATGCCATCTAGAGGTCTGCGCGACCCCGTTTGATCGCGGCAAGTACTTGAGAAGGCGCGGTCCCACCAGCATGCTGGCGTGATTGCACAGAGCCATCGACTGTTAGCAGGGCGAAAACATCATCACCGATCAGCTCAGGGCGATTATCAAGACCACAAGCAAAGCGTAGCTCTGAAAGACTCAAGTCAGCGAGCATGCAGTGCCTGCCAACACACGCCTTAACGGCATGAGCAACAGCCTCATGAGCATCGCGAAAGGCAAGCCCTTTTTTAACCAAGTAGTCAGCTAAGTCGGTTGCGGTTGAAAAACCTTCTTCAGCAGCTGCTCTCATGACATTGGCCTTCACTTCGATATGCGGAATCATGTCGGCAAAGATACGCAGCGTATCTTGAACAGTATCTACTGCATCAAACAAAGGCTCTTTATCTTCTTGATTATCCTTGTTATAGGCAAGAGGCTGACTCTTCATCAGCGTTAATAAAGAAATAAGATCGCCATAGACTCGACCAGTCTTACCTCGTGCTAATTCAGGAACATCAGGATTTTTCTTTTGCGGCATGATAGAGCTACCAGTACAGAAGCGATCCGGTAGATCAATAAAGCCAAAGCGTGGGCTAAGCCAGAGGACAAGCTCTTCTGAGAGGCGAGAAACGTGCATCATCAAGATGGATGCAAACGCACAGAACTCAATCGCAAAGTCACGATCTGATACGGCATCTATAGAATTGTTGCAAATGCCATCAAAACCTAGAGTCTTAGCAACCAGTTCACGATCAATTGGGTAGCTGGTGCCTGCCAAAGCTGCAGCACCTAAAGGTAGACGATTAAAGCGCGCACGCAAATCAGTCAAGCGACTGGCATCGCGACTAAACATTTCAAAGTAAGCCATCAAGTGATGGCCAAAGGTAATCGGTTGTGCAGCCTGTAGATGAGTATGACCAGGCATGATCGTGCCAGCATGCTTTTCTGCTAAATCTAATAGTGCAACACGCAAAGTTTTGAGAGTAGCGTTAATCTCATCAACACTGCCCCGTAACCACAGACGTAAATCAGTAGCCACTTGGTCATTACGTGAGCGACCAGTATGCAAACGTTTTCCTGCATCACCCACTAGGGCAGTCAAGCGGGCTTCAATATTGAGGTGGACATCTTCTAGTGCCAACTGCCATTCAAATTGGCCAGCTTCAATCTCACTCTGAATTTGAGCCATGCCCTTCTGGATATCCGCTAAATCTTGAGCGCTGATGATCTTCTGGGCAGCTAACATCTGGGCATGGGCTAGGGAGCCGGCAATGTCGACCATTGCAAAGCGTTGATCGAAGCCAATAGAGGCCGTATAACGCTGAACGAGTTCGTCGACCGGTTCGTTAAAACGGGCTGACCAAGCTTGGGCTTTGTTGTCTAAGGAATTTTTGGATGAGCTCATAAACACAGTATATTGTTGTACGTCTTTTATTATTTTAAATGTTATGTCCCAAACCTTAAATTCTCCCTCTTTGGCAGCTCCTAAGCGCCTAGTTATCGCTTCCCGTGAAAGTCGCCTGGCCATGTGGCAGGCAGAACACGTCCGGGATTGCCTCAAAAAGCTCTATCCAGACTGCGATGTCCAGATTTTGGGCATGACTACCCGTGGAGACCAGATTTTGGATAAAGCCCTCTCTAAAGTGGGTGGCAAAGGCCTTTTTGTCAAAGAACTCGAAACTGCTCTTGAGGATGGCCGTGCTGATTTGGCTGTTCATTCCCTGAAGGATGTTCCGATGGTGATGCCAGAGGGATTTGATCTTGCTTGTGTCATGGCTAGAGAGGATGCACGTGACGCGTTTGTTTCGAATGACTATGCCAGCCTTGAAGATTTACCCAAAGGGGCGATCGTAGGAACTTCAAGTTTGCGTCGTGAGTCAGTACTGCGAGCAAAACTGCCACATCTAGAAATTCATCCTCTACGCGGTAATTTGGATACACGTATGGGTAAACTAGATCGTGGTGAATATCAAGCCATCATTTTGGCGGCCGCAGGATTAAAGCGTTTAGGTTTAGAAAGTCGGATTCGTGCTTATCTTCCTTATGACCCATACACGCCAGCTGCTGGTCAAGGTGCTTTAGGTATTGAGACCTTAAGTAAACATCCCAATATTAAGCAATGGCTTGCCCCCTTAAATGATTTACCAACTCTGTTTGCTGTTTCTGCAGAACGGATGGTGTCTCGTCAGCTCGGTGGCTCCTGTGAAGTGCCCTTAGCAGCCCATGCGGTATGGGATCAGAGCCAGATGCAAATTCGTTCTTTTGTGGCAAGTGTTGATGGCAAAGCAATTTGTATCGCTAATGGCAATGCCAGAGTAGAGTCGATTGAAGATGCAGAGGCATTAGGGTTTGCCGTCGCGCAAGATTTATTGGCACAGGGTGCAGCAGATTTAATTCCCAAAATTTCTAAATAGAAATCACAGTAGCGATGAGTACTAAAACGATCATCGTCACTAGGCCAAGCGGCCAAGCCCGTCAACTCATCGAGGTGCTGACTAATAGCATTGAGCACAGCGGAGTTGCTAAGCGCAGTCTCCCAGAAATAGTCTCGCTTCCTCTACTAACAATCATCCCGAAAACAGATGATCAACTGGCAGACTATATTGCCACCACTTTAAAAGATGCAGATCTAGCGATCTTTGTGAGTCCTAATGCAATTGAATGCGTTATGCGTTTACTAGAGCGTGATTGGCAAGAATTTTCAAAAAAGATTATTCCGATCGGGGTAATGGGTGGCAGTAGCAAGCTTGCATTGCAGAACCATGGCATTGGTCTGGAAAAAAGCCCCACCCCAATATTGATTCCCAAAAGTAATGAGCAGTGGGATTCAGAAGGGCTATGGCAAGAGCTTCAAGCCCTGGGCTGGGATTGGAAGAGCAAGAAGATCATTATTTTCAAAGGTGAGGGTGGCCGCGAATGGCTAGCTGATACCTTAGCAACAGCAGGGGCAACAGTAGAGACCATCTCTACATACACTCGCGTACCTTTGGATCTAAATAATCCAGCTTGGCATGTAATTCGTGAAATTGATTTTTCAAAAACACTCTGGCTACTCACATCTTCTGAGGCAGTGCGGTATTTAGGTCAAATTGTGAAGGCTCAATTTCCACAAGGTCTTCAAAGTGCCAGCGCTTTATGTTCGCATCACAATATTGCCAATGCGGCACAGATGATTGGTTTTGGTGAGGTATTTACTACTGAGGCTGGTGATGAAGCCCTTATTAAAGCCAGCTTAGCGTGGCTAATGATCTAAGCTTTTGAGAGACTTAGTAAAGCTGGTAAGAAAATTTCATTAACCAGTATTGGACGGCCCTTTAACTGATAGAGGGTACGTCGAGCCCATAAGGGCGAACTCAATCCCATGTAATTCTTGGAGCATCGTTTCCACAAAGCGTTACTTTTATCTAGGCGGGCAATCTCTCGTGGGGGTTTTGCTTTGGAGTACTTGCGTGTTTTGGCAAACAACACGGCGCCTAAAGGCTTTGTACCCAGGCGTAGAACGCCATGATTACTACCGCTAGCGCTTAAGGTAGGAATTACGCTATGCGCCATCACTACGGGAATATTGTTGGCGCATAACAGTACTTCACGCACTCTACAGCGCCTAATCTTGAAATGGAAATAGCGACTTTCGTCGCTATTCAGTGATTGCGGGTAATCGCGTAAAACTTGAACTTCTAGTTTTTGGCCAATTGCGCTCTCAATTTTTTGGGTAAGTGACCCAGTATCGCTAAGCCAAGGCTGCCACTTTCGCGGCGCCCGATGAATTTCACCGGAACCGGCTCGATTCCATGCAGAACGGAGACGATTACGGTGAGTCATTCTTAGCTACCGCTAAAGTTCCGACGTTGACCGCTAGACTTTGGTTTAGCAAAACGTGGACCCGCTGGACGCGAGTCATCAGAACGCGCTGGCCGTGAGTCGGTAGACCTTGCAGGACGTGAATCAGTAGAGCGTGCTGGACGTGAGTCAGCAGAACGCGCCGGACGTGAGTCAGTAGAGCGTGAATCAGGTGAGCGTGCTTCGAAATGGTTACCTGAGCGATTGCCACCGCCTGAGCCACCACCGCCAAAGCGAGATTCAGAGCGTGCGCCTGAGCCATAACGACCACCACCGCCACCAGAACGATTGCCACCACCTGAGCGACCACCGCCACCACCAGCACGACCACCGCCACCACCAAAGCTAGGCTTTGCTTGTGGCTCAAGGCCGGCGATCACAGATGCTACGATATCTTGCTGTGTAAAGCGCTCGATATTGCGAATCTTGGCGCGATCACGATGTTCAACCAAGGTAATAGCTACTCCATTGCGACCAGCGCGACCAGTACGACCGATACGGTGCGTGTAGTCTTCTGGTTTCATTGGCAAGCCAAAGTTAATCACGTGACTGATGCGTGGAACATCAATACCGCGAGCCGCTACATCAGTCGCCACCAAAATCTTGGTATGACCTTTACGCAAAGACTCTAGGCGACGCATACGAACAGCCTGAGGCATTGCACCATGGAGCGCAGTAGCTTCGTAACCGTTAGCACGCAATGTGTCAGCAATCTTTTCACTTTCAACTTGGGTGCTAGCAAATACTACTGCTTGATCTAAAGTGGCATCAGCCAAAATATGCTCAAGTAACTTATGTTTGTGTGACATGCTGTCAGCCCAATGCAGCTTCTGTTCGATATTGGCGTGCTTTTCACCTGCGTGAGCAAGTTCAATACGCTTAGCATCGGTAGTTAAGGCATTGGCTAAAGACATAATCTTGGGTGCAAAGGTTGCAGAGAACATTAAAGTCTGATTGCGACCTGAACAACGCTTGTCAATTGCCTCGAGATCATCTGCAAATCCCATGTCGAGCATGCGATCAGCTTCATCGATAACGAGTTGTTTTACATCGTCTAGGCGAATTGCTTTGCTATCACACAGGTCGAGTAAACGACCTGGAGTTGCAACAACTAACAAAGCACCTTTCAGGGCTTGGATTTGCTTGCCATAAGGCATGCCACCCATGACGGTTGCAATACGGATACCTTTCATGCCACGAACTAAGTTCACAGCATCGGCGGTAACCTGTTGTGCTAATTCACGGGTAGGGCAGAGCACCAACACTTTAGGTTGTGCACGGCCTGGTACAGGCGAACTGTTTGGGTTGGCTTCGATGAGTTGATTAATCAAAGGCAATAAAAAGGCTGCGGTTTTACCGCTACCGGTTTGGCTGCTGACCAATAAGTCACCACCAGCTAAAGCTGCAGGAATAACCTCAGCTTGAACGTCGGTAGGTTGGGTAAAACCCAATTCAGCCACGTTTTTAAGAAGTGGGGCCGCTAGGGCGAAAGACTGGAATGTCATTCCAGGGGGCTTTGAGTCTTTTGACTCGGGTTTAGTTTCTTTAGAAAAAGTCATGCTATTACACATCCCCTCAAAGGGATGTCTCCGTATGTTGCACCCATGGTTTTATAGGGTGCGATGGTCAAAGGCATCGACCATCAGGCAGGCGGCAGCGCGTTTTTTATCTTTGGTGTTTATAACTTCTAAACGATACGCTGAAATATAGCTGGGGGGCGATGAATCAAATTGCTTAAAAAAGCCTCCCATTATGACAGTTTGAGAGGGTGATTACAAGGGTTTTCCCGAATTAATTACTTTAGTCTGCGTAGAAGACGCTCTGTGTTCTTCCCATAGGGTGGGTGAGCAGGTTTAGTGCCCTTCAAAATATTGCTACCCAGTAAGCCACGCACTTCTAGAATTGGCTTTCGGTGACTGAAGGTATCAAAGCCAGCTTTACCATGATAAGTGCCCATACCACTGGCACCAATTCCACCAAAGGGTAATGATTCGACTGCTGCATGTAATAAGGTGTCATTAATAGTGACGCCACCAGAGCGGGTCTCTTCCAAAACACGCCGCATATTCTTTTTATCTTTACCAAACCAGTAGAGCGCCAATGGATTAGGTCTGTTATTCACATAAGCAATGGCTGCAGCAGCATCCACAACACTCACTATGGGCAGAATAGGCCCAAATATTTCTTCATGCAGAACACGAGCCTGAGGCGATACATCCACTAGTGCAACAGGCTCAAACCTTCTTGCGCCAGCAGAGGGATTATTTAATAAAGGAATAACTTTTGCGCCACGGTCTACAGCATCACTCACCAAGTGTTGCCAGTATTGCAGTTGATCATCATCAATCGGGCCAGTGAGCTCTTCGGGATTGCTAAATTGTGATTGAGCGGCAGCTTGCAGTGCTTGAATAAAAGCATCTTGACGGCCTTGTTCAAGCAGAACGTAATCCGGAGCAATACAGGTTTGACCGCCATTGAGTAATTTGCCATAAATAATAGCAGCCGCTGCTTCCTGGAGTTTGGCAGTGGAATCGATGATGGCTGGTGTCTTGCCACCAAGCTCTAAGGTCACTGGGGTAAGGTTTTCAGCAGCAGCATGCATCACTTTTTTAGCAATGTTCTCTGAGCCAGTAAATAGGAGGTGATTGAATGGCAATGCAGCAAACTGTTCAGCTACATCGATACCACCAGTAGTGACACAAAATTCACTAGGGTGAAAATATTCTTGAATCAAGCCCGCTAGAAATCCCGAGGTACGGGAGCAGCGATCAGACGGCTTTAGCCAAACGCGATTGCCAGCAGCTATGGCAGCAATTGCGGGAACGAGTGCTAATTGAACTGGGTAATTCCATGAGCTCATGATGCCAACAACCCCAATCGATTGACTTTCAGTCCACGCTTCTGAAGATCCCATATAGGAGGGAGTTTCCGCTTGCACCGGTTTCATCCAATCTTTAAGATGTTTGCGCGCATACTTGCAAGCCTGATATACCATCTGAAATTCTGCAAGGTGAGTTTCAATCGGATGGCGTACTCCAAAATCAGCAGAGAGTACTTTGCAGATTTTCTCTTCATTGGCCTTAATCATCTTTTCGATTTGACCAATACGCTCCAACCTCACTTCAAGAGTGGGGTTGGATTCAGCAGCATAGGCTGCTTTGATTTCATCAAGCTGGATGGTGAAGCGATTCATAGTTTTTATAGTTGGCAAATATAGGAATAAGGCATTAGGATAAAGCCATGAATGAAACTTTTGATAAAAATCAACCCTTACTAGAGCAGGCCACCTTGGGCGGCGGATGTTTTTGGTGTCTTGAGGCTGTTTACCAGCAAATTTCTGGAGTGAAATCAGTTGTTTCTGGATATGCCGGGGGTCCCCGGCCTAATCCTACTTATGAAGCAGTTTGTACTGGGGTTACCGGCCATGCCGAAATTGTGGACGTTATGTTTGACCCACAAATCATTTCATTTAGAGATCTATTAGAAATTTTCTTTGTGATTCATGATCCCACCTCATTGAACTATCAAGGCAATGACCATGGTACCCAATATCGATCAGTGATCTTTACACACAGTGATGAGCAGAATAAAACTGCACATGAGGTAGTAAAAGAGCTTAATGATTCTGGAATTTATTCTAAGCCTGTCGTGACACAGATTGATGTTGCACCAATCATTTTCCCAGCTGAAGACTATCACCAGAATTACTTTGTACAACATCCAGATCAAGGATATTGCAGGGCAGTCGTTGCGCCTAAACTAGCAAAGTTCAGAGCGAAATTTAAAGCGCTGATAGCGCCGCAATACTCTTAAGGAGCTAGGCGATTTATCTGCCAAACTGATCCTTCTAACTTATAGTGGATGCGGTCATGTAGCCGAGAAGGACGACCTTGCCAGAATTCGATTTCAGAAGGGCGAAGGCGGTAACCACCCCAATGCTCTGGACGAGGTGGCGCATCCCCGAACTCTACTTTGAAACGTTTTTCAGCCTCCTCCAAAAATGCACGATTAGGAATGGCTGAACTTTGTGGTGAAGCCCAAGCACCGATGCGTGATGCTGAAGGACGAGAATGGAAGTATTCATCGCTTTCAGTGGCACTTACACGTTCTACGACTCCTTGAATGCGGACTTGGCGCTCAAGCTCATGCCAATGAAATAGCAGGGCAGCTTGAGGGCGAACTGCTAATTCTTTGCCTTTTTGGCTTTCATAGTTAGTGAAAAAGCTAAAGCCGTTTTGGTCAGCGCCTTTTAGTAAGACAATACGAGCTGATGGATTGCCAGCTTTATCAGCAGTCGCTAAAGTCATTGAATTGGGTTCGGGGCACTTTGCTCTTACGGCCTGGTCAAACCAGAGCTTAAAAAGAGGCAAAGGATTACCTGGAACATCGGTTTCAGAAAGCTGACCAAAGGTATAGTTTTTGCGAAGTTGAGCAATGGAATCCATTTATTCAGTATAAAGAGAAGCTATGGCAGAAGACAAGGTAGCAGAAAGCATGGAAGATCGTCGTTTTGGCGGGGTCACTAGACTCTATGGGCCAGAGCTGCGTGAGCGCTTTCGCAATGCCACGGTAGTAGTTGCCGGCTTGGGCGGGGTCGGGTCTTGGGCTGCCGAGGCTTTAGCCCGCACTGGCATTGGGCATCTCGTCTTGATTGACTTTGATCATATTGCTGAGAGTAATACGAATCGCCAACTACATGCTTTAGAAGGGCAGTACGGTAAAGCCAAAGTAGAGGCCATGACTCAGCGTATTTTGCAGATTAATCCTGAGATTAAATTATCACCCTGTGATGAATTTCTAACACCAGAAAATTTAGATGTCCTAATACCAAAAAATGCCTTGGTACTAGATGCGACAGATTCAGTCCAAACCAAAATTGCTTTATCAGTATGGGCAACTGAAAATAGTCGTGCACTAGTGATGTGTGGTGCAGCAGGCGGTAAGTCTGATCCAACTTCTGTGCGTTGTGATGATCTCTCTCGTACCGAGCAAGACGCATTATTAGCAAAGGTGCGCCAAGGACTTAGACAAGATCATGGCTTTTCTAGAAACCTCAAGAAACAAATTGGGATTCGCGCTATTTATTCGCATGAACCACGTGCTGGTTCAGCAAGTGGCGGCCTAGCTTGCACTGGTTACGGCTCTACTGTCATGGTTACCGCAGCTTGTGGTCTTGCTGCAGCTGCTGAGATTCTCAATCTGATTGCAGTACAAGACTAATTTTTGCTTTATTAGCAACAAATCCTTAAGGGGATTCCCTGTAGGAAGTTTCTGATTCTTCTGCAGTCAGGAATATTTTTGATGCCGCAATAGTCTTGATTTAAAAGACATTTCATTTTCAGGCCATCTACTTTTTATACCTTTGAGAACTTTAGGTATTTTTATCCCCTAGTACATCTGCCAAGCACTCCCTAGACTTTGCCTCGTTGGTAAGTGAGCCAACGGTAAACCGAAAGGAGGTCTCTTTTGCAGACTGAACAAACTGGCTTAAAACGCCATCTCAAAGTAAGACATATTCGCTTGATGGCTTTAGGCTCAACGATTGGTGTTGGATTATTTCTAGGATCGGCAACTGCGATCAAAATTGCCGGCCCCTCCATTCTCTTGGGCTATCTCTTGGCAGGGATCGTTGCTTTCATCGTGCTGCGTGCTCTCGGCGAGATGGCGGTGCATGAACCTGTAGCGGGGTCCTTTGCAGCCTATGCCAATAATTATGTGAGTCCATTGGCAGGCTATATGGTCGGCTGGGGTTATTGGACTTATTGGATTGTGGTGGGTATTGCAGAAGTAACTGCTGTTGGTATTTATATGGGTATTTGGTTCCCAGAAACACCACAGTGGATCTGGGCCCTATCTTCCATAGTGATGATGGGCTTAATTAATCTCATTGCGGTCAAAGTCTTTGGTGAGTTTGAATTTTGGTTTGCTCTGATTAAAGTGGTGGCGATTATTGCCATGATTGCACTTGGTGGATCGGTGATCTTGTTTGGCTTTACCAATGATTGGCAACCAATAGGCTTAAGTAATCTGTGGCAACACGGCGGCTTCTTCCCAAATGGCATCAGCGGTATGCTGCTCTCGCTACAGATGGTCCTATTTGCTTATGTTGGCATTGAGATGATTGGGTTATCTGCAGGTGAGGCTGAAAACCCACGTAAAACAATTCCAATGGCGATTGATTCATTGGCATGGCGTATCTTGATTTTCTATATGGGCGCGATCTTAGTCATTCTGGCAATCTTTCCTTGGAATGAGGTGGGTCAACAGGGCAGTCCTTTTGTGGTCATGTTTGAGCGGATTGGCTTGCGTGAAGCTGCTGGCTTGATAAATTTCGTTGTGATTACCGCAGCGCTTTCATCATGTAATGCCGGTATCTTTAGCGGGGGCCGACTCCTATATTCCTTATCAAGTAATGGCTATGCACCAGCACCATTTGCAAAGCTTTCGAAGTATGGCGTTCCGCATCACGCCGTAATGGCTACCGTTGCAGTTTCTATGACAGGAGTAATCTTGAACTATTTTGTTCCGGATAAAGCCTTCCAATACGTCATGGCTGCAGTTACCTTTGTGGGCCTGATGGTTTGGATTGCGATTTTATTTACGCAACTCAAATTCCGTCGCTCATTAACTAAGGTCCAAGTAGCTGAGCTTGCCTATCGCACTCCTTGGTATCCATATTCCTCGTGGTTCGCTCTGGCATTTATCTTTTTAGTGGTTGTAATGATGGGCTTTCATGAGGATGCACGGATCGCTTTGATATTGGGCCCGTGTTTATTGGCAGTGTATCTAGTGATGTTTTATATCGTTGGCTTACACCATAAAACAAAAAACAATCGCGCATTTAAATAAGGGGAGATAGTAATGATTATTGGCGTACCTCAAGAAGTAAAAAATAACGAGTTCCGGGTGGGATTAACTCCCGGCAATGTCAGCGGGCTTTACAAACAAGGCCATACGATTCTGGTTCAACGTGGGGCAGGTGAGCAAATTGGTCTGACGGATGAGGCTTATCGTATTGCTGGAGCTTCTCTGATTGACAGTGCTGCAGAGGTTTTTCATAAAGCTGAGATGATTGTGAAAGTGAAAGAGCCGCAAGTACAAGAATGCGCCATGTTGCGTGAAGATCAGATTTTGTTTACCTATCTGCATTTAGCTCCAGATCCAAAGCAGACTAAAGCATTAATTCATTCTGGTGCTACTTGTATTGCCTATGAAACGGTGACAGCAATGAATGGCGCATTACCCCTATTAGCTCCTATGAGTGAAGTGGCTGGTCGTATGTCAATTCAGGCTGCAGCATCTCATTTAGAAAAGACACATGGCGGTTTAGGGGTGTTGATAGCCGGAGTCCCTGGGGTAGCCCCTGCCAAGATTGTCATTCTCGGAGGCGGGGTAGTGGGCCGCAATGCTTTGCAGATGGCAGTAGGTCTTGGCGCAGATGTCTGTATCTTTGATCGTGATATTGATCGCTTACGACAGATAGACATCTTGTATGGCAACCGAGTGCGCACTTTTTACTCTGACAATCTATTAATTGAGCAAGAGGTTTGCGAAGCGGATGTAGTAATTGGAGCAGTCCTTTTGCCTGGTAGTACTGCGCCAAAATTAGTTACGCATGAGATGGTAAAAAAGATGAAGTCAGGTTCGGTAGTGGTGGATGTGGCGATTGATCAAGGCGGTTGCTTTGAAACCTCTAGACCTACTACGCATGCTGATCCTACATTCTTAGTGGATGGCGTATTGCATTACTGTGTAGCGAATATGCCTGGCGCTGTTGCTAGAACATCTACTTTTGCCTTAACCAATGCTACTTACCCATTTGTAGAGGCTTTAGCGAATCGAGGGCTTATTAATGCCTTATCAATTGACCATCACTTACGCAATGGTTTGAGCGTACACAAGGGGCTGTTGACATCTAAACCTGTCGCCCATGCTCAAGGATTGTCTTTTTCCTCTGCAGATGAGCTTCTGAAGATCTAGACCTGTTATTAAGTGAGTGCTGTGTAAGAATAGTGCGTTGGGGGTTTTACACTACCTCAGCGCACTATTTAATCAGTACCTAATTAGGCTCGTTCATTCATGGATTTCTCTGCTTTAGGCCTCTCTGCAGCTGTAGTTGCATTAGCGGAGATGGGCGATAAAACCCAACTACTTTCCTTAATGCTGGCTGCCCGCTATCCCAAACAAGCTTTGGCGATCATCGTGGGCATATTCATTGCCACCATTGCTAACCATGCATGCGCTGCTTTCCTAGGGCATTGGTTAACTACTTTAGTTTCTCCAGATGTCATGCGCTGGATTTTGGGCCTAAGCTTCTTGGGTATTGGTCTATGGCTTTTGGTCCCAGATCATATTGATGATGCCGCTAGATCAAAGGTTGCTGATCGAGCATGGCAAGTATTTCTGCTGACCGTCGGATTATTCTTCTTGGCCGAGATGGGGGATAAGACCCAAATCGCAACGATTGCCTTAGGCGCACGTTATGAAGACGTTTTCTCTGTAACAGTTGGCACCACATTGGGGATGATGTTAGCTAATGCTCCTGCAGTCTGGATTGGTCAAAAATTCACCAAACGTATGCCGATTAAGTGGGTGCATGCTGTTGCCGCAGTGACCTTTATTGCCATTGGTATTGCCACTCTGATCTGGAGTTAGCATGCCAATGAAGGGGTACGCTAGTTCTGCGCAAGGCTTAAAATAAACTGATGAAAACTGATCTGCCACAGAGCTTTCGTCGGCTCGAATACTGCCCTCCTGTTTATACCTTTGATCAGGTAGAGCTAGATATCGCTTTAGATCCCGCACGCACGATTGTGAAAAGTCGAATTGAGGTATTGCCTGGTAAGAGCTTTAAGGCAGGAGAGCCCCTTGTTTTGGTAGGCCATGAATTAGAGTTTGTGAGTTTACGAATTAACGGTGAGGCCCATCGTCACTTTGAACTCACCCCTGATTTTCTGACGATTCATTCTTTGCCAAACCAGGGTAAAGATAAATTCATCGTTGAAATTATTTGCGTATGTTCACCAGATAAAAACACTTCCCTCATGGGTTTATATGTCTCTAATGGAAACTTCTTTACTCAATGTGAGTCTGAGGGCTTCAGAAAGATTACTTATTTCTTAGATCGCCCTGATGTGATGGCGCGTTATCGCGTGACCTTAAGGGCGCGTGAAGCAGAATGTCCAGTTCTTTTATCCAATGGCAACTTATTAAAAACTGAAAAATTGCCGAATGGCTGGCATAGCGCTATCTGGGAAGATCCATTTCCAAAGCCATCCTATTTATTTGCCTTGGTGGCCGGTAAGTTGGAATGTATTGAAGAGACTATCACCACTAGCAGTGGCGCCAAGAAGCTATTGCAGATCTGGGTAGAGCCCCATGATCTCAAGAAGACCCGCCATGCTATGGATTCTTTAATTGCTTCGATTCATTGGGATGAAAAACGTTTTGGTCTTGAGTTAGATTTAGAGCGCTTCATGATTGTGGCAGTAGGTGATTTCAATATGGGCGCAATGGAGAACAAGGGTTTAAATATCTTCAATACCAAGTTTGTCTTGGCTCAAGCTGAAACTGCAACGGATGCAGACTTTGCCAATATTGAAAGTGTTGTTGCGCATGAGTATTTTCATAATTGGACCGGTAACCGAGTAACTTGCCAAGATTGGTTCCAGCTATCTCTGAAAGAGGGTTTGACTGTATTTAGAGACCAAGAGTTTTCTGCTGATCAAATGGGTAGTGAATCTGGTAGAGCAGTGAAGCGAATTGAGGATGTCCGTTTGCTGCGTCAACTGCAGTTCCCTGAGGATGCTGGTCCGATGGCTCATCCCATTCGCCCTGATGAGTATCAAGAGATCAGCAACTTCTATACGGTAACTGTCTATGAAAAAGGCTCTGAGGTGGTGCGGATGTATCAAACCCTGCTAGGTAAAGAGGGCTTCCGCAAGGGTATGGATTTATATTTCAAGCGGCATGATGGTCAAGCAGTGACTTGTGATGATTTTTTAATGGCGATGGCCGATGCCAACGGCAAAGATCTTACCCAGTTCAGAAATTGGTACAGCCAAGCCGGAACCCCTAGGGTAAAAGTGCAAGAGCATTACGATGCAGCAAAAAAACAATATGAAATCACATTAACGCAAAGTTGTGCGCCAAGTCCAGGCCAGTCTGAAAAGAAAGCCTTTCATATTCCATTAAAGATGCGCTTGATTACCAAGGGTAATGATCAAGTAGAACAATTATTGGAATTGACGCAAGCAAGTCAAACCTGGACTTTTGACAATATTGATGAGCATCCGGTGCTTTCGATTAACCGGGATTTCTCAGCCCCAATTAACTTAGACTTTGAACAAAGCGAAGCAGATCTCCTGATCCTATTCTCAAGCGACGATGATCCATTTAATCGCTGGGAGGCTGGTCAGAAGTTAGCAATGCAAATGATTTTGAATCATCGTTTGCCTGATGCTAAATTGATTGATGCCTACCGTATTCTCTTGATGGATCCTGAACTTGATCCAGCCTTCAAAGAGCTGGCCTTAACACTGCCTGCTGAATCTTATCTGTATGAGCAGTGCGCTAGTGTGGATCCCCAGAAAATCTTCACTGCGCGCCGCGCATTCCGTAGAGAAATTGCTCAACAGTTGCAGTTAGCATGGGCTGCTCTCTATCAACAAATGCAAACCCCCGGGCCATTTAAGTCAGATGCAGTAGACGCAGGTAAACGCGGTCTAAAAAACCTTGCACTGAGTATGTTGCTTGAAGCCAATACTGCCGTTTGGGCGCCAATGGCAGTCAATCAATATCGGATTGCTGACAATATGACGGATCGTTATGCTGCTTTAGCTGGATTAGTGATTCATGGAGCGAAGGAAGCAAAAGATTGCCTGATCGATTTCTATGAGCGCTTTGCAAATGATGCGCTAGTGATTGATAAGTGGTTTGGCTTGCAATCAAGTCGCCCACCGGTTGACGGCCATGAGTCAACCCTAAATGATGTGAAGAGGTTGCGCGAGCATCCAGCGTTCAAAATGAATAACCCAAATAGAGTAAGAAGCGTGATTCATGCTTTCTGCTCTAATAATCCTGCGAGTTTTCATCAGGCAGATGGCAGTGGTTATGAATTTTGGGCCGACAGTGTTCTTGCTCTAGACCCGATCAATCCTCAGGTGGCAGCGCGTTTATCCAGGGCTCTAGACCGCTGGCGCCTATTTGCCCAGCCCTATCAAAATAAGATGAAGTTAGCCTTAGAGCGCGTGGTAGCCTGTCAAACCCTATCTCCAGATACTCGGGAAGTTATAGGTAAGGCGCTGGGTAACTAATCTTTTTGAGAACAGGGCAAAATAGAGCCTTAAAGAACTTCATTGGTCATAACCGGAGAAACATCTTTGTCATCAAGCATCAATACCAATTTCAAGCAGTATTTAGTTAGCGCTAAACCGAAGGGTGCTGCGATACCTGCTGGCCTGCAGGATTTATTGCTCGCGGTAGTTAATACATGCTCTACCTTAAGTCATGAAGTAGCGCAGGGCGCTTTGATTGGTTTGCTTGGTTCTGCTGGTAGCGGCAATGTGCAAGGTGAAGTCCAGCAAAAGCTCGACATCATCGCGAATGATCAATTGATCGATGGCGTTAAAGGATGCAAATCACTTGCAGGCCTTGCTTCAGAGGAAATGGAGTTACCTGTAGCTGTGCAAGGCACTGGTGACTATTTACTCTTGTTTGATCCACTCGATGGCTCTTCCAATATCGATGTCAATGTATCTATCGGCACTATTTTTTCAATCCTGAAAAAGCAAGATCCTAACGCACCACTACAAACTTCGGATTTCTTATTATCAGGACGTCACCAGGTGGCTGCTGCTTATGTCGTTTATGGTCCACAAACTACCATGGCGCTTACTTTGGGTGATGGTGTGGTGATGTTCACTCTAAATAAAGAGACGGGCGAGTTCTTATTGATCAAAGATGCCGTGACCATTTCAGCTTCTACTAAAGAGTTTGCGATCAATATGTCCAATATGCGCCACTGGGCTGAACCAGTGCGCCGTTATGTTGAAGAATGCTTGGCTGGTACTACTGGAGCGCGTGACAAAGACTTTAATATGCGCTGGATTGCATCGATGGTAGCTGACGTCCATAGAGTGTTATCTCGTGGCGGGGTATTTATGTACCCCTGGGATAAGCGTGATCCAAAGAAAGCTGGCAAGTTGCGCTTGATGTATGAAGCAAATCCGATGAGCTTCTTGGTAGAGCAGGCTGGTGGCTCATCAATTAATGGTACTCAGACCATCATGGACCTGCAGCCAACCGACTTACATGAGCGTGTTTCGGTGATGCTGGGATCTAAAGAAGAGATTGATCGCTTACGGCAATACCATTCGTAAACTAAATCTTATGGTCTCACTTTGTCTTTGAGGTAGGCAAGTGACTCTTCTACTTGGTCAATCAGAATAAGACAGATATCTCCAGCGGAGATATCGTTGAGGGCAGTATCAATCGCCTTGAACTCCCCATTAATTTCTTTAACTTGCTTAGCTTTAGTTGCGCCTACCAATCCTTCTTGTAAGAGCTTAAGCACTTCACCGTCTTCACGACCACGTTGACAGGCATCTTGATACAAGATGATATTGTCAAACGAGTTGCCAAGAATCCGAGTGAGATCACGAATGTCCTCATCGCGCCGATCCCCAGCACCGCTAATCACAACATGACTCTTTGTGGGTTTCATAGCCTGAATCGCACTTGCTAGGGCACGCATTGCATCTGGATTGTGACCATAGTCAGCAATCACAGTTGCACCCTTGTGCTGAAACTGATTAAAACGACCTGGCACAGAGTTGGCATCACTCTCAAAGCTATGTAGGCCACGTGCAATCTTTTCAGCGTCTAATCCAAGTGCCCAGGCTGCACCAATTGCGGCCATGGCATTTTCTATCTGGAAACCCAGTACCCCATTTTTAGTCAGCGGAATTTCGCTCACGGGGAAGCGGTACATGACACGTGAACCTTTTGAGGCAACAATATAGGTGCCATCAAAAAAGATTACTTTCTTATTCTTGGCGCGATGCGCAGCAATGACTGGATGATGTTGATTCTGGGCAAAGAAAATCACCCGACCAGCACATTTGTCACCCATCTTGGCTACCATAGGGTCGGCGGCGTTCAGGACAGCAGCGCCAGTTGGTGCAACATTTTGTACAACGACGCGCTTCAGAATAGCTAAATCTTCAACACTAGTGATGTAATTTAGTCCGAGGTGATCGCCTTCACCAATATTGGTAACTACAGCTACTTCACAGCGATCAAAACCAAGACCTTCACGCAACATACCACCCCGGGCAGTCTCTAAAACAGCAGCATCGACATCTGGATGCATTAATACATTGCGCGCGCTCTTAGGCCCACTGCAATCGCCAGAGTCAATCAAGCGATGATTGACGTAAACGCCATCAGTCGTAGTCATACCAACACGAAGTCCAGTCTCATCTAATAGATGGGCGATTAAACGGACAGTAGTTGTTTTGCCATTGGTACCAGTGACTGCAACCACCGGAATGCGACCATCTTCACCGGCAGGGAATAAGGTATTGATAATGTCTTCGCCCACTGGACGGCTCTTGCCATAAGAGGGCTTGAGGTGCATGCGTAATCCGGGAGCGGCATTCACTTCCACAATACCGCCGCCTTGTTGCTCTAAGGGCTTATAGATCGCTTCACATAAGATGTCTACGCCAGCAATATCTAAGCCAATCATCTGGGCAGCAGCTACTGCACTGGCAGCTACATCAGGATGAACATCATCAGTAACATCGGTGGCCGTACCACCAGTACTTAAGTTTGCATTGTTGCGAAGTAATACGCGTTCACCGGTTTTAGGAGTGTACTGAGGGCTAAATCCATTGCTGGCTAAGTGGGCCAGGGCAATCTCATCAAACCGAATTTTAGTGAGCGCTGTGGCATGTCCATCGCCACGCAAAGGATTTTGGTTTTCTATTTCAACCAGTTCTGCTACGGTATGAGTACCGTCACCAACCACTTGGGCAGGTTCACGACGAGCTGCAGCAGAGAGATGATTGCCAACTACCAGTAAGCGATAGTCAGCGCCAGGAAGAAAGCGCTCAACAATAGTTTCACTACCAAAGCCTTGAGTTACCAAAAAGCCAGCCCGGATATCTTCTTCAGTTTGAATATTGGCAACAACGCCTTTACCTTGATTACCATCTTTTGGTTTGACAACAATCGGGCCACCAATTTTTTGTGCAGCACGCCAAGCCTCATCAGCAGTAGTGACCACTTCACCAGCGGGAACTGATACACCTGCAGCTGCAAGTAAGTTCTTAGTTAATTCTTTATCTTGGGCAATTGCTTCAGCAATTGCGCTGGTGTCGCTAGTTTCAGCCGCTTGAATACGCTTTTGTTTACTGCCCCAGCCAAACTGCACCATGCTGCCTTCGGTCATGCGGCGATAAGGAATATTGCGTTGTACGGCAGCATCCACAATAGAGCCAGTACTAGGACCCAGGCGCACATCCTCATATAAGGCCTCTAGCTCAGAGAGAGCGGCGGCGAGATCAAAAGGTGCATCGTTTAATGTCGCTTGAATCAGGGCAAAGGCAAAGTCAAAGGCCATACGACCAACTACTTCTTCGGTGTATTCCACAACAACTTGGTAGACACCAATATCAATCGTTTGAACAGTACGGCTAAAAGTTACAGGGCAGCCCGCTTGTGCTTGTAGACCAAGAGCGGCATGTTCTAAAGCATGCGCTAAGGAAAGCACTTCATTCTGGCTGCCACGACGCATGCTTCCTAATTGCGGGAAGCGTTCACGAATCTTGGTTTCAAATTGGGGGATAGAATCAATTGAACGTTCTGACTCTTCGCAAGCAACAATTGCTTCTAAAGCAGTATGGCGGCTCCATAAATTAGGGCCGCGTAACATACGAATACGAGTGATTTCCAATTAAGCCCCTGTTACAGCGGTAAGGTCTGACACAAATGTTTCTGCGCCAGCTTCAATCACATTAAACGGAATGTCCAAAGCCCAAGCTGCCGCAATCGCTGCACCAAGGTTCATTCCCCTCCATGGGGCAGCAGAGTCTGATTCAGAGTGACGCGGCACGGGAATCGATTTCTGATCTAGCTTGCCAGACTTGAGAGTGATTTGTTGTTTGCCCACTAGCACTACACGACCACCGTTTTGTAGGTGGGTTTTGACGACTTCAGAATTTGGATCTTCACTAAAGAAAATGACTTGACCATCACAGAGCTCTGCCATCTGAACGCACATAGGATCATCAGCATTGAGAACACCAACCCCGCTTGGGAGTACGACGTCGATTTGGGTGCGGATAATGCTAAAGACTTGCTCTTCATCGTAGATTGCATATTCAGGAAAGTTTGCCTTAGGATCTACATTGAGAACGACGCCAACTTGGCAGCGATCGTAAGCTAAGCCTTCAATCAACATAGAGAGGTGATTGTTTTCAATCACGACTGCTTCTACTGCGCGGTTTAATAAAGTGCGTCGCGCATTTTCCCAATTAGATGTATTGGTATTTGGGATGGCGCGATTACCAAAGAACAGACCCTTGCTGCATGAGAGACCAACATAGGCATTAGTCAGGCGCAAGAAGTGCGCAATCATTTCTGCAACAGGGGTTTTGCCATTTTCACCACAAATGCCTACAACTGGAATGCGGAAATCCGTCTCTGGAGGGAACAGGTGGTTAGCAATCTCTTTGCCGACCGGTTGTGGTTTACCGCTGGCTGGCTTTAAATGCATTAAAAGACCTGGGCCAGCATTAACTTCTACTATGGCAGCATTTTGTTCTGCCATTGGACGACTAATATCTTGGGCAACCAAATCAACGCCAGCAATTTCAAGACCAACCACGCGCGCTGCTAATGCCACCTGGTGGGCAACGTCTGGATGAACCAAGTCAGTTACATCAAAAGCAACGTTACCATTACTCTGAATCAGCACTTTTTGATCTACGGTAGGAATACTAGCGCCAGTCAGTTGTTGACGTGCGAGCTCTAATTCAACAGCTGAGTCAATGCGTACTGGATTCAGTGGGCATTCCTCTGCAGTACCGCGACGGGGATCAGAATTAATTTGTATCTGAATGAGTTCATGAACAGTATGTTTGCCATCACCAGTAACCCAAACAGTTTCACCTTTAGCTGCGGCAACTACTTTGTTACCAACTACTAGTAAGCGATGCTCATCACCAATAATATGGCGCTCAACAAGCACTTCGCTACCTTCATCAATGGCTACTGCATAAGCAGCTTCAATTTCTTGTTGGGTATAAAGATTAATAAACACGCCACGACCGTGATTACCATCAATGGGTTTTACAACTACAGGCAGGCCAATATCTTGCGCAGCTTCCCAGGCATCATCCGGGCTAGTCACGGTTCTGCCTTCAGGAGTGGGAACGCCAGCGCTGCGCAGCAAGCTCTTAGTTAAATCTTTATCCCTAGAAATCGTTTCAGCAATTGCGCTGGTTTGATCAGTCTCCGCTGTCCAGATGCGGCGTTGTTTGGCACCATAACCTAATTGAACTAAGTTACCTTCAGATAAACGAATGGAAGGAATGCCACGCTCTTCGGCAGCATTCACAATGCATGCTGTGCTTGGCCCAAGCAAGAGATCGTCACCAAGATCACGAAGCTCTTCAATAATAGTTTGTACTTGTGCAACGGAGTCTTGGTTATCTTGTGCTAAAGCTAAGTAGAGATCACGCGCATATTTGAGGGCTGTCAGTGTAACTTCTTCATTGATCGCGCTCACCATCACTTTGTAAACTCCACGGCGATCACCATCGCGCGCCTTGCCAAAGCCACCTGGAATGCCGGCTAAATTTTGCAGCTCAAGTGTGAG
>Ga0304729_1000280_pt1 | contig 37547 bp, 16 predicted proteins | sample C_131016_MF_Meta_FD_190475 | JGI IMG/M metagenome (GOLD analysis project Ga0304729, IMG submission 190475) | Freshwater microbial communities from Lake Croche, Canada to study carbon cycling - C_131016_MF_MetaG (v2) (version 2) | ecosystem: Environmental > Aquatic > Freshwater > Lake | place... | reverse complement strand
TACGCTACTAATCAAATAAGTGCCGGTGGCAATGTAATTACTAATCAAACATTTGTTGGTAATGCGCTTGTTGGAAATGCGTTAGTAATTGCTTCAACATTTGCTGGATTATTATTCAGCGTTACTGGTAATATTAATGTAGCCAATACTTATATTAACAATGTACCGTTGCCAGTAAGCTCACTTGATGCGGTTAACAAGTCTTATGTTGACGGAGCTATTTCTGGATTACAAGTTAAAGCATCTAGTAACACAGCCACAACAGGTAACATTTTTGCTACTACAGGGTTTAACTACACATATAATAATGGTACTAGTGGAGTTGGCGCAACTATTACATTTGACACAACTGGTAATGTAACAATTGATGGTGTACAACTTACAAATGGTATGCGGGTTCTTATTAAAAACGAACCATTGGTTGCTTCTATACCGGCTGGAACAACTCCAAGTGCGGCATATAATGGTATCTATGATGTAACAACAGCTGGCAGCCCAAGCGCTGCGTTAGTATTAACTCGCTCTGCAGACAATGATGTTCCGTCAGATATGTATAGTGCGTATACATTTATTACTTCCCCAGGAACTTCTGATAATTCTAGTTCTGGCTGGGCAAGTACAAATACTATAACAAACCCTGGCCCACTTGTAGTTGGTACAACATTTTATTACTGGGTTCAATTTTCAGCAGCCGGTCAATATACAGGCGGCAACGCTATTGCTGTTACTGGCACATTGATTGACGCATTATACGACGGTAATACTATTGCTGTAAACGGTTCTAATCAATTATACATTCCAGCTAACGCATTATTAACAACACCTAACATTGGTGATGCTACTGGTAACAGTTTAAGCGTTATAGGTAGTGTAATTGGTAATGTATTCCAAGCTACTACGCTTAGTGTTACTGGCAATGCTAGTATTGGTAATATTACAACTGTTAATATGTCTATTACTGGCAATGTATTAACTAATTTAAATGTATCATCTAGTGTATATGCTAATAATTTAGTTGCTACAAGTTTGGTCAGTACTACTGGTAACGTTTACGGCGGAAATATTAGCTCAGCAAATATCTATGATACAAACATTGGTTCACAGCAACTGGTATTTGGTAATGCTGATAGTTCTGGTTTATTATCAAGTGCTTCTACACTAACTACAGACGGTAACAATTTAAGTGCTGGTGGCAACATCAGTGCTGTTGGGCGTGTTACTGCTAGTCAGATTACTGATACTGCTATTGGCGCAAGTCAAGTTGTATACGGTGATGCTACAGCTAACGGCCAATTAAACGGTTCTTCAACATTTACTACAGACGGTAACAATGTTAGTGCTGGTGGCAATATTAGTGCTGGTGGTAATATAACAGCAGCTAACTTTACTACAACAGGTTCAAGCGGCAATATTACTGGTGCTAATGTGATTTCTACTGTAACATTAACCGCAAGTGGTAATGTTTACGGCAACGTTGGATTGTTTGCTAATGTATCGGCTACAGGTAATGTTGGCGCAGGTCAATACTTGTTTGGTGACGGTTATTATATCAGTAACATTAACCCAGGTAATGTAAGTGCTACCAAGATTACTAATGGCGGAAGTTATGCTAACATCGCTAGTGCCAGCGGCAATGTAGTTATTGCTGTTGGCGCAAGCTCAAATATAGCTGCCACATTCTACGACACTGGAGTTGATTTAATTGGCAATCTCAGTACTACTGGTAATGTTACTGGTGCTAACTTTGTTGGTAATTTAAGCGGCGGCCTAGGTAGCAACTTAACTGTTAACAACTATGTTATTCAAGGCGGCAACTACAACGGCATTACACTAGCAATGCCAGTAGGCTTTGGCGCAAACTTATCATCAGCGTTCGAAGGCGGTGTAACACTAGCTGCTGGTACTAGTGGTACTACAGCAGGTACTTTACTCCTTGATTCAACTGGTAATGTAAGTGCTAGCGGCAATGTTTATGCCGCAGGCAATTTGACCGGCGCAAACATTCTAACTATTGGCAATGTTAGCGCCACTGGTAATGCTATTGCTGGTAATTTATTAACCGCAGGTAATGTAAGTGCTACAGCTAATGTAATTGGTGGAAACATTTTAACTGGTGGCTATGTAAGCTCTACTGGTAATATCCAATCTGGTACAACATTCCTAGTTGATACTACTACGAGTTCAGTATCACTTGGTGCCAACGTAACACAAACAGCAGGCGCGACACTAGCAATTAACGCTACTGATAGTATGTTAATTCCAGTTGGTAGTACAGGAGATCGTCCTGGCACACCAGCTACTGGTATGTTACGTTATAACAGTACAATTTCACAATGCGAAATTTGGAACGGTGCTGCTTGGGTAGCTGTTGGTGGAAGCTCATATACAGTTATTACTAACGAACAGTTTAACGGTGACGGAAGCACGGTAGACTTTACTTTAGGTTCTAGCCAAACTACTGATAGTTGTATTGTTACTATTAACGGTGTGGTACAAATCCCAACTACAGCATACTCTGTAAGCGGTGTATACCCAACTTGTGTATTAACATTTACAGAAGCACCACAAGTTAGTGATACAATTGATGTGCGCGAAATCACTACTACAACAAGTGTAACAGCTATTTCTAATAGTCCTGGTAATGCTATAGTTGCTGTATCAGAAACAATAGCTCAAGTTAATATTACCGGTAACTTAGTGGCTCAACTTAATGCTAGTGCTCCAAGTTTAGTAGCTAACTCAAGTATGTCATTCCAGTTGGTTAATAATACTACTTTAGCTATACTTGTACGCGGTACAGACGGGGTTACACGAAGTGGAAACATTACTTTATCATAAAAAATTAAGTAAATGCTAGTCAATAACAGGATCTGCGGGTCCTGTTGTTTTGACTAAATACATGATAATTATTGGATAAACAATGGGCCTAACACGAATCCGCGCTGAACAAATATCAGACATAGACTATAAACAAGCTGTCAGAGCAATTGAATTGAACAATGTCACTTTAGCCGGTGGCACCCCAGCATTAGTGGACGGAGTTACACTTAATCTCAACGATAGAATACTTGTAGCTGGGCAAGGCACAACCAGTCAAAATGGACTTTATGATGTAACAGTGGTAGGTACAGGCTCAGATGGAACTTGGGTTCGTACATCAGATGCTAATGCTACTGGCGAAATTAACGCCGGTATGATTGTAGCGGTTACCGAAGGATTAACATACGCAGATACACTATGGATGTTGATTACAGACAATCCAATTACTATAGGCATCACAGGTTTAGTATTTCAACAAACAACAGGTAACGGTGGCGCATATGGAAATGCCAATGTATCAACTTATCTGTCAAGCGGTAATGTAACAACTAATATATTAACTACTGGTAACATTAGTGCTACAGGTAATATTACAGGTGGTAATATTGTTACTTCAGGCTCTAGTGGCAATATCTCGGGTGCCAATTATATTACAGCCAATGTATTTTCTGCTACTGGTAATATTATTGGCAGTTATATTATTGGTAACGGAAGCCAACTCACTGGATTACCAGCTGGGTATAGCAATGCCGAGGTAGCAACTTATCTGTCAAGCGGTAATGTAACAACTAATATATTAACTACGGCAGTTATTAGTGCCGGCGGCAACATTTTTGGTGGCGGAATACGATCAACTACTAGTTCATCGCCACCTTCAACTCCAAGTGTAGGCGATTTTTGGTATGACACCACAACTAATGCACAATATAGATATACATTTGATGGAACAGATTATTTTTGGCTGGATGATTACGGCTCAACGGCCGGAGTTGATGGCACATTTAATCAAGTTGTTAATGGTACAAGTAATGTTTCAATTAACTCAACTAATGCTAATATTATTATTGGTGTTAGTGGTGTGGGTAATGTAGCTGGCTTTACTACCATAGGCGAATATGTAAACGGAGTAATTAGTGCTACTGGTAATATTACTGGTAATTATTTTATTGGTAACGGAAGTCAATTAACTGGTATCATTTCTGGATCAACTTATGCCAATGCCAATGCGGTAGCATACGGCCAAGCAGGTTGGGCAGGTAATATTATTCCTAGTGCCAACAATGTTTATACTTTGGGATCGCCAACGGCACAATGGGCAAGTGTTTATGTAGGTAATGCTACATTGTATCTTGGTGATACAACTGTTTCAGCTAACAATGTTTCCAATACATTAGTAGTTAATGGTAATACTGTAGTTACTACAACATCTTTTGGTAATATTGTAACTGCTGGCAATATTAGTGCCACTGGCAATATTACTGGTAGTTATATTATTGGTAATGGTAGTCAGTTAACAGGACTACCAGCTAGTTATAGTAATGCTAATGTGGCTACTTTCTTAGCATCATTTGGGTCAAATACAATTTCAACTAGTGGTACAATTACTTCGGGTAATATAACTGGTAGTAATATTTTAACTGGCGGCGTAGTAAGTGCTACTGGCAATGTAACTGGTAATTATATAATTGGTAATGGTACATTATTAACGTCATTAACTGGTGCCAATGTCACTGGTACTGTGGCCAATGCTACATACGCAACATCAGCAGGTAGCGCAGTTGGAACAGCGGCCACTGTAACTACAAACACTCAATCTAATATTACATCAGTCGGCACATTAACAAGTTTAACTGCCAGCGGATTAATTAGTACAACTGGCAATGTAACTGGTAATTATATTATTGGCAACGGCGCACTATTAACAAATATCAATGCCAGCAATATTACTGGCGCTTATAACAATACTAACGTATCTAGCTTTTTAGCCGCATTTGGTTCAAATACAATTTCTACATCGGGTACAATTACTTCGGGTAATATAACTGGCAGTAATTTATTAACTGCTGGATTAGTTTCTGCTACAGGAAATATTACTGGTAATTATATAATTGGTAATGGTTCATTATTAACATCATTAACTGGAGCCAATGTCACTGGTACCGTGGCCAATGCTACTTACGCTCTATCAGCAGGCTCTGCGGTTGGTACTGCCGCTACTGTTACAACTAATGCACAACCAAATATCACATCAGTTGGCACGTTAACTTCAATTACGTCAAGTGGATTAATTTCAACAACTGGAAATGTAAGTGCTAATTACATCATTGGCAATGGTAGTCAATTAACAAATTTAACTGGCAGTAACGTAACAGGTCAGGTTGGCAATGCTTTAATAGCAGGCACAGTTTATACTAATGCCCAACCAAATATTACAAGTACAGGTACATTAACAAGTTTAACTGCTAGTGGATTAATTTCTACTACCGGTAACGTAAGTGCTAACTATGTTATTGGTAACGGAGCATTATTAAGTTCATTAACGGGTACTAATGTAACTGGTACTGTAGCCAATGCAACTTATGCGTTATCAGCAGGTAGCGCAGTTGGAACAGCGGCCACAGTTACAACAAATGCTCAACCAAACATTACAAGTGTTGGCACACTAACATCATTAAATGTAACTGGCAACACAACTAGTGCTAATATATTGACTGGCGGATTTGTAAGTGCTACAGGCAACGTAACTGGTAATTATATTATTGGTAATGGCGCACTATTAACTAATATTAACGCTTCAAATATTACAGGTGCTTATAATAACACCAACGTATCCAGTTTCTTAGCGGCATTTGGTTCAAATACAATTTCAACCAGTGGTACGATTAATTCTGGTAATTTGACCGGTGCTAATATAACCACAACCGGCACCTTGTCTGTTGGTGGAATTGTAATGTCTGGTAACTTAATTGTTGGCGCAGGTCCTACATTAACTATTGATCCTAATGGATCTGGCGGTACAGACGGTAACGTAGTTATTACTGGTAACTTGACTGTTCAAGGCACAACAACTACAATTAATTCTAACACAGTTACCACAAACGATTTACAAATTAATATGGCCAATAATGCCGCCAACGCAACAGCGGCTAATAATGGCGGTATTGGAGTTGGTCCTATTGGATCAGAATATGCAACATTATTGTACAACACAGCATCCAATGTATGGGTAGCAAGTTTAGGTATTAGCTCAGTTGGCAATATCTCTGCTAATAATTTGTCAGCTAATACTATTACTGGTACATTGTCTACTGCGGCACAAACAAATATTACCAGTATTGGTACATTGAGTTTATTAAATTCAGGTGCTATTAGTTCAAGTGGTAACGTAACTGCTAGTAATATTTTAACTGGCGGCATAGTAAGTGCTACCGGAAATGTATCTGGTAATTATCATATTGGCAACGGATCAACACTCAGTTCAATTACAGGCGCTAATGTAACTGGTACTGTAGCCAATGCTACATACGCATTATCAGCTGGTAGTGCTGTAGGTACTGCCGCTACAGTTACTACTAACGCACAATCAAATATTACTAGTGTTGGCACATTAACATCATTGGCCGTAACTGCCAATACAACTAGTGGTAATTTATTAACTGGCGGATTAATTAGTGCTACTTCAACTATTACATCATTGGCAAATATATCTGGTGGTAATATCTTAACAGCTAATCTGGTTAGTGCTGGTGGCAATATTACTGGTGGTAATTTATTAACTGGTGGTTTAATTAGTGCTGGTGGCAATTTAACAGCGCCAAACATAACTATTTCTGGGTCAGCAAATATATCTACTTTTATAGGTAATGTTTTCTTTGGATCTGTTCCAGCACAGCCAACCTGGTATACTGTTGCTCCATTAAATCTTAATAACAGTTTAGCGGCCGCAACTAAAGTTCAATTAAATTTAATTAATACAGGCGGAGGAGCCAACGCCGGATCGGCAATTGATTTCTACACGTACCAAATTTCAGTCGCTGCTGCCAACGCAGAAGCCAGAATAGCTGCAATTGATGATGGTAATTATTCAGCTTGGATCAGTCTTCAAACAAAAACTCCTGGTAGTACTGGCACCAATCCATTAGTTGAACGAGTAAAAGTTGATTCAACTGGCGCATCGATAGCAGGCAATGTAACTAGTGGCAATATACTAACAGCTGGACTAATGAGTTCAACTGGTAACGCAATACACGGAAATATTTTAACAGCTGGTTTAATTAGTGCCAGTGGTAACGTAACTGGTAACTATATTTTAGGTAATGGTTCACAGTTGACTGGAATTACTACATCGGTATCTAATGTAGTAAATGGCGGAAGTAATTTAAATATTAGTGCTGCCAATGCCAATGTAGCAATTAGTGTAAGCACAGTAGGAAATATAGCAGTATTCACACCAACTGGTGTTTCCGTATTAGGCACTATTACTGGCAACGGCAATATTACTGGTGGTAATATAATACTTACGTCCGGTGGCGGTCATCAAATTAGTGTGGCTAATGGAGCAACATTATCATTGACTGGAAGTGCCACCGTCAGTGCTAGTACTTTAACAATTCAAGGTGATACTGGTGTTATCAGTACTACAGGCAATATTACAGGTGGAAATATACTTATTACCTCTGGACTATCGATTGGTGGAAATATTACCAGTCACGCCATTTTAGAAACAGCCAATATTACAGCAGCCGCACCAGCAGCAACAACTAACTTTGATATTATTACCGCAGCAATTCAATATTATACAGCCAATGCCACTGCCAACGTAACATTAAACTTCCGTGGAAATGCCACAACCACAGCCAATACATTATTGGGTGTTGGACAATCAACTACAGTGGCATTATTATGGACCAATGGTGCTACAGCATATTATCCCACTGTGTATCAAGTTGATGGCAGTAACGTAACTCCTAAATGGCAGGGCGGCACCGCACCTACTGGTGGAGATGCTACAGCTACAGACGTGTATTCTTTCACTATTATTAAAACAGCCGCAACTCCTACATATACTGTGTTAGCAAGTCAAACTAAATTTGCTTAAGGAGTAACAGATGCCATTTCTTGGAACTCGAGGCGCTGGATCTGCTAAAGGATTTGGCCTGACAGGCAGTTCGTCTGTTGTTAATGTTAGTTATTTATTAATCGCTGGTGGTGCTGGAGGCGGGTCTGGTCGTGGCGGTGGTGGTGGCGCAGGAGGCTATTTAACAAATACAACCAATTTATCAGTTGCTAATAGTTACACCGTTACAGTCGGCGGAGGTGGCGGCGCAAATGCTAACGGAGGAAATTCATCAATATCTGGAACTGGGTTGACTACTATTACTTCTACGGGTGGCGGTTGTGGTGGTGGCGAAGGTGGATATGCCCCATCAGTAACTGGTTCTAATGGTGGTTCAGGCGGCGGAGCTTGTGCTGGCGGGGGTAATGGAACTGGTATTTCTGGACAAGGATATAACGGCGGTAGTATAGTTGACAACACTGGAAATTACTTAGCCGCTGGCGGCGGTGGCGCTGGAGCTGTTGGTGGAAATGCAGACGCAAATTTTGGTGGCAATGGTGGAGCTGGTCTTTCTTCTTCAATTACTGGTTCTGCCGTAACTCGTGCAGGTGGTGGTGGCGGTTCTGGTAACGGAGGAACCCCTGGTGCTGGTGGTGCTGGAGGCGGTGGTAACGGAACTGTTACAAACTTTCAAGCTGGTGGAAACGGAACTACAAACACCGGGTCGGGCGGTGGTGGTGGAGCAGGAACAGGTGACCGCGGCACTGGCGGATCAGGTGGTTCAGGAGTTTGTGTTTTTTCATATCCTTCACCTAGAAGATTTACAGGCGGGACAATAAGCACATCTGGCGCTAATACAATTCATACTTTTAATAGTAGTGGAAATTTTGTTGGTGGCGTTGCAATTGAATACACAATTACTTATTTGGTTGTAGCTGGTGGTGGCGGCGGTGGTACTCGTGGTAATCGAGGCGGTGGTGGTGGCGGTGCTGGTGGCCTGTTAACAAATACAACTACGGTTAGCACTGGAACTGTTTATACAGCCACTATTGGTGCTGGCAGTAATGGTGGAACTGGCACTAACTCAACTATAACAGGAGCTGAGTTAAGTACTATAACCGCTTCGGGTGGTGGATATGGTGCTGGAGATGGCAGTGGTGGAAATGGCGGATCTGGTGGTGGTGCCTGTGGCACTGGCGGATCTGGCGGTTCAGCAACTAGCGGTCAAGGAAATGCCGGTGGTGGCGCTAATGGTACAGGTACTGGGTCATTCGGTGCTGGAGGCGGTGGAGGCGCAGGTGGCGCTGGCGGGTATGGTAATCCAAGTCCAAATGGTGGAAATGGCGGCAGCGGTTTAACAATAAATACCGCTGGAATTACTGGGACTTATGCAGGCGGTGGCGGTGGTGGCGCGGGACAATATGATGGGTCTGATGCTGGCAGCTCTTCTGGTGGCTCTGGTGGCGGTGGAGGCGGCACAGGTAATGGGTCTGCTGGAGGCAATGGTACAGCAAATACTGGAGGCGGTGGAGGCGGCTCTAACTACGGACCGACAAGTACAGGCGGTTCGGGGGTTATTATTATTTCTGTACCAACTACAAGTTATTCTGGTGTTTATACTAATGCTACTATTACTATTTCAGGATCTAACACTATTTTAACATTTAATACAAGTGGTACCTATACCGCTTAAAGGGTGATTTTGCCAACTATAGCTATATGACAAAATAATAATAAATAACATATAGAACTTAAAGGATAACAAAATGGCATTTCCAACTTTGCCAATAGATAGAAAACCTTCAACAGCCATTATTGACGAATATACGCCAACTTGTCACCGCCCTACAAACATATAAATCAATAAAATAACAAACATACACCACTTAAAACAGGATTTTGCCAACTATAGCTATGTAGTAAAAACAATAAATAGTATATAGAACTTTAGAGGATAAAAAGATGGCATTTCCGACTTCGCCGATAGATGGGCAAACGGCAGTAGTAAATAACATAACTTACGTTTACGCATCGGCTACAAATACCTGGACTAGAACTCCCACAGGATTTGTAAACATTGCCGCTTCTGCTAACGTTTCTGCTGGGGGTAATGTATATAGTGGAAATGTACTTACCACAGGTATAGTTAGTGCAACTGGCAACGTCACTGGCAATTATTTTATTGGAAACGGTAGTCAATTAACTGGATTACCATCAAGTTATGGTAATGCCAATGTAGTAGCATATGGTGAAGCTGGCTGGGCTGGCAATATTATCCCTAGTGCTAATGTAACATATAGTTTGGGTAGTCCAACAGCACAATGGGCAAATGCTTATATTGGCGCTAATACATTATATTTAGGTACTACTGGACTTTCGGCTAATAATGTTACAAATACTTTATATGTTAATGGGGTAGCAGTAGCTACAACAACATCTCCCGGAAACGTAAATACTTCTGGTAATATTAGTGCTACTGGAAATGTAACTGGTAATTATATTATTGGTAACGGGTCAGCGTTAACAAGTTTAACAGGTGCTAATATCACTGGTACTGTGGCCAATGCGACATACGCAATATCAGCTGGATCGGCTGTTGGTACTGCAGCTACTGTAACTACTAACGCACAACCAAATATTACATCAGTTGGCACTTTAACATCATTAAGTGTGACCGGCAATACTACTACTGGTAATTTATTAACTGGTGGCTATGTAAGTGCTACCGGCAACATAACCGGTAATTATATTATTGGTAATGGAGCATTATTAACAAATATTAACGCTGGCAATATTACCGGCGCTTATGGTAACTCTAACGTAGCCGCTTACCTACCAACATTTACCGGCAATTTAACTGCTGGCAATATTAGTGTAACCGGGGCCTTATCAACTGCTAATATTACAATATCTGGCGATTTAATTACTGGAACTGGCGCAACATTAACTATTGATCCAAATGGTCTAGGCGGAACAGACGGTAATGTTGTTATTACTGGTAACTTGACAGTTCAAGGTACTACTACAACAATTAATTCTAATACAATTACCACAAACGATTTACAAATTAATATGGCCAACAATGCTGCTAATGCAACAGCGGCTAATAACGGCGGTATTGGAGTTGGTCCAGTTGGCGCAGAATATGCAACGTTATTATATAACACAGCATCCAATGTATGGGTGGCAAGTTTAGGCATTAGTTCATTGGGCAATGTTACAACAACTCGTAATGTAGAAGGCGGCAATATATTAACTGGTGGATTCGTAAGTGCCACTGGCAACATACAAGGCAACGTATTCATTGGTAATGGCGCTGGCCTTACTAACATTAATGCTGGCAATATTGTTGGCGCATATGGCAACGATAATGTAGCTACTTTCTTAGCGGCATTTGGTTCAAATACAATTTCAACAAGTGGTACAATTAATTCAGGCAATATAACTGGCAGTAATTTATTAACTGCTGGCGATGTAAGTGCTAGTGGAAATATATCAGCGGCTAACTTTAATACAAATGGTTCTGGCGGCAGTATTTCTGGTGCTAATGTAATTACAGCCAATACTATTAATGCTATCACTGTTAGTGCTAGTGGAAATGTAAGGGCTAATTATGTTATTGCCAACGGATCACTATTAACATCAATTACTGGTGCTAACGTCACTGGTACAGTAGCCAATGCTACTTATGCCTTAAGCGCAGGTAGTGCGGTTGGTACTGCCGCTACCGTAACTACTAATGCTCAACCAAATATTACAAGTACAGGCACATTAACAAGTTTAACAGTAACAGGTAACACAACTAGTGGTAATTTATTAACAGCTGGTTTTGTAAGTGCTACTGGCAATGTAACTGGCAACTACATTATTGGCAACGGAGCATTATTAACAAATATTAATGCAAGTAATATTATTGGCGCATATAGTAATGCTAATGTGGCCAATTACTTGCCAACATATTCAGGCAATATAACTGCTGGCAATATATCAGTTGCTGGGAATATTGTAGGCAACATTACTTTTGATAATGTTATTACTGGTGGTAGTGTTAGCGCAAGCGGAAATATAACTGGCAATTATTTTATTGGTAACGGTAGTCAATTAACAAGTTTAACTGGAGCTAACGTCACTGGTACAGTAGCTAACGCAACATATGCCATCTCAGCTGGTAGTGCGGTTGGTACTGCTGCTACTGTAACAACCAATGCCCAGCCAAATATTACAAGTACAGGTACACTAACAAGTTTAACTGCTAGTGGATTAATTTCAACCACAGGTAACGTTGTTGGTAATTACATCATTGGTAACGGATCAGCATTAACATCAATTACAGGGGCCAATGTTACTGGTACTGTAGCTAATGCGACATACGCAACATCAGCAGGATCTGCTGTTGGCACAGCGGCTACAGTTACAACAAATGCTCAACCAAATATTACCTCAGTTGGTACATTAACTTCGATTACATCAAGTGGATTAATTTCAACTACAGGTAACGTTGTTGGCAATTATATTATTGGTAACGGCTCTACTTTATCATCAATTACAGGTTCTAACGTCACTGGTACTGTAGCTAACGCCACTTATGCCTTAAGTGCCGGTAGTGCTGTAGGTACAGCGGCTACTGTAACAACAAATGCCCAACCAAATATTACCAGTGTTGGCACATTGACAAGTTTAACCGTAACTGGCAATACAACTGGTGGTAATATATTAACTGCTGGATTTGTAAGTGCTACTGGTAATATTACAGGTAATTATATCATTGGTAACGGAGCATTATTAACAAACATCAATGCCAGTAATATTATTGGCGCTTATAACAACACCAACGTATCTAGTTTCTTAGCATCATTTGGTTCAAATACAATTTCAACAAGTGGCACAATCAATGCTGGTAACGTAACTGGTAGTAACGTATTGACTGGCGGATTAGTAAGTGCTACAGGTACAGTAACAGGATCAAGTTTATTAGGATCAGTTGTATCTGCTACAAGTAACGTAATTGCTGGCAATATTTCCACAGCTGGGTTAGTAACTGCTACTGGCAATATACAAGGCGGCAATATATTAACAGCTGGCTTAGTAAGTTCTACTGGTAATGTCTATGCTGGCAATGTTATCCTTGCAAGTGGCCCAGGTCAGCAAGTTAGTATATCAAATGGAGCAACATTATCATTAACAGGAAGTGCTACTGTTACCGCTAGTACTTTAATAATTCAAGGTGATACTGGTGTTATCAGTACTACTGGTAACGTTACTGGTGGAAATATTCGCACAACTGGATTAATCAGTGCTACTGGCAATGCCACAGCCGGAAACATATTAACAACTGGTTTAATTAGTGCTAGTGGAAATATGTTTGCTGGAAACTTATCTGTAACTGGCGTAATTGCTGATACTGGTAATATTTCAGGAGGCAATTTATTAACTAGTGGACTAGTAAGTGCCACCGGAACAGTAACGGGCTCAAGTTTATTAGGATCAGTTATATCAGTATCAGGAAACGTAACTGGTACTAACTTTATTGGTAATGTAATAGCAACCACAGTAAGTGCTACCGCTAATATCACTAGCGGCAATATTCTAACAGGCGGATTAATTAGCTCAACTGGTAATATCACAACAGCTGGTATTGTTAATACTGCTAATATTTACGGCGCCTCTGGCGAAACTATTGCCACAGGTGGTAATGCTAACATTAACTTGTATCCAGGCGGATCTGGTAACGTTGTATTGCCATCTGGTAACACAACTTATATTAACAACTTGCCGTTAAATCCGGTACAAAATAACGATGCGGCATCCAAATACTATGTTGATACTATGGCGTCTACAGGCATTGGCTATCATGCAGCGGTTTATGTGGCTACTACTGCAAATCTAGCTACAACTACTGGCGGTACTGTTACATACAATCAACCTAACGGTGTTGGCAATGGTATTGGTGCGTATATTCAGACAACAGGTTCTTTTAATTTAATTGATACTGGTAATGTTCAAACTGTAGGTACTCGTATTTTAGTTAAAAACGAAGGCAACGCAGCGTTTAACGGCGTATATACTTGGTCTAATACTACAGCAATTATTCGCTCCACTGATGCTGACGAATATGGTCCAGATAGTGCCAACGCACTAAGTCTTAATGATTACTTCTTTGTAACTAATGGTAACGTTAATGCCGGCACTGCATTTATTGTTAACTCGCCAACAGGTACAATTACCTTTGGTACCAGTAATATTACTTTTGCGATATTCAGTACAAGTCAAACTTACACTAGCGGCAACGGCATCAGTATTGCTGGCACAGTAATTAATGCTAAGGTTGACGGAGTTACCACAGCATTTGATGGCGGTGGCAATATTAGTGTTAAAGCAAGTGCTAACTTAACAACACCAAACATTGGTGCTGCTACTGGTACAAGTTTAAGTGTTACGGGGGCATTACAAGCCGGATCAACAGTTAGTGCTGCTGGCAATTTAATAGGTGGTAACGTATTAACAGGCGGATTAATTTCAGCGACAAGCACAGTAACAGGATCAAGTTTATTGGGATCAGTTGTATCCGCATCAGGCAACATAACTGCTGGTAATATATTATTTGGTACAGGTGCAGTAAGTGGTACTGGTAACGTTTATAGTGGTAACGTAGTAACTACAGGATTAATTAGTGTTGGTGGCAATATTTTTGCTGGCAACTTATCTGTAACTGGCGTAATTGCTGATACTGGTAACATTTCAGGAGGAAACTTAGTAACAGGTGGACTATTAACAGCTACAGGCAACATTACTGGCGGCAATATATTAACAGCTGGATTAATGAGCTCTACTGGCAATGCTATACACGGAAATATTTTAACAGGCGGATTAGTATCTGCTACTGGTAATGTAACTGGTGGCAATGTTTTATTTGGGTCAGGTTTTGTTAGTGGTACAGGCAATATATTTGGTAATAATATTACAGCCAACGTATCAGCTACTACTGTTAGCGCATCGGGTAACATAACTAGTGGCAATGTATTAACTACTGGATTAATATCAGCAACATCAACAATTACATCTGCGGTTAATGTTACAGGTGGAAATATTTTAACTAGTGGTTTTGTAAGTGCTACTGGGAACATAACTGGTAATTATATTATCGGTAACGGCTCATTATTAACATCGGTAACTGGCGCTAATGTAACTGGCACAGTAGCCAATGCCACATACGCACTATCGGCAGGATCTGCTGTAGGAACAGCAGCCACAGTAACTACAAACGCTCAACCAAACATTACATCAGTTGGCACATTAACTAGTTTAACAGTAACTGGCAATACAACTTCTGGCAACTTATTAACCGCTGGATTAATTTCAGCAACTTCAACTATTACTAGTGCCGCTAATATCACTGCTGGTAATATTTTAACTGCTGGCTTAGTAAGTGCCACAGGTAACGTAACTGGTGGTAACGTATTATTTGGCACAGGAATTGTTAGTGGCGCAGGTAACATATTTGCCAACAATATTACCGCTAACACGTTAGCTACTACGGTAAGTGCCAGTGGAAACGTAATAGGTGGCAATTTATTAACTTCTGGTATAATGTCCAGCACCGGCAATGCTATACACGGAAATATTTTAACTGCTGGCCTAATAAGTGCTACTGGTAATGTAACTGGTAATTATATTTTAGGCAACGGATCACAACTTACTGGTATTATCACATCAGTATCCAATGTAGTAAATGGTAATAGTAATTTAAATATTGGCTCTGCCAATGCTAATGTAACTATATCAGTTAGTACTGTAGGTAATGTGGCAGTATTCAGCCCAACAGGTCTTTCTGTACTAGGAACTATTGCTGGCAACGGCAATGTTATCGGTGGTAATATATTAACTGCTGGATTAATATCAGCTACTTCAACAATTACATCAGCGGCTAATGTAGTTGGTGGAAATATTACAACTGCTGGATTAATTTCAGCTACTTCAACAATAACATCAGCTGCTAATATTACTGGCGGCAATATATTAACTGGCGGATTAATATCATCTACTGGAAACATTTATGGCGGTAACATAATTAATGTTGGTATAAGTTCAGTTACTGGCAATATGAGCGCAGGTAATATCTCTACCGCTGGATTAATAACAGTAACAGGTAATGTAACTGGCGGAAATATATTAACAGCAGGTTTAGCTAGTGTTGCTGGTAATATTACTGCCAATAATATTACCACAGGCAACATTATCAGTGCCGCGGGTAACATTTTTGGCGGCGGCATACGTTCAACATCTAGTGGTACCGCTCCAAGTAATCCAAGCGTCGGTGATTTCTGGTATAATACTTCAACCAATGTTCAATATAGATTTACATTTGACGGTACGAATTATTACTGGATCGATGATTTTGGATCAACTACAGGTGTAAATGGCACATTTAATGCTATTATTAATGGTACAAGTAATGTAACTGCTGGCATTTCTAATGGCAATATTACTGTTGGCATAGGCGGCACACCTAATGTAGCTGTATTTGCTACAACTGGTGAATATATAACTGGTGTATTGTCTGTCTCCGGCAACATTACTGGCGGTAATTTATCAGTTGGTACTGGAACTATTACTGTTGGAAATATTGTTAATAGTAATGCCAATACTGTAGGCAACATTGGTAGCTCAAGTTTATATTTCAATACTGTATTTGCCAAAGCAACGTCAGCATTATACGCTGACTTAGCAGAAACATACATAGCCGATGACGACTATGAACCAGGAACATTGGTAATATTTGGCGGCGAAAAAGAAATTACCGTATCCGATACACATCAAGATACTCGTGTAGCTGGCGTAATTTCAACAGACCCAGCATATTTAATGAACTCAGGTGGTACAGGTTTGCCAGTAGCATTAACAGGGCGTGTTCCTTGTAAGATTGTTGGCTCTATACAAAAAGGTGACCGATTAGTAACCAGTGGCATCAAAGGTGTAGCCACTGTTTTGGATCCTACTAAATACCAGCCTGGATGTATTATTGGCAAGGCATTAGAAGAATACAACTCTAACGAAGTTGGAGTAATTGAAATAGCAGTAGGGAGATATTAATGGCATTTCCGACCTCACCGGTAGACGGACAACAATCAACAGTAAACAATATTGTTTACACTTACTCATCTGCTAGTAATTCCTGGACAAGAACTCCAGCAGGCTTTGTTAATATCACAGCATCTGGATATGTAAGTGCTATTGGTAATGTCTATGGAAATAACTTTATTGGAAATGTTTCTGGTAATTCTACAACTGCTCAAACAGTAACTAATAATGCACAGCCAAATATTACAAGTGTTGGCACATTAATAAGTGTTACTTCAAGTGGATTAATTAGTACAACTGGTAACATTGTTGGCGGTAATTTGCTATATGGAGCAAATATTGTCAGTGGTACTGGTAACATTTTTGCCAATAACATTACAGCCAATGTACTTGCCACTACTGTTAGTGCCAGTGGTATCATAACTGCCGGTCAATTCAGTGGCAATGGCAATACTATATCAAATATTCAAGGTGCTAATGTAAGTGGCAACGTAACTTCAGCTGTTACAGCTGGCACAGTCACTACTAATGCTCAGCCAAATATTACAAGTGTTGGCACATTAACAAGTTTAACGGCTAGCGGATTAATTTCTACTACTGGTAATGTAAGTGGAAACTACATTTTAGGAAATGGAGCATTATTAACCGGCGTCATTACTTCTGTTGCTAATATTAACAATGGTAATTCAAATGTAACAGTAGTAAGTTCTGGCGGCAACATTACTGTTGGGGTAGGAGGCACAGCTAACGTAGCCGTATTTGCTACAACTGGTGAATATGTAACTGGTGTATTGTCTGCTTCGGGTAATATTACTGGTGGAAATATTACAACTGCTGGGTTAGTAACTGCTACAGGCAACATAACAGGTGGAAATCTCACAACAGCTGGATTACTAACTGCTACAGGCAACATAACAGGTGGAAATCTCACAACAGCTGGATTACTAACTGCTACAGGCAACATAACAGGTGGAAATATTATAACCGCTGGGTTAATTTCTGCTACATCAACTATTACTAGTGCTGCTAATATTGCTGGCGGAAATATATTAACTAGCGGACTTGTTAGTGCTACCGGTAACGTAACTGGCGGCAACGTACTATTTGGTACAGGTATTGTCAGTGGCACAGGCAATATATTTGGTAATAATATTACAGCAAATGTATTATCAACTACTGTAAGTGTTTCAGGTAATGTAATTGGCGGCAACATTACAACTGCTGGATTAGTAACAGCAACAGGTAATGTAACGGGTGGAAATATTTTAACTGCTGGATTAATGTCAAGCACCGGCAATGCTATACACGGAAATATTTTAACAGGTGGATTAGTAAGTGCTACAGGCACAGTAACTGGATCAAGTTTACTTGGATCAGTACTTAGTGTCAGTGGCAATGCCACAGCGGCAATAGTTAATACTCCTAGCATAGTTGGAGCTACAGTTACAGTTTCCACCACAGGTAATGGCGTAATTAATTTGTTGCCAGCTGGGGTTGGCAACATTGCAGTTAACGCTCGCTATATTAATAATCTTGCAGATCCAGTTCAAGCACAAGATGCAGCAACTAAAAATTATGTTGACACGGTAGCACAAGGACTTGATCCAAAAGCATCTGTTGTATACGCTACGACAGCATCAATTTTTGGTAGTGGCTATACTTATAACAACGGCACCAGTGGCGTGGGCGCTACATTGACAGCTGCAGCTGTTGGCAATTTAACCATTGATGGAACCGTAGTTTCTGCGGGTCAACGAGTATTGATTAAAAACGAAGTTGGTGCTTATGTAAACACAACAAGTCAATCAGCAGCCTTTAACGGTATCTATACCGTAACTACAGCGGGTAGTGCAAGCGTTGCTTATGTATTGACTCGTGCTACAGATATGGATGTTTGGGCAGAAGTTCCAAACTCATTTACATTCGTTGAAGACGGATCTACTAATGCTGATACTGGTTGGGTATGTACTGCCAATCAAGGTGGTACCATGGGTACTACTCAAATTACTTGGTCACAATTCTCTGGCGCTGGATCATACACAGCCAATACATCAGCTGGTTTAAGTTTAACTGGTACAGTCTTTAGCGCCAAAGTTGATGGCATTACCACAGCATTTGATGGCGGTGGTAATATCAGTGTAAAAGCAAGTGCTAATTTAACTACTCCAAATATTGGGGCGGCCACGGGTACAAGTTTAAGTGTGACTGGCGCTATAACTGCCGGAACCACGCTGTTTGGCGCAGGCCTATCAATTGGCACAGGTGGTGCTCAAATAGGTGCCAACGTAACAGTCGCCAATCTCATAACTGGTGGCCTAATTACAGCTACGGGCAACATAACTGGTGGAAATATACTAACAGCTGGTTTAATGAGTTCAACTGGTAATGCTATACACGGCAATATTTTAACAGCTGGTTTAATGAGTTCAACTGGTAATGCTATACACGGCAATATATTAACTGCTGGATTAGTAAGTGCTACTGGCAACGTTACTGGTAATTATATTTTAGGTAACGGGTCGCAGTTAACTGGCATTATCACATCAGTATCTAACGTAGTTAATGGTAACAGTAATTTAAATATTGGTTCTGCTAATGCCAACGTAACCATATCAGTTAGTACGGTAGGTAATGTAGCAGTATTCAGCCCAACTGGCGTTTCTGTATTAGGTACTATAACAGGCAACGGTAACATAACTGGTGGCAATATATTAACTGCTGGATTAATGTCTAGCACTGGTAATGCTATACATGGAAATATTTTAACTGCTGGATTAATTTCAGCTACTGGAAACGTGACTGGTAATTATATTTTAGGTAATGGGTCGCAGTTAACTGGAATTATAACAAGTGTATCTAATATAAGTAATGGTGGAAGTAATTTAAATATTAGCGCAGCCAATGCCAATGTAACTATATCGGTTAGTACTGTGGGTAATGTGGCGGTATTTACGCCAACAGGTGTTAGTATATTAGGTACTATTACTGGCAATGGTAATATCACAGGCGGTAATATTACAACTGCTGGATTGGTAACTGCTACTGGTAATATTACTGGTGGCAACATATTAAGTACTGGATTACTAAGTGTAACTGGTAATGTAATCAGTGGCAATGTAAATACCACTGGATTGACTGCTTCAGGAAATTCCACGTTAGGTGGTGGCGGCGCGACAGTTATTAACATTCAAAGTGGATCTAACCTTCAATTACAAGGAACCGCTCGAGCAACATTTGGCACAACAGGAGTACTTGATGGAGCAAGCGGCAACGTAACTGGCGGTAATGTATTAACAGGTGGATTAATTTCAGCTACTGGTAATGTAACTGGCGGTAACATATTAACACCTGGATTAATTTCAGCTACTGGTAACGTAACTGGCGGTAATTTAATTGTAGGTACTGGATTAGGTGGTAATTTATCAGGCGCTAATGTAATTAGTGCCAACGTGTTTAGTGCTAGTGGCAATATTACAGCCAGTTATTTTATTGGTAATGCTACTCTTTTAACTAATATTCCTAATGGCAATGGTATTGCTAATGGCAACTCAAACGTTGTTGTCGGAGCTAATGCTAATATAACTGTTGGTGTAAGTGGAGTAGGTAACATTGTAGTATGGGCACCAACTGGTGAATATGTAACTGGCATAGTTAGTGCAACAGGTAACCTTTATAGTGCTAATATATTAACAGGTAATATTAGTGCTTCTGGTAATGTTACCACTGCTGGCAACTTAAATGGAGCAGCACTAAGCGTAAGCGGTAATGCTACTATTGTTGGTAATTTAAACGTTCAAGGTAACGTAACATTTATTAATAGTAATGTAGTTACTACAAATGATTTATATATTGTACTGGCAAATAATCAAAACACTTATGCTAACGTTAATACTGCTGGATTATCGGTTGGGCCAACTGGATCACCATTAACTTATTGGCAATATTTAAACGCATCTAATACATGGTCAACCAATGTGGGAATTAGTGCTACTGCTAATATTACATCTGGTAACGTATTAACAGCTGGATTGATTTCGGCAACTGGTAATGTAACTGGTGGTAATTTAATCGTTGGTACAGGTTTAGGTGGCAACTTATCGGGCGCTAACGTGATTAGTGCTAATGTGTTTAGTGCCAGTGGAAATATTACAGCTAGTTATTTCATAGGTAATATAATTAACGCTAATATTACTACTATTAACAGCGGCAACAGTAATGTAACTGTAGGTGCCAATGCCAACATCACTGTTGGCGTAAGCGGAGTAGGTAACGTAGTTGTGTTTGCTCCAACTGGCGAATATGTCACTGGATTAATCAGTGCTAGTGGTAACGTAACTGGTAATTACATTTTAGGTAATGGATCACAACTTACTGGAATTATTACAAGTGTATCTAATGTTGTAAACGGCAATAGTAATTTAAACATTGGATCTGCCAATGCCAACGTGACTATTAGTGTAAGTACTGTAGGAAATATAGCAGTATTCAGCCCAACAGGTATTAGTGTACTTGGTACTATTGTTGGAAATGGCAATATTACCGGTGGTAATGTATTAACAGCTGGATTAATGAGTTCAACTGGTAACGCAATACACGGAAATATTTTAACTGCTGGATTAATATCTAGTACTGGTAATGTAACATCAAATGCTAACGTAATAGCTGGTGGTAGTATAACTACTGGAGCAAACTTAACTGGTATAGGACTTACTGCTGGTAACTCTGGTGGCACTCCTTTAGCTACATTTGTATATAACAATACCACGCAAGGTTGGTTAAGCAATGTAAGTATTGCTCCATCAGCCAATATATCACTAAATTTAGGTACAACTGCTAATTATTGGAATAATTTCTATGCACTTAATGTTAATTCGGCTAACGTAACAGCTACAGCAAATATTTTGGCTACTGGCAATGTAACTGGTGGCAATATATTAACCGCTGGATTAATGTCCAGTAATGGCAACGCAATACATGGAAATATTCTAACTGCTGGTCTAGTAAGTGCTACTGGAAATGTAACTGGTAATTATATTTTAGGTAATGGTAGTCAATTAACTGGCATTATTACAAGTGTATCCAATGTGGTAAATGGTAATAGTAATTTAAACATTTCTGCGGCTAATGCCAATGTAACTATATCAGTTAGTACTGTGGGTAATGTGGCAGTATTTACGCCAACTGGTATTAGTATATTAGGTACTATTACTGGCAATGGCAATGTAACCGGTGGTAATGTATTAACAGCCGGATTAATTTCAGCTACATCAACTATTACAAGTGCCGCTAATATTACTGGTGGAAACATAACAACTGCTGGCTTAGTAACTGCTACTGGCAATGTAATTGGTGGCAATATTACAACAGTTGGATTGATTTCAGCTACTGGTAACGTTACTGGTGCTAATTTAATTGTGGGCACAGGATCAGGCGGCAACTTATCAGGTGCTAATGTTATTAGTGCCAACGTGTTTAGCGCAAGCGGCAACGTAACTGCTAATTATTTCCTGGGAAATGCTTATTACTTGACTAGTGTGCCATCCGGAAGTTTCGTATCTAATGGTAACAGTAATGTAACCGTAGGAGCCAGCGCCAATATTACCGTGGCTGTAAGTGGAGTAGGTAACGTTGTAGTATGGGCACCAACAGGTGAATATGTAACTGGATTAATCAGTGCGTCAGGTAATGTAACTGGCGGTAACGTACTAACTGGTGGATTAATATCAGCAGCGGGTAATTTATTATCAAATGGTAATTTAAGTGTAGCAGGCAATGCTACTATTGTTGGTAATTTAAACGTTCAAGGTAACGTAACATTTATTAATAGTAATGTAGTTACTACAAATGATTTATATATTGTACTGGCTAACAATCAAAACACTTATGCTAACGTTAACAATGCCGGACTATCAGTTGGTCCGACTGGATCGCCATTAACTTATTGGCAATATTTAAACGCATCAAATTCCTGGTCAACCAATGTATCAATTAGTGCTACTGGAAATATTACATCTGGTAATGTATTAACAGTTGGATTGATTTCAGCTACTGGTAATGTAACTGGTGCCAATTTAATTGTAGGTACAGGTTCAGGTGGTAACTTATCTGGCGCTAATGTAATTAGTGCTAACGTGTTTAGTGCTTCAGGAAACATAACTGGTAATTATTTCCTGGGAAATGCTTATTACTTGACTGGTTTAACAATCAGCGGTGGAACTACTATTCTCAACGGCAATAGTAATGTTGTTGTTAATGCTAATGCTAACATAACTATTGGTGTAAGTGGAGTGGGCAACATTGCTGTATTTGCTCCAACAGGTGAATATGTAACTGGTTTGATAAGTGCTAGTGGAAATGTAACTGGCGGAAATATATTAACAGCTGGATTGATTAGTGCTACCGGCAATATTATTGCGGGTAATATTACTAATAATGGTTCAGAATCAGTTACTGGTAACATCACTGCTGGAAATATTATAACTGCTGGTATACTAAGTGCTGCCGGTACTGCTTCATTTAGTGCCACAGTTCAAATGACCACATCAAGCGGTACTATTTCTATTGGTACAAATCAAAACACTGGTAATACTGTAATTGGAAATGCCACACAAACTGGCACAATTACTGTTGGTCAATCTTCGGCCTCTCAAACTTTAAATGTTGCCAATGGCGCGGTTAGTAGTGGCAATATCAAAACAATCAATATTGGTACCAACGGAGTTGCGGGCTCAAACACAGTAATTACTATAGGAACCAATACTGGCAATGGAAATATATCATTTACAGCCAATACAATTTTAGCAGTTGCCAATACCAGCGGCTCTGCGTTAAGTGTTGCAGGTAACATAACTGGCGGAAATATTTTAACTGCTGGATTATTCAGCGCAACTGGTAACGTAACTGGTAATTATATTTTAGGTAATGGTGCATTGTTAACTGGAGTAAGTACTACATCAAGTAATATTAATTCTGGCAACAGTAATGTAAATATTGCGTCTGCTAATGCCAACGTAACTGTTTCAGTAAGTACTGTAGGTAATGTGGCAGTATTTACACCAACGGGTGTTTCCATATTAGGAACTATTACTGGCAATGGTAATATCACAGGCGGTAATATTACAACTGCTGGCTTGTTAACTGCCACTGGTAACGTAACTGGTAATAACTTATTAAGTACCGGATTACTCAGTGTAACTGGTAATGTAATCAGTGGCAATGTAAATACCACTGGTTTGACCGCTTCAGGAAATTCAACATTGGGTGGCGGCGGAGTTACAGTTGTTAATATTCAAAGTGGATCTAAACTTCAATTACAAGGAACGGCTAACGCAACATTTGGCTCATCGGGAGTACTTGATGGATCAAGCGGCAATGTAACTGGTGGCAACATATTAACACCTGGATTAATTTCAGCCACTGGTACAATTACTAGTGCCGCTAACATAGTTGGTGGAAACATAACCACTGTTGGTTTGATAACAGCAACTGGTAACGTAACTGGTGGTAATGTATTAACAGCTGGATTGATGTCAAGTACTGGCAATGCTATACATGGAAACATTACAACTGCTGGTCTAGTAAGTGCTACTGGTAACGTAATTGGTGGCAATGTATTAACAGCTGGATTAATGAGTTCAACTGGCAATGCTATACATGGAAATATTCTAACTGCTGGTCTAGTAAGTGCTACCGGAAACGTGACAGGTGGCAATATATTAATCGCTGGATCAGTAAGCGCAACTGGCATTATTATAACTCCTGTATCAGTTACTACTGCAACTATATCAGCTAACTTAACAATAGCCAACGGCCAAAACGGCTTATCAGTGGGACCAATGACTTATGCTAACAATGTGTCAGTAACTGTGGCCTCAGGACAAAGATGGATTATACTATAATATGAATAATTGTAAACAAAAGGAATCAAAATGAGCACAATATCAGCGGGCAACACACTAACAACTGGATTTATATCAAGTTCAGATACTACAGGTAATCTAGTATTCCAAACTAACGGCACGACTACAGCACTGACATTGAGTACTAGTCAGAATGCCACATTGGCTAACAATGCTAGTGTTGTTGGATCGGTAACGTCAGTTAATACATTTGGATTTAAAAATCGATTAATTAATGGCGGTATGGTTATTGACCAACGTAATGCTGGTGCTAGTGTTACGCAAGGAACAACAGGAACGCAGTATTGTTTAGATAGATGGCTAATTTTAGGAACGCAAGCATCTAAATTTACAGTTCAACAAAATGCTGGATCAGTAACACCGCCCGTTGGATATAGTAATTATTTGGGTTGCACCTCTTCATCTGCTTATAGTGTTACATCTACAGATTATTTTGGGATTCAACAACGTATTGAAGGTTTTAATACTGCAGATTTAGCTTGGGGAACCGCCAACGCCAAAACAGTTACTTTATCATTTCAAGTTTACAGTTCATTGACTGGAACTTTTGGTGGAGTTATCACTAACAGCGCATATAACTATTCATACCCATTTACATACACAATTTCTTCAGCAAATACTTGGACTTCTATTTCAGTAACAATAGCAGGACCGACAACAGGGACGTGGGTTGGTGCAACAAACGGTACTGGTCTTGTTGCTTTATTTGGTATTGGTGTAGGCTCTACATATAACGGAACCGCTGGATCGTGGTCTGCCAATACATATTTTTCAGCCACAGGCGCAACAAGCGTAGTAGGCACATCAGGCGCAACATTCTACATCACAGGCGTACAACTAGAAGTTGGCTCACAAGCAACGAGCTTTGACTTCCGTTCTTACCCAACAGAATTTGCAATGTGTCAACGCTATTATGAAACATCAGGAATTTTAAGTGGCTGTGTAGTTGGTATGTATTCCACTGCAAGTGGTTATGGCGGTTATTATTACAAAGCTACAAAAAGAACAGTTCCAACAATAACAACTTCCGCAATTGGTAATTTTACAGTTTATTGTGCTAGTGCAACATTTGGTGTGGCAAGTTTTGGAAGCACAGCGCAAATAGCTATGTGTACACTTGGTGTTAATTTAGCTACAACAGTTCCTTCCAATGGATATGCGGCATCAGTTAGTTCTACCGATGCAAATAGTTTAATGTTTTCTGCGGAGTTATAAAAAATGGAATACAACTATCAACAATTATTAGCGCCCTTTACAGGTCAACTAGATCCTACTCGTATCTTACGTTTGCCAGATAACGCTATCATCCCCAACGACTCAGCCAACACAGATTGGCAAGGTTACCAAGCCTGGTTAGCCGAAGGCAACACACCACTTCCACCAGCATAAGGATAATAAAAAATGACACTGATTACTAACGGCACAACAGGCATTACATTTCCAGATGGAAGTGTACAAGCTGTCGCGGCTAGTAATAGTACTCCGCAAGTAACAACTTATACCAGCGGATCTGGAACTTATACAACACCTACTGGCGCAAGATGGTTATTTGTTCGATTAGTTGGCGGTGGCGGCGGTGGTGGCGCATCGAGTACAAATGCAGGAACAACCGGTGGAAATACTACTTTTGGTAGCTTGACTGGTTCTGGTGGCATTGGCGGCGGAAATTGGACTGCCGGAGCATCTGGTGGAGCTGCTTCGGGCGGCGACGTTAATATTCAAGGTGGCGGCGGTTCAAGTGGTGGAACAGGAGGAACTAGTCCTGTAACAAGTGGCAACGGCGGTAGTTCTGCTTTAGGTGGTGGTGGATACGGGGCTCAACCAAATACTGGCGGCGGGAGTGCAGCGACAAATTCAGGTGGTGGCGGAGCAGGTGGAAATAATAGCTATCCATCCGGCGCATCTGGCGCGGGCTCTGTTGGAGCTGGTGGTGGCGCAGGTGGCTATGTAGAAAAAACATATACATCACCATCAGCAACCTATTCGTATGGTGTTGGAGCAGGTGGCGCAGGTGGCGCAGGCGACGGTGGCGCAACAAAATATTCTGGCGGCGGCGGCGGATCTGGAATTATTATAGTTACAGCGTACTTTTAAAAAAAATATATGACAGCAATTATTAACGGAACAGACGGTATTACATATCCATCGTGGACTACAGCTACTCGACCAGCTAGTCCCACAGCAGGACAAATGGGGTTTAATACAACCACTGGATTGTTTGATCAATATATAAGTGGTGCTTGGCAATCTGTTCCTTATGGCACAGGCGCTGTTCCGCAAGTAACAACTTATACCAGCGGGTCAGGAACTTATACAACACCTACTGGCGCAAAATATTTAACAGTTCAACTGGTCGGTGGTGGCGGCGGTGGAGGAGGTGGCGGTACTACATTATACAGCGGTACTGGTGGCGGCACTGGAGGAACTACTACTTTTGGTACATCTTTACTTTCTGCTACTGGCGGCACTGGCGGAGGTAGTGCAACTTTTGGACCTGGCGGCAATGGTGGAGCAGGAACTATAACTAGTCCAGCTACAGGTTATAGTATATACGGTGGTGCTGGTGGCGCTGCATGGTATGCTGGCGCAGGCTATAATAGCGCCGGCGGTGGTGGCGTGAACCCACTGGGCGGAGGATCTGGCTCAACTGGCGCAAATACAACAGGAAATGCTGGCGCTAATAATACTGGTGCAGGTGGAGGTGGTGGTGGAAGCGGAACTAGCTCATTTACTGGCGCAGGTGGCGGGGCAGGTGGATATATAAATGCAATTATTTCTAGTCCATCAGTAACATATTCTTACTTGGTTGGTACGGCTGGAACTGCTGGAACTGCTGGCAGTGGAGGTTCTGCTGGCGGAGCAGGAGCAACTGGTATCATTATAGTTACAGCATACTTTTAATAATTAACGGATAATAAACTATGGCCTCTACAATTAACGCACAACCAGGTTCAGCATTAGTAGCCACAGCCATCGTTAAAACTGCTGATAGCACGGGCAATCTTTCACTTCAAACTTCTGGGAATACAGCACTAACAATAGACACACTACAAAACATTACAGCCTCTTCCACTGGAGCATTTACTATTCCAGTTGGAAACACACTACAACGCCCAGCAAGTCCGGTTAGTGGAATGTTGCGATACAACACCACAATTTCCAATATGGAAATTTATATTATTAATACTTGGCTCACTTTAACATGACAACCACAATAAACGCAAGTTCAGCTGGTCTAATAGAAACAGCAGATACTTCGGGAAATTTACAATTCCAAACTAATAGCACGGCTGCCCTAACTATTGATAATAGTCAAAATCTTACTTGTAATGGAACTGGCACGTTTACTGTTCCTGTTGGCAATACAGCACAACGCCCAAGTAGTCCAACTAATGGTATGATTAGATATAATACCACCGGCGGGGTATTAGAAGGTTATATATTAGGAAGCTGGACCGCAATTAAATCTGGATCATATACAGCTTCTTACCTTATAGTAGCTGGAGGTGGCGGTGGCGGCACATGGGCTGGTGGTGGCGGAGGTGGCGGCGGCGGGTTGTTATCTGGAACTACTACACTTACCGGTGGCACTATTTATTCATTTACCGTTGGCGCAGGTGGCGCTGAAAATGTAAAAGGAGGCAATTCAGTAGCATTTAGCCAAACAGCTATTGGTGGCGGTGGTGGTGGACAAGGATATAATGGACAACCACCAATAGGCGGCAATGGCGGATCTGGCGGCGGCAGTGGCTCAGGCCCAGCTACACCAACTGGTGGTGGAACTGGAACTACTGGGCAAGGGTCTAACGGAGGAGGCGGTACTAATGGCCCAACATATTATTCTGGCGGCGGCGGTGGCGGAGCACTTTCTACAGGTCAAACAGCTGCTAGTAGCTTTGCCGGAGCCGGCGGGTCTGGAAACACAAGTTCTATAACTGGTTCAAGTGTAACTTATGCTGGCGGTGGTGGTGGTGGTGGCCACGTCAGTGGTACTACTGGCGGTAGCGGTGGCGCCGGTGGCGGCGCTAATGGATCAATTTATACAGCCGCCGCGCCCTCGCCGGCTACAGCAAATTTAGGTGGTGGCGGTGGTGGAGCAGGTGGCCAATCTGGAATTGCTGGCGGATCAGGCGGCTATGGTGGCTCTGGCGTAGTTATTTTATCTGTTCCAACTATAAATTATTCAGGATCTTATGCTAACGCTACTGTTACTACATCAGGAGCTAATACTATTTTAAGTTTTGCTACATCAGGAACTTATACAGCATGACAACTACAATAAACGCAAGCTCATCAGGACTAGTAGAAACTTCAGATACGTCTGGAGTATTACAACTACAGACCAACGGTAATGCCGCATTAACTGCGGGTACCGATCAAAATATTACTTGTAACTCTACTGGTGCTATTACTGTATCGGTGGGCAATACAGCTCAACGACCGTCAAGTCCAACTAATGGTATGATAAGATATAATACAGCAAGTTATGGAGCATTAGAAGCTTATATCAACGGAATTTGGACTACAATTAAAGCCGGTTCTGTTAACGTTTCTTACCTTATAGTTGCCGGCGGGGGCGGTGGTGGTGGATGTTATTTAGGTGGCGGTGGTGGTGCTGGCGGTATGTTAACTGGAACTACAGATTTAGTAAGAGGAACACAATACACAATCACTGTTGGTCTTGGCGGTGCTGGTGGCCTTGGAAATATTGGCTACGCAGGTGCTAGCGGTGGAAATTCTTCTATTACAGGTCTAACCGTAGCATTAGGTGGAGGTGGCGGTGGCGGATATGTTGCAGGAAACCCACCATTATCAGGTGGATCAGGTGGTGGCGGCGGTTCCTTGGGTAGTGCTGGAGCCAGCGGCACATCAGGACAAGGAAATGCAGGTGGTAATGGCGCTCCTCCTAATGCTGGTCAAGGCGGTGGTGGTGGTGCTGGTGCTGTAGGTGGAAACTCCTCTGGTGTAACTGCTGGTGCCGGCGGTGTTGGCTTATCTTCATCTATTACTGGCTCTGCTGTTTATTATGCTGGTGGTGGTGGCGGAGCAGCCGTTACTGTTTGCGGAATTGGTGGCGTCCCTGGAGCAGGTGGTAATGGCGGTGGTGGTGCTGGTTCTGGTGGGCCAGGCAATCCTGGAACTGTAAATACTGGCGGCGGTGGTGGTGGAGCAGAGCGTAATAATGGAAGTGGAGGCTCTGCTGTGACAAACGCTGGCGGCGCAGGTGGCTCTGGTGTAGTTATTTTGTCCATACCAACAGCATCATATACTGGTACATACACAGGTAGCCCAACAATCACTACAAGCGGTAGTAATACTATTGTTAAATTTACCGCCTCTGGCACCTATACAGCATAACTAAAGGAGATTTAAATGGGTCATTTTGTAAAAGTAAATAACGGATTAGTCGAGCAAGCAATCGTTGCTGATCAATCGTTTTTTGATACCTTTGTAGATACAACACCGGGTACTTGGATTCAAACTTCATACAATACTCGTGGTGGAATTTACTACACACCTAATACAAGTACAGCTGATCCAGATCAGTCTAAGGCACTTCGCGCTAACTATGCTGGTATTGGATATACATATGACTCAGTAAACGATGTTTTCTATGCTCCGCAACCTTTCCCATCATGGACAATTTCTGCTCCTACATGGACTTGGACTGCGCCTCAGCCTTATCCTACAAATGGTGGGCAGTACATTTGGAATGAAACCACCAAATCTTGGGATCCAGTAACAACTATTGCTTCTATCTAATATAATGACAACACCAGCAAGGTTAAATAGATCTTTTATCTATAGGAGTGTACAATTTAGTGAATTTTTTGCCAATAAAGGCGAGGGATTACCAAAACACGAACATACTTATAGCCATGGAACTGTTTGCATTACTGGTTCTTGTGCTATCAGAAAAGAAAATAAAGAGATAGTATTAACGCCAAAAGATGATGCGGTTAATTTAGTTGCCAATGAATGGCATGAAATTGAAGCATTAGAGAACAATACTATTTTTGTAAATATGGAGTAGATTAACTTATACATCAAGCGGAACTTATACCGCATAAATATCTAAGTATAACATAACTTTTTAAAGGAAACAAACTATGTCACATTATGCTAAAGTAACAGATGGCACAGTAACGCAAGTTATTGTAGCTGAAGCAGATTTTTTCACAACTTTTGTGGATACAAGCCCAGGTTCATGGATTCAAACATCTTATAATACCCGTGGCGGTGTTCATTATGGAGCCGATGGTAATCCAGATGGTGGTGTAGCATTACGCGGTAATTACGCTGGAATTGGTTATACATATGACCCAACGAATGACGTATTTTATGCGCCTCAACCATATCCAAGTTGGACACTCGATCAATCAACTTGGACTTGGGCTGCTCCAACACCATTTCCCACAGACGGCAAGCAATACTATTGGGATGAGCCAACAACCAGCTGGGTATTAGTAGCTTGATCGTAAAATAGTAATTCCTGGGGTATGTTTTACCAGGGCCGTTAAAGCTAAATATAGTAATAACAATTACACAATAACATATGACTATAACTATTACCGGGGGAATGACATTTACAGGTGGCGTTAGTGCTACAGTTGGACCTCCTGTTACAGCAACTTATCTTGTAGTTGGCGGTGGCGCAAGCGGCGGATATGCTGGCGGTGGCGGCGGTGGCGGATTGGTAGCCGGCTCAATAACATTAGGGTCAGGCTCTAATTATACTGTAACTGTTGGGGCTGGCGGAAGCCCAGGATCAAATGGAACAAATACAACTGCTTTTGATTTTATTGCCTTAGGTGGTGGAACTGGTGGTGGCTATAACACAGCAGGCTCAAATGGTGGATCAGGCGGTGGCGGTGGAGTTATACCAATCCCACCAGGAACAGGAACATTATCGCCAGGTACCAGCACACAAAATTCAACTTATGGCTATGGTGTTGGATATGCTGGCGGAACTACTTCTGGCACAAGCAATAATTATCCAGCAGCTGGTGGCGGTGGAGCCGGAGCGGTAGGTGCTGGTGGCTCCGACGGTCAATCAGGTGCTGGCGGTATTGGTGCAATATCTACAATTTTAGGCACATCTTATTATTGGGCGGCAGGTGGTGGCGGTGGTGCCCAAAATAGTGCAACATCATGTAATGCCGGAGCTGGTGGCCAAGGTGGTGCCGGTGGCGGCGCTGCTAATACAAACGTTGGAGCTGCTGGAACAGGTGGATTAAATGCAGGTACAGCAGGAACAGCTGGCGGCGCAGGTGGCAACGGTGGTACGAATACAGGGTCAGGTGGCGGTGGCGGAAAAGCAGCAAATACTAATGGTGGCAACGGTGGATCGGGTATTGTTGTTGTATCCTACTCTGGAGCTCCACAATTTAGTGGCGGAACAATCACCAGTTCAGGTGGCAACACTATACATACTTTTTATTCATCGGGCACACTTATATCGGGCGCCTCATTAATGACTAACTCATTGAGATTTAGAAGTAGTAGTAGTGCTTATTTAAATAGAACTCCTACAGCAACTGGAAGCGCACAAAAATTTACATGGTCTGGATGGATAAAAAGAGGAAAATTATCTACCACTTCTTATATTTATATTAGCGATACATCAGGTGCAGCAATAATATTTTGGGTGGTTTTTAACTCTTCAGACCAATTACAAATACTTATTAATGGTTCTGGAACTTCATTAGTATCTAATGCCGTTTATCGTGACCCTGCTGCTTGGTATCATATTCAAGTTTCAGTTGATACTACACAAGCAACTACAGCAAACAGAATATTAGTTTATGTTAACGGTTCTCAAGTAACTTCATTTTCCACAACAAATTATTATTCTTTAAATGATAATATAAGAATAAATGCCCCTGCTTATCCATCACAAATGATGGCTTATTCTGCCGGAAGCGTTTATACAGACGGTTATCTAACTGACGTCAATTTCATTGACGGACAAGGATTATCAGCAAGTTCATTTGGTGCTACTAACTCTACTACTGGAGTATGGCAACCTATTTCCTATACTGGCACTTATGGTACTAACGGATTTCATTTGCCATTTACTAATACCATTTCTACTGCCGCACTAGGCACAGATACATCAGGGAATAATAATACTTTTACAGTAAACAATATTAGTTTAACTTCGGGTGCTACCTACGATTCAGTTACAGATGTACCAACACTAACAAATGCTTCAGTTTCAAATTATTGTGTATATAATCCATTAAACAATAACGGTACTATAACCAATGGCAGTTTACGCTTTAGTAATACTGCTGGAACTTATGCTAGTTGTAGTGGCACAATGGGTATGTCAAATGGCAAATATTATTGGGAAGTAACTATTACTGCTTATTCACCAAGCGGTACACTAGTTGGTATCACAGCTTCAACGGAAGTTTGGACAGGTGTTGCTTCTTATATTGGATCAACTGCTGGTAGCTATGGTTACTACAACGGTGGAACAAAATATAACAATGCTGCAAGTACATCATATGGATCATCCTGGACAACAGGTGATGTGATTGGTGTTACATATGACACTAGCACTGGAACACTAACATTTTACAAAAATAATGTAAGTCAAGGTACAGCGTATAGTGGATTAACTGGCACATTTATGCCTGGAGTATCTGCTTATAACAACGGAACACCTTTGTTAGACGTTAACTTTGGCCAGCAACCTTTTGTCTATACCCCACCACTGGGTTATGTTCAACTTAACGCATACAATATGTAAGGAATAGAAAATGCCAACAACATACGCAATACCTAACGGCAGGACAGTAATGGATGCTACTCTGTTTACCAGTAATGGTGGTGTTCAGACAGTTACAAATAATGATTTAGGAACATCTGGGTTTAAACCCGATTTAGTATGGACTAAATCAAGAACAACTACTGATGGAAATGATTTAAACGATTCGGTTAGAGGTGCGTCTAAATATTTAATTTCATTTTCTACTGCAGCAGAAACAACTGATGCCAACTTTATAACAGCATTTAATTCAAACGGTTTTTCCCTAGGAACGGGAAATTATTCTAATGGTCAAAGTATTGTTGGCTGGCAATGGCAAGCTGGACAAGGTACTACGTCATCTAATACAAGCGGCACTATCACATCAACAGTCAGCGTAAATACTACAGCTGGATTTAGTATTGTTACTTGGACTTCAGCAGGAGCTAATGCGACCATTGGTCATGGTTTGGGCGCAGTACCTAGCATGATAATTGTTAAAGCAAGAAACGCAGCGTATAACTGGGCTACATACCATGTTTCAATGGGAAATGGCGGTGGTATGTATTTAAATCTTACAAATGCATATGGTGCGGATACAGCACTTTGGCAAAATACAACACCAACATCTTCTGTATTTTCAGTTGGAACAAACGCCAATGTAAGCAATTCTAGTCAAACACAAGTAGCCTACTGCTGGACCCCGATACCAGGATATAGTCAGTTTGGTAGCTACACAGGCAACGGTTCTACTGATGGTCCTTTTGTATACACAGGATTTAGACCTAAGTTTGTGATGATAAAAGGTTCAAGTGGTTTAACCAATGCTGCAAGCTGGGATCTTTTTGATACATCTAGGAATCCGTATAATTTGACAAACTTAGTTATGCTTGCAAATAGTGCTGGAGCAGACAATACCGATGTGTATAGTTATATAGATATTTTGTCTAATGGGTTTAAAAATAGATCAATTGACACTTATGGAATTAATCAGAGCGGTGCAACTTACATCTACGCAGCATTTGCCGAAAACCCTTTTAAATACGCTAACGCCAGATGAGTAAATAAATGAAAATGTTTAATACAATAGGAACCATATGCCAATAACTATTTCCGGCGGAATGCAATTTTCCAGCGGTGGCATTGTTATGTCGGGCCCAACTGGCCTTACTGCCAGTTATCTCATTGTGGCTGGTGGCGGTTCTGGAGGTGCTTCTACTTATGCTTCTGGTAGTGGCGCAGGTGGTGGCGGTGGTGGAGCAGGTGGCTTTCAAACTGGCACAACAACTATATCAACTGGCGCAACTTATACTATAACAGTAGGAGCAGGCGGAGCGGCAGTTGGCGGAACAGCCAGTAATTATTTTCAAGGTAACCCAGGTACTAATTCTTCAGCTTTTTCAGTAACTTCCACAGGAGGCGGCTATGGTGCTAGTCCTGGCGGTGCTGGAGGCACTGGTGGATCAGGTGGTGGAGGCGGTTATTTACAAGCTGGTGGAGGCACTGGAACTGTCGGCCAAGGAAATAATGGCGGCGGCGGTGTATCAAGTGCTCCATATCCAGGCGGTGGTGGCGGTGGAGCAACACAAGCTGGCAATACAGGTGGTCAAGGTATTGGCGGAAATGGTACAGCAAGTTCTATAAGTGGCTCATCCGTAACTTATGCAGGTGGTGGTGGCGCATCTAACTATAGTGGCGGCACTTATGCTGGTGGTACTGGTGGTGGCGGAGCCGGTGGCACAAATGGAACTGCTGGAACAACAAATACTGGTAGTGGCGGCGGAGCTGCTGGTGGCGGAACTTATACTTCAGGTGCTGGTGGATCAGGAGTTGTTATTGTATCCTATTCTGGCACTCAACAATTTAGTGGTGGTACCGTTACTAGTTCTGGCGGTAACACTATACATACATTTACATCAAGTGGTACACTAACACCGTTAATATTAGTCAACTACTTAGTAGTAGCTGGTGGCGGAGCAGGCGGAGATGTTGGTGGCGGTGGCGGAGCAGGCGGTCTTTTAACAGGCACAACATCTTTAGCTACAACACAATCTTACACTATTACAGTAGGCGCTGGCGGAACAGCATCTAGTTCTTTTTCCACTCCGGGTGGATCTGGCGGCAATTCTGTTGTTTCTGGAACAGGCCTAACAACTATTACATCAGTTGGTGGAGGTGGAGGTGGCTCTGCGTCCAACCAGGCTGGATTAAGCGGTGGTTCTGGTGGCGGCTCACAACCTGGCGCTAGTGGCGGTACTGGTACAGCTGGTCAAGGAAATAATGGTGGTACTGGTTTAAATGCCGGGGCTGGTTATCCAGGCGGTGGTGGTGGTGGGGCGGGTGCGGTAGGTGTTTCACCAGTTAGTAGCTCAGTTGGAGGCAACGGTGGTATTGGAGTACAAAGTTCAATATCAGGCACAGCAACATATTATGCTGGTGGTGGTGGTGGCGCATTAGAAGCGGCAGGAACTGGCAGTACAGGCGGATTAGGTGGTGGCGGAGCCGGTTCTGTTTCTCCATCGGGAACAGCAACAGCGGGTACTGCCAATACCGGTGGCGGTGGCGGATCTAACGGAGCTGCTGGAACTTCGGGCGCTGGCGGATCAGGTGTAGTTATTATTGCTTATGCTGGACCACAACAATTTGGTGGCGGCACAGTATCCACAGTTTCTGGAAACACTATACATACATTTACTGTCTCAGGATCATTAATACCATTAAGCACTTTACAAGCAAATTATTTAATTGTTGCTGGCGGTGCTGGCTCAGGTAATCCTGGTGTTAGAACTGGTGGTGGCGGAGCTGGTGGAGTTATATATAGCACTGGGACTACACTTGATATCAATTCAACCTATACAGTAACAGTTGGAGCAGGCGGCGCGGCCGGTGCTATTGGCTCAAATAGTTTATTTGGCATTATTCCTACTACTGCAACAGGCGGTGGATCTGGCGGCACATTTAATAATATTGTTGGCGTTTCTGGTGGTAGTGGAGGAGGAGGTGGCGGTGGAACCGTAGGCGCCGCTGGCGGTTCAGGAACGTCTTCGCAAGGTAATGCAGGTGGAAGTGGTTCAACTTCAGCAAGTTCTGGTGCTGGTGGTGGTGGTGGTGGAGCTGGTGCTGCAGGTAGTAATGCTTCTAGTGATACTGGAGGCGCTGGTGGTACTGGGTTTACTATAAATATTTCTGGATCATCAGTAACATACGCTGGTGGAGGTGGTGGTGGTGGTACTACTGCTGGTGGAGGTGGTGGTAGCGGAGGCGGTGGAGCAGGGTCAACTTCTGGAGCCGCTACTGCTGGAACAACAAATACCGGTGGCGGTGGCGGCGGAACTAGCACGGGCACAAATGCTGCTGGTGGATCAGGTGTTGTTATTGTATCTTACTCTGGCACACAAAAATTTACAGGCGGAACAGTTACTAGTTCTGGTGGCAATACAATTCATACATTTACTAGTAGTGGAAGTTTAACAGGCAGTTATTATTCATATACTGCTTCTTATTTAATAGCGGCTGGTGGCGGTGGTGGTGGTCATCAAGGTGCTGGTGGAGGTGGCGCCGGAGGTTTATTAACCGGTACTACAACATTAACATCTGGCACAACTTATACATTTACCGTTGGGGCTGGCGGAGCAGGATCTCTTGACAATGGTGTTGCCGGAACAAATGGAGCAAATTCAGTGGCTTTCTCTCAAACTGCTATTGGTGGCGGCGGTGGCGGCTCACGCGGTAGCGGGGTCACTCCTGGAGAAGGATCTGCTGGCGGATCTGGTGGTGGTGGCGGTTGGACTGGTGCTGGTGGTTCTGGTACATCTGGCCAAGGAAGAGCAGGAGGAACTGCTAACTCTGGAGGATATGCAGGAAACGAACCAGGTGCTGGCGGTGGCGGAGCTGGGGCTGTTGGGGCAACTACTCTAAA
>Ga0304729_1000279_pt1 | contig 37632 bp, 54 predicted proteins | sample C_131016_MF_Meta_FD_190475 | JGI IMG/M metagenome (GOLD analysis project Ga0304729, IMG submission 190475) | Freshwater microbial communities from Lake Croche, Canada to study carbon cycling - C_131016_MF_MetaG (v2) (version 2) | ecosystem: Environmental > Aquatic > Freshwater > Lake | place... | reverse complement strand
TCTGCACGATCTTTCCGCCGGTAAGTACCGCCTGAAGCTTCTCGGCTGTCTTACGGCCGATCTTCATGGACTTAGAGGCTTCAGTATTAATACCGACCAAAGTAGTACCTCTAACGCTAAGACCGCTAGGACCGTCAGCAACAAAGACGCTGAGAGTGCTGTACTTAGTGTTGAAAGTCCATAAGGTCTGTGCTCCGAGGACTGACTGCGGTGAGACTGACGTGAGCTTGTGTTCATTGCTGTCTTTCTGATACTTGAAGTTCTTTAGGATCTTGTCTGCAGAAGGTGCCTTGGTCTTGCGAGGTGCGCGTGCCTTCTTGACGTTGCCGCCGTACCGCAGCGCGTCATCGACTATCTTCTGGAGCATGGCTACCTTTGCGGCCAGCTGCTTCTTGGTGTAGTCAGAGTAGCCCTCGACCTTGCCGGCAGCTGCGAGCTGCATCTCTTCTAGGATCGGCTTATAGTACTCCACGATCTTAGAGGTGTACATGGCTGGGATCTCTTTTTTCTGCAGCCATGAGTACAGGTCAGTTGGCATATCAGCGTCGTAGAGGCACTCGATGTCACCGATGAGGTCCGATATCCGGTCCTTGATGCGATCTTGGATGGACGGCTTGTCCACCTTTGGCTTATCCTTGGGCTCATCGGGTGTCGCCATCTTGATGGCCTCCTGGATCATCTCCAGTGACCTCTGGTCGATCTTGGTTCCGGTCCTTGTAGCTATACGGCAGTTCCACGCAGCCGTGAACGGGATCCAGTTATCTGGAATTCGAGACACCGGCTTCACGAGATTTGAGTCGTGCAGCGTCAGGTAGTCCCTGAGGTACTCGCGTGCCTCGTCCTTAGAGGCCATAGCGCCGTACCAAGAGTACGCCTTTGCAAAGTCAGAAACAGTCTTGAGCTTCTTAGAGTCAGGCTCGTCGCCGAGGTACTTGAAGTTTACGAGGTACGCCTCTGATCGAGTTACGCGCTGCTTCTTCTTTGTCTTTATGCTCAGTAGGGACTTAGCCATTCTTACCTCTTTACCATTGTGATAGTGGTGCCGCCGTCCGGATGACGGTGCTGCTTGGATACGACGTACCCGAGCGACCTCCATTTGGAGATCGACTTATTTAAGTGTGTCTGAGATTTGCCCGTGAATGCGATTTTATCAGACATCGACGTTACTCTCAAAGAACCGTACGTCTGCCGCCGTGGTGTAGTGGTCAAAGCGGTGTGCCAGCTCATCGGCAAGGCCGGTGATCTTGTCAAGGAAAGCGTTAGCCAATCCATAAGCCCTGCAGTCCATAGCTGCAGAGTAGTTGGCCTCCATGTGATCAAGAGCCGAGCGGATCTGATCGATGGTAAGGTAGTCGTACTTAGACATGATGATCTCCATTGCTTATATTATTAATATAAGCTTTTTTGATAAAAAAGTACACAAAAAAGTGAGCGGAATAAGAAAAAAAATTATGTAATCTTTTCAATGGCTTATAGAAACTTGCTCTAAGCCATTGAAAAGATTGACAAAAAAAAGTTCTTATTTTTTGAAAAAAACTGTGTACTTTTATTCGTAAATGGCGTATATTAATAATATAAGGAATGGAGTTAATCAATGACTGATTTGGAACAGACCCTCGAGTCTATCGAGTTTATCCAGCACAAGCTGGAACGAGATGTCGAGTGGGTATTGACGGAAAGCCTCCCATACGAGGATGTCCGTCGCAAGGTAGTGGCAGCTCAGGTGGCCCTGAACGACCTGTATATCTACATCATGGACCAACAAAAGGAGAATGTCTAATGATTACTTTCGCTAACTTTGCCGAAGCCACCAAGGACCTCGGCACCGCAGTAGAGCAGTCGAAGTCGGTGTACTTCATCAAGGCTGGCAAAGCTGGCCACGTGGAGTTCCACTCTAAGGCTAACTACTTCGTGGCTGGTGCACGTGCTGGTAAGAACACGGCATCGGTAACTCAGGCCGCTAAGGACGCCGGCTTCAAGGTCCTCCGCGAGCGGAAGGGCTGGACGGTGTTCGAGGGTGGATCTCTCGACGAGTACCGCAAGTTCTTCGGTGCGGTATCCTCGGCTTCGGTCTCCACTAAGACCGTCAAGATGTCCGATGTCGTCAAGCGCGTCGGTAAGGCTTTCGCCGAGAAGAAGACTGCTAAGGCAGCAGTCGACTCTGGTCTGATCAAGGCTAAGAACCTCGACACGATCAAGTCAGCAGCTGCTAAGCGCGCTGCCGCTCTGGTAGCTTAAATCCCCGAGAGGCTCGGGTCGCTGGTGGTCGAGTTCTGTGACTTAAAGAGTCTGGATCTCGACCACTACATCGAGGGTCTTACGTCGAGTGGACCGCTTGAGCCTTTCATAGTGGACAAGCTAGTCAAGTACCACCAAGAGTGGATCAGGTAAGTAAGTTCCTCAGCAGGAACTCCCACTTAGTTGAGACGTTGCTGTCCCAGTTATAGGTGATATCAGTCCAAGTTTTCTGGAGTGCTAGGCGTTCGCTTGGCACTCCATTTTTTGTTATGTGAGAGACAGTAGCCTCTAGCACGCCGAAGAACCGGTTAACGTGCTCGTTCATGTCCTCTGACCACTGGTACATATTAGCGAAGTTGCCCGTCGTCTCCGGTAGAGCAGCGAAGTTCGGGCACAGAACGATGTTCATAGCAGACATCGCCTCGATAGCCGCTAGACAGCTGGTCTCAGGCCAAATGCTTGGATAAGCAAAGATGTGGCTTCTCTTGAGCTCTTCTCTAATTCTCTCATTAGGGACGGCTCCATGGTAGTTAATCTTTGGGTGATTTCTACAGCGCTCAAATAGCTGTTCATAGGGAGCATCACGCTGGCTCCAGCCGTATATGCTAAAGCTTGAGAACACGTCCAGTACGACGTTGTCGTGCCTTTCAGCAAGAGCCTCAAAAGCTGGAACGAGGAGCTCAAGTCCTCTGTGAGGTGTGGTGTGGTAGATGATCCGCACAGTGCCATCGAATTCTTTTTCCTGTATATCAATAGGAGTGATCGCGTTCTTTAAGACGATCGACTCGCTGTACGGTAAACCGAGCACCGTATTGTACATCTGCATCTGCCAGTCTGACACGGCGACGATCTTCTTGAAGCGCTTTCTAAGCTCTGGATCTTTGAGGTGCTGGGACTCTGGGTCATTTGGGAGGTCATGCAGCCAGAGGATTGGGATCCTATTTGGATCGATGTCTCGAACTCTCGATGGGATGATCTGGAACTTCTCCAGCAGGTCAGCGGGCAGAGTTCTATGGAGGCGCTCTAGCATCAGCTCAGTGCCGCCTCGTGAGTTCTTACTCAGTTCATTCACTTCAACCATAATAAAAGATCCTATGTTATTTTTTTATTTCTAAGAAGTCAGGTAGCTTTATCTCGACTCTCTCATCTTGGACTTTCATGAGGAACCTAGCTATGAGAGATAAGATGCTCCAAGAGCAGAACCCGAGAGCAGCTGATATAGCTACTTGGTTGTCCATTGAATCCACTATCTTGAAGTAGTCTGCGACTATTGGGGCGAACACTATGGCCGCTGTCACGCTCAGTCCCGACCTTATGGCCGCGTCCCAAACATTTCTTGGCCTATAGAATACCATGAAGGCAGCCCCACCAACCAGACCACTAAGTCCGGATATAAGTTTACTTATGAGGGTAGTCGTTATTAAGTCAGACATTCAGTATACTCTCTTTTTTTATTGGTATTGTTAGTATTTATCGAAAAGAGTAACCCAGTCGCTGTCAAGATATTGACAACATCATGTCAACTTATTTACATGTAATTATTTATAAATCTCGATTATTGACTCAGTTCTAAAAGACCTCCATCCAGAATTCTCTACGTCCCAAGCTGATATGATGTCCTCATTTGGTTTTCTTGGCTTAGAGTTAACATCTGCAGCTTTGCTCGTATCTTCCGGAACAACGGAAGATTGCAGAGTGCACTTCAAGATCCTCTCCGTTCCATCTACTTTAGTGAACTTCACGTTAATGATGCCCTCATTGAGCATCTCAATGATCTCTGACTTAGTTAAAATCTTCACCGTATCCTCCAGATGTTTCTTCTACATAATCAACTAGTTCTGAGTATCCACCGAGCTTCATCCCATGAGCTACTATTACTGGTACGGTCTTCTGCTCTGGGAACATCTCTATGAATTGATCTTTCGTTATATCGACACCGAGCTGGATATAGTTGTAGGGGATCTTCTTCTCTTCTAGCAGCTTCTGCACCATGGTGCAGTACTCGCACTCGCTTCTTCCGTATACTTCCAGCATTATTGCCTCTCTGGGTTGTAACCGTAGTCCGATAGGACCCACTCTTTTCCGAACATATTTACTTTCTCGGGAACCCAGCTCTTGCTCACAGCGATCTTCCAGCTGTCGAGGTCTACATCCGGCTTGATCTTCAAGATGCCATCGCACTTTCCGTAGTAGAGCTCTCTGTAGTTGATGGTCTCAAACTCGAGTTCTTCGTACTTCTTATTGATCCAGACAAATAGATTGTTGTCATCTATGATCTTCTTCATAGTACGCGTAAGAAACATGGTCATGGTTAGTACCCTGTTCTCTTCGGTATTGGATCTTCCATCGTATATGCAAGCTGCGTCTATCTCTTTTATTGGCCTAGTCACTACATCTATTTTGTGCTCGGCAGCGTACTTCTCAATTTGAAGTATGTGCTCATAAGTTACGGTGTCCCTATTCAGGACTTTGAAGTGGTTCTCTATCTCAAACTGCTTTATGAGATCATGATCGCACGTAATCCCGATGACCCTGTGACCTCTAGATTTAAGATCATCAATGTGGTGCTTTCTCAGCATAGGTAAGTGCTGAACGCTGATGTATTCGGCACTGCATAACTTAAGAGCTCGCAGCATCCCATCATATGCTGCATCAGCTGCATCATCGTCGCTTTGCAGCCAGTCTTTAGTCAGTGACCAGTCTATCACTGCGTGAGGCATGTCAAAGGGCAGCTGTATTCCAAGCTTAGGCAGGTCAGTAAAGAGATCATAGTAGAACCAGAGCTTAACTGCGCCCGTTCCACTCATCACAAAGCTAGCGCCAGCTGAACCCTTATATATTGACTTTGCATAAGAGAGGAAGTTTGCTAGCAAACTTCCCTTCTGACCAGTCTTGTAGTTTATAAAGGTGGTCATTCGGCGTGAGCGAAGTCCCTGTTCTTAGGGCGCTCTTCTCTCTTCCACGGTCCAAACGCTGCAGAGTGAGTTCCCTCAACTCGGATGAAGCGCTTGTTGGTCTCATTCTTATTTGGATTAGGGATGGTCACCATGACTTTCTTTCCCTTTGACCAGACCTTGAGCTTGTCTAAGATCTTATCGAGATCATCTTTGAACGCGCGCATCGACTTAATAGTGTCTTTAGAGACGCTGCGTGGGCCACCTTTTGACGTGTACTTAGAGCGCGATTTCTTCTTACCCATAATTAATCTCCTGCGGCTGATCCTACGTTGGTCTGGTAAACGCCAGTGCACTGCATGCACTTCACGTATATTGTACTCTTATTAGGGTATCTCGTGTTGTTGACGAAGTCCACTAAGATTAGACTCCTATCACCGTTATTGCATTTAGGGCACTCCCCGATGACAACTGGTATGTTGCCATCAAGGAATATCTGTATCTGCTCAGCTTGCGTCAAGATTTCTTTTTCCGAACTTTCTTAACGACTTCTTCTACTTGCGCAACTTCTTTAGTCACTAGTGCTTCAGCGTCGCTGTAAGCTTTCTTAGCGCGCTTCTTCACCGCAGTGACCTCAGTATCAATGGCGCTCTCGATCTTCTGACCAAGAGCTACGATGTCGTCGACTTTTGCTTTGATCTCTTCGTCAACTTTAGCTACCGCGGCTTTCTCAGCAGCCTTGAGCTTAGCTATCTCTTCTGCTGGCGTGTAGCCGAACCAGTCTTTAATTAACGTCCACAGACTCATTTTGTTTCTCCTGAGTATATCCAAATTTACAGATGTAGTAAGCATCTATTATGTCAGATGATGGGTTCCACTGCTTCTCAGTCATTCCCATTTTCTGCTTGATATTTATTCCGGTCTCTTCTTGGAAGCACTCTTGCATTCGCTCTTTATTTGCATTTCCCTTGCCAGTAGCGAACTTCTTTATCACCGTCGGGGCTATTATGTTGTAGTCGTGATTTCTCTTCCACAAGTAGTGCTTGAGCAGACCGGCGTTCTCTGCTATATTGAATACCATTCCGGTCGACCCCATGGAGTACCCCTCCATGTATATGACATCGCCCTCTTTTAGCTTCTCTATGACCCAGAGGGCGATGTTGTAGTAGCGCTCTTCATTAGACGTAAAGTCTCTATGTAGATCACCTTCTATATTATCTATATCTATATCATACTTCTTATTATTTGTCAAATAATAAAAGCTGCAAGATTCATATCCAAATGTATCACCATCAAATACGCAGACGCACGGTGAACTGAGACTGTAGTCTATGCCGATAACTCTCATTCGTCTGATGAGGTCTCTTCAGTCCACTCTTCGTCAGACTCAGCCTCGTAGTCATCATCTTCTTCGAACTCTTCTTCTTCATCATCAGAGTCAGTAGAGACGTGCTCTTCATAGATGGCGTCGAAAACTGGATCTACTCCGATCTCAGCGTCCTCGAGGTCGTACTCATCCATGTCGGCTAGAAGTCGTGTGTAGATCTCGCCTCTTGCTGCATCGTCTTTAACGTGCTCAAGAAGGGCTTCAACGATCAAGTTAATGTCCATGGTAATCTCCTGATTGAAAAAAACTACTAACTATACCTAAGAGGTCATCACTACTGACATAATCCATTCTATAGTCGAGATTAAATTTCTTTAATATATCTATGTTGGATTCTGAATTGCGCTTGATCACCGGACATAGAGACTTATCAAAAAAAAGATTGCCACCAGCAAAGATCTCATAGCAATCTATCATTATATATCTATCGTCGTAGTTCTGGTTCATATTCCAGTTGAAGTCCCAGAACTCCCTCAAGCCTCTCTGTAGTCTCTCTTGGTTGTTGTCGAGCTTCTTCTTGTAGAAGTAGAGAAACTTGAATATCCACCTCTTCTCCGGAGGGCAGAAGACCGAGTATATAGTAGACCCTGGAAAGTAGTCCTCTAAGCTTATGCGATGAAAGTTGTGAATCCGCGTTATGCAGTCGTAGTTCGGACTCATATCATCTAGATATGAGTATGAATAGTCTCCTCGCGAGAAAACATCATCGACTTTGATCTTTGGGTGCAGCTGCCTGAGCTTGGTCATCTCAGCGAAGATGCTTCTAGCTCTATCAACTTGACCACGTAGCATGCAGTCGTAAACACACGTTCCAAACATCTCATTCTGCATCGTAACGGGCTCAGCGGACCTGTGCATATCGTACAAGAGAGAGTCAAGAGACCCGTCATACGCCATGAAGTTGTAGCTGTTTAGGTCCTTGCGCCGGTGATCGAGAACCGGCTCATAGAACATAGAGTGCAACATGAGGGATATGAACTCCCCCATGTTACCCCTATCGTACTGTACTATCTTTAAGTCCTTATAGGTCGACAATCTCGCAACCATCTGCAGCGCAAGCTAGCGTCTGGGAGCCCTTGGTGTTGTCTTCTTGCTCGTACTCAGATAGCTTTGACCAGTCTATGCTTTTTGGCATGATTGATGAGAGCATATCGTACTCAGATTTACCGCAGTCTTGATATGGAGCTTGGCGGTAGACGTGATCGAAGTGCGGCAAGAACGAGATACCGGAGATCTCATCGAAGTTCTCGTACACGAAAGCACCTACGTCCATCCACTCGTGCTCTTTAACTGAGATGGTGACTGACGGCTTGTGCTCACACCAGTTCTGCTGGTAGATCATCCACATCTTGAGCTGCTCAATAGCTGACATCTCATTTCTAGTAACAGCGCCGTCTGGAGACTTCACTGGAAATGAGAACACGGTAGTCGCGTCCGGCTTCATGACGTCGGGCTCATTTGGGAATCCCATGTCCTTCATTAGCTTCGTGAGAGGGTCCTTATTGTCACCACGAACCGTGCGGATGTAGTACGGGTTGTGTCGAGCGTGGATACCAGATGCGGTGTCCGTGAGCTGCGATACAGTACCAGATGGCTTAACGCAAGTTACTGCAGCTGACTGTGGAATACCGATCTTCTCTGCGTACTCTTTGTTAGAGTCCACTGCAACACCGCGAAGAGTTTCAAGTGTTTTTGCCAGCTCATCGAGTCCTGAGCGACCATTGGTGATGACGTTGTCCATGATGCCCGTCATCGACACTCCGAGCAGCCTCTCTTCTTCGGTATTAACCGTCCATGACTTACGAAGATAGGGGAAGCGAGTAAGAGTCGACTGCAGAGTGCCGAGTCTAGCTGCCAGCCTAACTTTACGAGAGAGGTCCTTGATGCTGTCAGTTCCGCGTATGACCACCTCAGTGAGGTTACAGAACTGGTTAGGGCGAAGGATGATCTCAGAGCACGGGTTAGTGCCAAACTCAAAGTCTGGGTTGCGACGACCGTACTTCTTTGCTTGCTTCTGAGAAGCAACGCGAGAGAAGATGCCGCGCTCACCTGACTTAGAGTCGTACAGTGATAGCCACTCTCTCATGAACGTGCCCATCTCTGGCTTCTCGGTGTAGGCGGCTGAGTTGTTCGACAGCGCTCTCTGTGGGTTGGTCTCCCACCAAGATCCGTTCTTGGCTCCGCGCAGGCGCTCATCGGTCAAGTTGGACAGCGAGATCATAGCTGAGCGACGAACACCGCCGACGACTACTACCTCGCCGATCTTGCACATGATATCGTGGCACTCAAGTGAGTTGAGCTTACGACCTGCAGCAGCTTTGAACATCTTTACAGTGAACTTGAACAGGTCATCTAGAGGTCCAGGACCTGATGAGCGACCACCGAAGGTCTTTAGCCTAGCTCCAGCTGGACGGAGAAGCGAGAGGTCCCACTTAGGGATCTCACCGGAGTACAGAAGGGCGATGAGCTGGCGGAACCCCTTAGCCCAACCTTCTTTGGAGTCCTTGACAATGATGGTCATATCATTATCAAATAGCTTCTCTGGAACTTCTGGGAGCTTGTTGACGTACTGTCTCTCAACTGAGAAGCCAACACCAGTACCGTTCATGAGAATGAGAAGAGTCTCATCGAATGCTTTAGCGTCGTCGACTACTACATATGAGCAGTTGTAAGCGCAGGTGTTGTCGCGCTCAAGCGCCGGTCCCGCGGTCATCAGCGCGCGCATAGAGGGCATGACTTCTAGAGCTAGAACGGCGTCCTCTAGTTCTTTTCTCTCGGCTTTTGGTAGAGTGTAGTTGTTGTTCTTTAAGAGATGAGCTTCCATGAAGTCAAAGTATCTCGCTACCGTCTCGTCCCAGTTCTCCCTGCGACCCTCTTTATCGATGAACTTAGCGTAGCGGCTCTTGTAGATGAATTCTTGATATAGTGTTGGTAGGAAGTTGCTCATTTCTCTTCTTCTTTCTTCTTTAAGATTACTGTCTTGCCCTGTACGATCCACTCGAGCTCGGTGTACACTGTCCACCCAAGCTCATCTATAATGTTCTCTGGTAACTCAATATAGAACTCACCGTCAATGTCCTGCTTTACTTCTAGTATATTCATGCCCTACTCCAAGAAGCGAGTCTCATCTTCGCAGACAGACCGCTGAACGTGTTCTCATCTATGATCGCCTGAACGGCTGCCCTGCTAGTTCCAGCCATCACCATGCCGTTGACGTCTTTCTCCTCGACGAAGTCCGGCCATATGCAGACGTTGTATCCCCTATCAACCGCGCGGTTGATCCGCTTGATTATCTCTTTGTTCCTAGGCTCGTTGTCGTACACGACGACGACGTTCCGCGGGTCTCCGAGTACTGCGATGTCGGCATCTGAGCCGGCCATCGCTACGCAGTTATCGAGAAACAAGCTATCTATAGGTCCCTCGACCACGTAGATCCTCTTCTTTCTGTCTACTGTATCTAGTCCAAAGAGCTTGTCTTTGGTGTCATCCAGCATGATAGTAACATACCGGACCTTAGAGCTGGGATTGATAGCGCGCCCAGTAAAGCCGAAAACATAACCACTGAGATCAATGAACGGGAGTACAATTCTTGGTTCATCGTTCTTCAGCGCCTTCTCGTTGAACTTATCTGGAACTATCGAGTTCACCCACGTGTAATATATATCTGAATAGTAAATTCTATAGTGAGTACTTGATGGTATGTTTCTAGATACCACGTATCTCTTAGCTGGGTGATTTTCTTTTAGCTGTGATATCTTTTTCAAGTTCTTGAACGGGTCGAACTTGTCTATCCTGCGCTCAGCGAACTTAGATATGTCAGGAACGAACGGTGCCGGCTCAGCGCCGAGCTCTCTCAGGTACTCGAGCTTGTACTCCGTGTACAAGTGCGGGCTAAACGACTTGAGGAACTTGCTAAGTGAAGTGCTGTACCCGCAGTTGAAGCACTTGAAGTTTATTCGACCATTCTTCTCGTAGAAGTGGCCGCGGGTCTTCAGCTTGTTAGTAGCTGAGTCACCACATACATTGCACCTGAACTTAGCGTTGTATGGTCTAGGTCGTACGACCTTGAACTGCTCTAGTTGTGTACCAATAAGTGAAGCGAACTTTTGGTCTAGCCATAGTGTATTCATAGACTAATCCTATTGATGATGGTAGATCCATTATACACCGTCTATCAAAAATGTACACTACTTTTTTTCACTTACGGTCTTCTCGGCATCATCGTAGAACTTTTTTATTGAATCAATAGAATTCTTGCAAGTTACATTATTTCTCTGGAGCTTGAGTATGAGAGTGCCAACTTGCTGGTCAGTTAAGGTATCTGCCTTTGGGAACTTCTTCTCTACTGGACACACGTAGAGATCATCGGGCGCCTTGACGATCTTGTACTCCGGCGCTATGAGGTGGAGCTCAGACTGGCAGCCTGCTAAGAGAAAGCACGATAGCAAAAGTATTCTCTTCATTTACTTTCTCCGTACGCGGATCCAAGCTGCTTTACTATGCTCTTGAGATAAGGAGAAGCTGGAGCACTTCCCTTTCCCTCAGCGTTCTTCATGATGTCCTTTGCGGTCTCGTGCGTGTCTTTCTGGGCAGCAGCGATCTCAGCTCTTATCCTAGCAGCGTTATCTGCGATCTCATTTGTCTTCTGCTGGAACTCTTCTTTTTTCTGCTCGATGATCGCATCCTGCTTAGTGTTAAATGCGCTAGTTGCCCTGTTCCACACTTCGTTATCGTGAAATGCCAGCCAACCAAAGAACGCAGCAGCTGCAGCGATGATGCCACCGATGATCCACGGTATCGATGATCCACCAGTAAAGAGTCCTAGTAGTAGTCTTATCATTTTAGTGACAGCGCCTTATCTTTACGTGATTTCTGATAATCTGCTATCTTGTCCAAGTAGCCCATGTTCCTGAGCTCTTTAAAAACTAGATTGCCAAAAGCGAACTCACCGGACTTAGCGATGGAGTCACCTCTCATAGTCCAGATCTTCTTCTTTACTGTATCGATCGCATCATCGTCTGCGTTGTTGTAGATGAGAGTGTCGATCATCTTCTTGTAGAACTGGACTTTCTTCTGCAGGTGATAGTCACTCTCGAAGTCTAAGTCAAGATGATGTGGTTCTTGTATCCACTTCTTGTGCATAATAGAGTAGACGCCTTGGTCTTGGTGCGGTTGCTCTTCTACATCTTGAGCGTACAGCTCAACTGGATAGTCATAGATGCTTATATCCGGATGTGTCAGAGTCCACAATATCTTCTTGTCTTGTAAGTACTCATCGACGAACTTCCTATCCGGATTGATAGCGCCTCTCGAGATTATCAAGTGCAAGTCGATATCAGATAAGTTAGTATAGTTGAAGTTGACGTTGCCGCCAGTTATTATGATGTCGTATACGTTGATTGGATCGATCTTGGTGAACTCCATCCAAGCGTGCGCGATCTGCACTAGCTTTCCAGATACGGCGTCTTTGAGCTTGTTATTTGACCAGAGCTTTGGATTAAGAGTGTTATGGTACTGTAGGGTCGTCTCTTCTCCTAGTACCCTTCTTGGCTTTAACTTCGTCGCTATCTTCTTCTGGGCTACTATATTAGCGTTCTTGTACTTAGAAGCTGCGTATGGGTTCACGACCACTTTATCTGGCATCACAGATGTTGAGTTAGTCGGAGCGTCCTCTCTTAAGTTCTCCACTTCAACTAGAGTCCTATTGAACTCCTCTTCTAAGTTGAAGAGCATGTTCGTCGGGTCTTTCTGGTAAGACTCCCACTGCCTAGTCAAGAGAAGTGCTGCTGCGTAGTTGGCGATCTGCGACTTTCCACCAGGGACTTTGGCGATCAACCTCTTGAGATTTATGATGAGAATATCGAAGTACGTAAGAGCTTGGATCTCAGCTGGCGTCTTTAGATCAGCTTTCTTCTTCAAGAACTTACCTTGACTGTCTATTATGCCCAGCTTATAAGCTGGCATCTCCGTAAATGGCGTAACCAGCTTCTTGATGAACTGGTATATCATATATATGTCCATGATAGCCATTATAAGCTCTTTCTTAGTACTTCTACGATATTATTATCTAAGACTATATCCGAAGTGATGATGGTCCTATTCTCTATGCCGATGTTCTCTACTCTGTCCGGCAGATTATTTAACCAAATTAAGAATGGAGCTAAGTACTTCTCTAAGCCCTCGCACTTCAAGAACAGCATCCGGACCGCAGCGTGAGCTCCAAATAGATTGAACAGTATGACTATGTGATTTAGTATCAACCTCTCTTTTAAGTCACCGTCCTCTACGTAGCGGTTGAGAAGTCTCTTTATGTACTTGAATCTCTTCAAGTCCTCGTAGAACTCGATGGTATCAAAACATTGTGGATTGTCGTAGTGCTTTGCGGCGTATAATAAAAAATTCGACGCGTCTAACTTTTCACCCATAATTAAAATGCCGATAGAGCTGCTCTCTTTATCGTATTGGTTCCAGTAGCCACGTAGATGTAGTTCGTATCGAACCAGATCTTCCCAGCAGAGACGACATCTGATGACGACGCCGGTGTGTTTCTATTTGAGAGGTAGATGTTATTGGCTACCAAGCTTCCGGTCATTGAAACGTTGGCCGTGCAGGTGACCGTGTTGGAGAACGTCGCCGTAACTGAGACGTTTGAGTAGAAGTTAGAGAAAGTTATCTTCTTAGTAGAAGGTGAACCGGTTGGGTCCGATACAATTGGGATCAGGTCTCCCGATGCTATCGAGGTAGCGGCTGTTAGTCCTGATATCTTAGTAGCGGTCATTCCGGTTCACCTTTATTTGTTATTATGCGTCAGGCATTACGTTGTCGTCAGATGCGTCGCCTGCGATAGTTCCCATCGCCACGAGAGTCTCGTGAGTGATGCGTCCTGCACGTCCACCCGTACCAACGATGCGCCTTACCCAACCAGCGTGATCAGATTCATGGACACCTGATAAGATAGGCGCCACTACTGCAGTCGTTCCGGTGAGTGAGTGGTTGGCCTGAGCCGTGGCGTTCGTAGATGACAGGTTGATGAATGTGTTCTGTGTTCCACCAACGTTGAGATATAGTTGGATCGCAGTTGAGTTGATAGTGTAGACTGAGTACGTCGCGTTGTTCGTCAATCCACCGATCGCAACGTTGCTTGCCTGAACGAGGTAGGTGACGAGGTCGCCATTTGATAAGAACGCCGTATTGGTAGCTCCAAGAGCTAGCCAGCCGTTGTCGAGCTTCTGAGTAGTCGAGTCAGATGTGGCGTTACCGAGAGTCACGACAGCCGAGTTACCATTGAAGTAGATCGGTCCAGGTGCTGATACGGTAAGAGTAGGAGAGATCGTGTAACCTGCACCAACGTTGGCGAAGTTGATCGCCGTGATCTTACCAGATGAGTTCGACTGGGCGTTACCAGAAGCAGCCACTGTATTACCAACTCCACCTGAGATAGTAAGTGTAGCGTTTGACTGGTAGCCGGAGCCGCGGTTTACGAACACCACTTCGCGGATAGCTCCGTTCGTGACAGACGTTTCAGTCGTGTCCATTCCGAAGATGGTGTTCGTGGTTCCTGCAGCGTATCCTTGGTTGTGATAGCCATCATCGAGAAGCGCGTACCTTGGCTTCTCATTGAGGTTGTACGAGCTACTGGAACCCTGCGCAGTAACTGAAGTGTTCTGCGAAGCTCCCACGACCTGAGCAGCCGTGTTGCTCGTGATCGATGCGATCATGTAGTCATTGTTAGCGACCTGAATGAAGTCGCCGACTCTTGACTCAGTTTGAAATTTAGTCGATGTTCCGCTGACGAGGCCGTTCGCGTAAATTTGAACGGTGCCCGAAGACGTCTTGGAATCGTTGTTGCCCCATAGTGCCATTGCTTTATTCCTCTCCTAGCAGATCTCTTAAGTAATCTGATGCTTTGTATAGAACAGATTCGCTTTGAATGTGTTTAGGCCGTATAGTATCTGGTCTATTTATTATTTGATTTTCTTGCTCTTTTTGTTTCTCCTGAGCAAGTCGCCTAACTTCTGCAAAAGAGATGGACTCGTAGCTATCTTTCTCGTCGGTCATGACTTACTCGTGGCCCTGAGCATCCAGCCATGCTTCTTGTGAATGTCTGTTCTATCCTGCAAGAAGTTCGATAGACCTATCTCGTCGGCTGCGTTGGCTGCATCGTAGGCAGCCCTGATCGCCCTGAGAACTGTGTCGTTATCAGCTAAAGCCATCTTTATCATGTCCTGCGCTGGAATAGGGTCAACTTGATCCGCGATCAGAGTTAGGTCTGAGTACCTGCTGAGTGATCCTGGAGCGTAGCCCTGAATAGCCCTGATGTGCTCTGCTATCGCGTCGTGCGCTTCCCATACCTCGTTGTATAGGGTATCTAGGAAACCATGATACTGAGGAAAGTCAGACCCCTCGATGTTCCAGTGAAAGAAGTGCAGCTTTAGGTAGAACGAGAAGTTCGTCGCTAGGTATACTTTCATAGCGTCCATTAGGTTAGCCATTATGCCCCTCCAGCTGACTTAGTGTACAATATATTAATCATTAGCAGTTCCACTTTCTTAGTGCTTTATTGATTCTTGAGTCTGGGTCATGTGCGGTCTTAGAAGAAGTCAGTCTCTTCTTCATCCCACCCATGCGCGCGCAGAATGACTTGCGGCGATTGGCTGCCTTAGAGCCCTTCTTGAGCTCAGACGGCTTCTTTGTTACTGGAGCCTTTAAGTGACTGCCGGTAGTATGGTTGTAGTGATCGCGACCCTTCTGAGTCAGCCCACCAGTAGAGCTCTTGAAACCTTTTGAATCTACTGCAGCCTCGTCGATCGACGATTGAATGCAGGTGCATCCCTCTCCACAACCCACTTCTCTAAATTCTCTGAAAGTCTTCATGGCCTTAGCTCCGGATACTTTTTATGAAGCTCTTCTTTAGGAAGCTCATGAATGTCTTTCCACATGTTAGCTTCTTTTTTAGTCTTAGTCGAGCGTATGTGTCTGCCGTTCTCATCGTGAACGTGCCATTCAGTATCGCCTGTAGTATTCCCGCGATAGCTCACGTTCTTAGTGATTACGGCTTTCTTTTCTTCACCCATGAATTCTTTGAAAGTCTTCATTGTGAGTCCTTAAAGTCTTTATTAGTAGGGGCGCCCTTGGAACCCGGCTTTCTCATGTGCTCGCCAGAACCATTCTTGATTCTCTTGCGCTTTGCCCAGATGTTGTCCCATAGACCGCGCTTTTCCTGTACTACTTCTTCTTTCATATTCTCGTGGCATGCACCGCAGTTCATGCCCTTCTTCTCTACCGGAGCACCGCACTCCGGACACTTGTACATCTTCTTGTCTTCTTTTAATTTTGCACGAACAGCTTTCTGAGCGCCATCGAGCGTCCTATACTTTACCGGGTCACGATCATTGCCGTGCATTACTGTATATGACTTGCTGTCTCCACCGTAATGAATTGAAGAATCGCCAGTGTGATGCCTCCACATTCCTGATCGAACGAGGTTAAATTCTTCTTCATCCCATTTTGGTGCTTTTGCTTCAGTCCTAACGTCTCTGTTAAGCCTCTTTGCAGCTTGCATTCCGACCTTAGCGTATTTCTTTAAGTTCTTTGGATCGTAGTTTCTTTTTCCGAGAACGCCTGCGTCTCCCATAGATGACATGACCTCGTGGTCAGCTCTGTTAGCTACTTTCTTGAGAGCTTCTCTTCCCTGAGGAGTGTTGCCTACCTCGTTAATTCTCTCAAAAGCCTCATTAGCTTTTCTCTTCTTCTCTGCAGCTTCCCTGTCGAGAATTGCTTGATAATCAGAGTTCGCTTTGTTCAAGCCAGCTTTAGCTTCTTGAGCTCTCTTCTCACTCTCGTTGTACTTTGGGTTCTTCGAGAGCATTTTCTCCCATGCGGACTTCTTCATCTTTAGTACCTCGTCTATTCTTCTCTTTACAATTGACTGAGTGCGGAAAGGCCTGTCATCTTTCTTTCTGTCCTCGCCGTTTCTCGTAACGAGGTCCACTGTCTTTCGATCTTGACCAGAGCGAGGTACTGCTTCCCTGTGCTTTCCGAACATCTTCTCAAGTATATCGCTCTTCTTTATGACTTCCATGACGGACTGGGTGTCGTCAGTGTCAATGAACCTGCTGTCAAATAGCTCGTCGACGCTCTCTTTTACTTTCTTCTTGCTGGACTTGTTGATATCGCCCATCATCTCTTCGGCGTGCTGGTGCAGCTCAGGAGGAAGTCCGGATTTAAAGCCAGAGATGTTTCCATTCCTTGCGTGCTCGCGCATCTTGGTTCCAGAGATTCCCTTCGTTCCCTCAGCGTCTGGGTCCCTATCGATCTTCTTTACGGTGATTGACTTGAAGTTGTAGTGGACTTTCCCGCTCTTGTCCGGCTTTCCGTTGTACCTATGAAGGAGCTTCTCGTATTCACCCGCCCTATCAGCTCCAGCCACGACCACTAAGTGATGAGCGTGCCTGTTGAGCTTAGCAGCAGTATCGATAACGCTGGGAGCTTCTCGAGAGGTTGATGAAACGTGCGTTCCAGGAGCAGCTACTTTCTTGAGATATCCAACTTTCTTTGATGTCGGGATTGGATTCTTCTCATCACCTTCTGAGTGAGAAGTTACGATATGAGCTGAACCTCCTACTCTCTTAGCTTCCGCCTCCACTGCCCTGATCACTTTCACGTGACCTTTGTGTACCGGCTGGGCCCTCATGTTGAGGTTAGTGACTGCTGTGTGCTCAGCTTGCTCTTGAACTGGGTTGATGTTTATCTGGTCAGGCCTGTCGCCGCTTATGGTGAGACCTTTCTTCTCGATATCATCATTGACTTTGCTAGACTTCAGCTTCTTAGACGGCTTTGACGCGCCGACTTTGTTCTCATCGGCTGCAGTGGTATTACTGGTCGTATTGTTGGTCTCTGCCATGGTGATCTCTTCTTTTATTTTTATTTATAGTACTACCTTAAATACCGTGTCAGCTCCAGACTTAGCGATCCCGTAGTATCCTATGTCCATCAATATGTTATTAACTAGCTCACCAGCACTCTCACATATTACTAGAGGGTGGTGCTTTCTTATAGTATTTATAGAACCCCTGAGCGCAAAGTGCTCTGAGTTCTCTATGTCGAAGTAGATCAGCCCAAGAGAGCTGAACTCGAAGTCATCGAGCTTCATCATGACCGCGTTTCCAGTTAGCTTATCCCTATTTGGGTTGTCGATCTGGTTGTGCACGGTCCCCGTTCCCCTGTTACTCACGTGAGGAGCGCCGAATATGACCTTCATGTTCTCGTGACCAAGCGCCGCGTTGAACTTGTATATGTTCGGGGACTGGCAGTTCTGAGCTAAGCAGTAGAAGTTATATGGGTCCGGCTCAAATGTGTAGACGTACTCAAACATCTTCGACAGGAGCCTAGGGTACATGCCTGCTGCTCCACCTGCCTGAACTACGTTCTCGTAGCTAGTACAGTGCTCTTGTATGATGGGCTTTATGTGGTTCCAGTCGCTGGCGGGACCTACCCAGAGGCCATCATCCTCCATGGGCCAGACCCAGTCAGAAACTCCGTCTACGCTCTCAGTTCTTATCTTAGTCTTAAAATCCATTTGTGAGCCTCTTCGGTATCTTGCTGTCAGCACTTGAGACGCAAGTCTTGGTAGTGCACAGCATTGGTTTGTGGAATAGCTGGAATCCAGACTCGATGTTGCCGAGTGGCTTATCGTGACAGCTGTAGCTTCTCTTTACTGAGCCGTCGGGCTCTCTTATGATGATGGACTGGTACCCAGAGTGGCACATCCAGCCCTCGAACTGGTTGAAGTTGAAGGCGTTCATCCTCTCGGACTGGTCTAAGTACCACTTCTTTCCAGAGGAGTCGGTAAGCTCTACTTGGAAGTCCTGAGGTATATTTGAGTCGTCTTGTATCAATATGTCCTCGAGAGGCCTCTTTGCTTTTGGCCTAGAGAACGTCTTCTTTGTGTCGGTAAAGAATCTCTGCGGCATTCCGTTGTGAAGAATGCTGAGCATCTCATCTGTGTATCCGGGGACCACGACGCTCGCTTTCTCATCGCTCTGGGGCTTGAGAGTCACGTTGATGCCCCTATCGTGAAAGTACATGGCCTCCTCGTAGAGCTTATCGAACCACTGGGGGACCATGACCATGTTTATCGTCACTTGTATGTCCCAGCTCTGGAAGAACTCTAGCTTATCAGCGAACTCAGAGACTTTCTCCGGAGTATTGAGGTGCTCTTTGTGAAATGACGCAGTTACGGAAGCGCGGTTGAAGTTAGCGGCGATCCGAACGTACTTCTCAAAGAACTTCATGCTCTGTGAGCAGTTGGACGTCATGTGAACCGAAGTGTAGTTGCAGTTCGGAACATCGTCCGCTAGGTGCTGGAGTATGTCCAAGTACCCCGGATGAAAAGTCGGCTCACCTCCACTCAAGCTGAAGTGGTAGCTATTGAAGCCGTTGGCTCTCGACTGCCTCTTTATCTCATCTATGGTCCTCAAGCAGAGCTCAGTTGGCCTGTGGTCTTTAGTCCTGCTGTTAGCGTATGGCCAGCAGTAAGAGCAGTTGTAGTTGCAGAACCTTCCCAAGATCCAGCTCACGACAAAGAGGTCCCTGTAGATCATGGACCTCTGCCCTACTTTTACGATATCATCGAACGGTATCTTAGAGAAGTCGTAGTTTGACCAGCTCAGCTCATTCATGCCAGATGTCACCCTGCATCGCGTCGATGCTCAGCTCATTGATGTTCAAGTGCCTAGGCTGGTCGACCAGCCACTTAATATATAAGGCGATCTCATCGAGGCTAATGCACTTTCTAGTCGGGTGCTTGTGCTGGTTATTAGACAGCGTGCCAAAGCTTATGTACGATACCTTGCAGGGAGGTAGAGATGACCAGACAGACGAGTGTGATATATCATTGCTCATGTCCCTGAGAGCTCTCTTCTCGGTGCCGTATAGCCACACCTTACCGCCGGTGACCCTATCGATGGTGCTGCCGACGTTTATCACGTGCGTCTCGGCATTCCACTCTATGCACTTAGAGAACACCTCTTGCAAGATGAGTGTTTGATTGAAGTTGTGGAGGGCGGAGTTGTTTATGAAGACGTCGTGCTGGCACGCCTCCTCAGCTACTCTCTCGCGATCTCTCTTTGTGCTTAAGTCGTACCCAGTGCTCCTGCTGAAGAAGGTGGCTTCTGGGTAGATCTTACGTAGAGCCGAAGCTAGTCCCTTGTTAGGATTACCAGTGAGGCAGACTTTCATATTGCAGTCCATTATCAATTAAGAGCTTCTTGTGAGCTTCTTTGTACATATCGAGATCACTCATCTTAAACTCGACGCCCAACATCTCTTGTATCTCAGCAGCGTAGGTGTGACCGCTCTCAAATAAGAGTCTATCCACGTAGATCATCTTCTCAGAATCTATGTAAGATGGCGCCATATCTCTATAGAAGCTGTAGACGCTAGTGTTCTGGTGATACTCTAGAGCTTTCTTATTGAACATGAACTTGTATATTGACTCATTGCTCTTATTATCTAGACCGAGAGTCAAGTTAGTAGATCCTGGAAATATCTCACTCAGTGGTAAGAAAGACTGGTTACCATATGAGTAGTGAGTGTTGAATACGTTAAGTGAGTCTTTAAGGTGATCTAGCTGGTGTTGCAAGTCGTCGATGATATTTCTCTTGAACTGGTCTGGATCGGTGTCAAATACTATCTCGAAGTAGTTGACCTGCCTCTTAGAGAACCGCGTGTCTTGAGTAAAGAAGTACTCTTTATATAGATCACTTCTCCATAGACCAACTATTATGTCTAAGTTTTTAACACCGTACGCTGACTCAACTCCAGGAGTGTAGTACCAGACTGTACAGCCCTCGGTTATCTTCAGCTCATCTCCCATGATGAGAGTAGCTAAGAAGTCACCGCCATATGAGTGCGGGAAGTTTATGGTGATGAGCTTGTCAAACATCACTCGGGCTTCTTGAACCTAGTGTTATTCAATATCGCATTAGATACTTTCTTCGGAACGAGCTTAGCTATCGGCCTGTTATCTTTCTGTAAGACGATCCCCTCACCTGGAGATTTCTTGCCATCGATGCTGGTCTCCATGTCGGGGTGCTTGACTCCTTTTAGCACGTGCTCAGTAGCCTGCTCTAGGTGATGTCTGATATCGAGAGATCTCTGGAAGTGTGGTGCGTTCTTCTCTACGTGAGCTATGTGCTTAGCGAACTCAGCTCTCTTCTTCTCTTGTCCAGCAGCTGACTTGAGCTTACCTGCAGCTTTCTCACCTTCAGCCGCTAAGTGCTTCTTGTAACCCTCTACAGTTGGCGTCTCACCTTTGCGCGTGGTCCTGTTGGCGTAGATAGTGAAGTGGTTGATGTGGTCCGGAGTCAAGTGAGCGCTGGTGTGATTAGCCAAGAGCGCTTTGGCTGCATTCAGGTGATGCTCAGTAGCTTGACGATCCGCTTCTGAGTAGGTACTCGACTCTGGATGGTACTCGTGCTCAGGTGTGAATATGTTAGGAGACTTCTTCGTAGCGCCTTTCGACAGAGCTTGGGCTTTACCGTTCTTCACCTCAGTATGCAGGGCTATGCCGAGTGGAGCTTTGGTCTTAGCTTTATAAGTGATCCTGTTTGGAGTCACCGTAGTGTTCTCTCCACTTCTCTTTCCGGGCTCAGCTGGAGTATGCAAGAGGTCTCCTTGAACGTGGTGACCTTTATTGACTATCTCATGACCGTGCTTTAGTACGTGCTTGAGGGCAGCTGCGTAACCGGGAGCGTGACCGAAGTGCTTGTCGATCTCTTCTGGAGTTCGGGCAATGATGCCCCTCTTGAACCTGTGCTTATCAGAAACTCCAACGCCATGCTCATCGTGAACGATGTGAACTGAAGCGCCACCGTCGGTCTTGAGAGTTGACTTGATCGAGCTGGACTTACCCATCCTAGCGTTGTGGAACTGGCGAATGAGATCATGGCCGAGATTAGCGTGAGCTGGCGACTCATGAGCTATGTCCTTGGCGTGTGTCAAGTGCCCGAGCTGCTCACTCTCAATTGATGTAGATTCCTGTAAAAAGTCTGAGAATAACTTCATTATAGCTTTACCTTAGGTTTGACTGTTCCGCTAGTGACGCGCTCGATCATGATGTCGCTTTTCTTTACTTCTTTTATAGCTTCTATGTTTCCAAGCTTCTGTCCAGGAGCGTTGTTGATGAAGACGATCTCGTGGTTCTTGAAGTAGCTGTTGTACGCGATATCCGCGTAGTCCGATTCTATTTGGCTGTACCTTACTGGATTCTTCTGCTTCATCTCGGCCATGATCCCACTCGACATCTCGGTTCTAGTACCGCTGAGCTTAAGCTCTTCTCTTAGATTGTTCAGGGCAACGATGATGGGTGATAGGGGTACTGTTCCACCTAGCTTGAAGTCTGACGCTAGGTTATCCCTAGAGACCTTAACGGCTTTGAGCTCATATGTATCACTTCCAACGAACAAGTCGGCGCCGGCCGAAGAGCCACCACCGAGATAAGAGTTGTTTATGAGAAAGTACAGTGTAGCTTCTCCGGGACCAACACCTTTTAGATTATAGGAGTGGAGGCTCTGGAAATTACCGCTAGTTCTGAGTTGGGATATGAGAGAGTTTATCTTATCTTTATTTAGTCCGTTCACAGTCTTCGATAAGTCGAATGATGGGAACAAGTGAGTTCCGAACAGGTACTGGATCTCTCTCTTGTGTTTCGTGTCCTGTAGGTCTTTAGTAGTGATGTTGAACGATGTCACTTTCATCGCTCTACTTATGAACTCTGTATCTAGATCTTGAAGCATGGGCTATACTCTGGTTTTATACTCTGGTTTTATTGTATTTATCTATAGCCCACTTGCGTTCGGCACACCAGAAGCAATTACCGCACTCAGGAATGTGATCATCTGCGCTGTACTTCCAGCTTCTCTTGAAGTTAACGTCAGGGTACTTCTCGGGGCTCTTTATGATATCACCCTCGCAGCTTCTGGTCTTATTAAACAGGTCCATCAGGTTCATGTCATCGTACTGCATGATGATCCAGTCTTTCTCGATGAACACGAACGGCTTTATGAAGTAGCATCCCGTCAGCTCTTCTCTGTAGATCAGATTCCTCTCATCACCAGTTTCGGCTGAGTGATCTCTTATCTCCATTCTAAATGGGTGATCGATTAGATCATCTGGGTTCTTAGTCCTACCGTGAAATACGGCGTTGACAGTCTCATCGTAGAAGCTCAAGTAGTTGTTGAAGCTCCAGTTGACTATCTGCGACGCGCTCAGGTCGCCTACTATATTTCCTATAGATGAGTGCTCCATCTCCGGGGCTATGAACCCAACGTGCCTGCTCTCTATTGTATCTGGATAGAGAGCTTTTAGCTCTTTGTATATTCTCTTGCTTATAAAGGGCTGCCATGGTCTATTGAACCAGCAGCGATCGAAGCTAACGATATCAACTTTGCAGGGGAGACCATTTCTCTCTATCAGCTCACATATCGTGAACGCTAAGCACGCGCTGTCAGCTCCTCCCGACAAGTTGACGTAGACTCTTTGCCAGTCCCTGCCAAACGCGAACGGCAAGTTATCGACGTAGAATATGTCGATGTCCTTTATATCATTTCTGATTATGAAGTTGTTGTAGTGCTTCTCAATCCACTCCATCAAAGACTCCTCTCATCTCTGGAAAAGTCTCCTCAAATGAGTTCCCTCTCTGGTCATCGCACAGCTTTAGGAACTGCTTGGTCTCTGGTAGCCTGACGCTCCAGTCCTCTGCCTCCATGAACTCGAGTATGCTGATGAGGGTCTTCACGCCGTACTGGTTCTCTCTCCATCTCTCATAAGTTATGTCCTCAGTCACGCCGAGCTTCCAGTTCTCCTCCCACCAAGGAATGAACTCCTCGTACTTCTCTCTTACTTTCTTCTTGAACCATGTCGGTAGAACTTTAACGTTCAAGTGCGGTGGATGGTAGACGAAGTGGAAGTTAACTCCACCTCCGGTCTGGGGCCAGACGTTGATCTTCTTGTAGTTCTGAGCGAGCTTCCACTTGATGAACTCAGGTAAGTAGTACACGTTCAAGAACTGGACTGCGCACGCGATGGTCACCTCGACGTTGTCGGACGTCTGCTCATCGAGAATTCTAAAAACTTCTTGAGTCCTCTCCCACTTAGACGGATAGCGGATGTACTCATTCCTCTCAAATATATCATCAACCGAGTAGTGAAAGCGAACGAGCTTGAACTCTCTCCATAGATCAAATAGATCTTCTCTCCACTCAACGGCATTCGAGTTATATCTGATCTCGAGATTCTTGGCATGACCGAGCTCGATGCACTTCTCCAGTATGCTGTAGTGTTCCTCGATGATGGTGCTCTCACCACCAGCGAAGTAGATCTGCTGCATGTGCGGTATCTGCTCATAGAACTGCTCCCAGAACTTTGGGTTGTTCTTGTGCCAGTTGTACGATGATCCATTGAAAGACCCCTTGTTGTTCCACTGCATGTTCTGCTTGAGTGACTTGTTAGTTACTCTTGGAGCTATTGCCTTAAAGTCATTAATCCAGCCTGAGCTGTCATGAGGTGAGCACATAACGCAGGCCAGCTGGCACTTAGTTCCAAATCTCAAGTCGATGTAGACCAAGTTCGGCGGAACTGAACCGTCCCACTCAGTCTCGTTAACGAGCTTCTCGATATCTACTCTCTTGCTCCAGTACTCAGTCTCCCATACTCTCTTGGAGACGTATCCCGCTGCCTCCTCCTTGAAGCACTTCAGGCAGCTGGCCGGCTTCTCTCCATCCAGCATCTGAGTGCGTATGTTCTTCATGTAGGTGCTGTTCCAGCTAGTGAGGAAGTCCGATACGTTCAGGTTATTGGGCTTCCCATCTTCGGTCTTTAGGATACCGACTTGACCGCCGTGCACTTTATCGTTCGTCGGACCAACACTCGACGCATTAGCAGTGCAGCAAACGCGCATAGATCCATCTGGGCGAGTGCTCAGATGGATCCATGGTAGTACGCAGAAAGTTGGTGAAGGTAGCTTCTTCACTTAGAACTTTACAGTCAACCCACCGGTGATCGAGTCGCCGGTCGCGTTATAGGCGGAGTCGAAGCTCCGAGCTAGCTTAGCACTTACGCTATAAGTTGGAGTGATATCGTAAGTGATGCCAGTGCTGAGCTGGTGGCTCTGGTAGCTGTAAGCTGTAGAGTCCACTGCGTTGCGGAAGCGGTAGCCAACTGCGTTGAGCGTGATGCCATTTCCAACAGCGTAGTCAGCGTTACCGTAGAGAGCGTAGTACGGGAAGTTGCCCGTGTCCACGAAGCGCTCACCGACGCCAACCTTGCCAGATACGGAGACTCCGTACATAGCTGGAAGCGCGTAGCCGCCCTGTACTTCTAGGTTCTGCTTCAAGAGCGAGTTTGCAGCCTGAGTAGTGCTGGCAACTCCACCGACTGAGAACCCAGCGCCTAGGCTGTGCTTATAAGCGACAGTGTAGGCATCATCGACTTTAGAGCCGAAGTTAGTTCCTAGGTCCTGACCATAGGAGACCGTGAGGCTGTCAGTCGATGCAGCAGGTGCTGGTGCTGCAGCTACTGGAGCTGGAGCAGCGGGTGCTTTCTTCTTGTTAGGAAGGTCGGTCGCGTAAGCGCTCGTAGCGAGAGCCATAGACGCGGCAATAATAAGTAGCTTCTTCATTAATTGTAACTCCTAGTTGTTATTATGAGCTAGCCCTCCAGTACGAGGTTCTCGTGTGTGAGCTTATTTTTTCTAGCCCACAGGACGACAAGCCCGATTGCACGCCCGTGGGCTTCTATCTCCCAGGGCGTATCCCAATAGTCGATCTTCTCAGTGTCATATCTCTGTCCACAGAACTTGTAAACTTTCCTTTCACGTTGAAGCTCGTACATCTCACCTTTGGCCCACTGCTTAACGTGGACTAGCTCGTGAGCTAAGCTATTTAACAGAAGCGGGAGCTTCTGATCCGGATCCATGTCGATTGAGAACTCCTCTGGCCTGAAGTGCTCGTCTTCCCACACGCAGTTAGCGTACTCATTAGTGGAGTTAAACATGCCCTTCTTAAAGCGCACTCTGATATCGAGCTTGTCGCGCTTCGGCTTAGTGAAGAACTTCTCGAGAATGAAGTCAGCTAAGCTCTTGATCTTCTCAAGATCTTTTGGCTTCACTTTCTTGGTATTATAGAACTTGATCATCAGCAGACTTACTGGTAAAGCTTATTGATGTTGAAGACCGTGATCTTGTAGTAGCAACCGCGATCATCCGCTTCCTGAGATATGTTCTTCGTGGCTCGGTTGCGAGCAAAAGTGGCTTCGTCCTCGTTATTAAAGACACCGATGACGCTCTCATGGTTGTATGTGGGGTCCACCACAGATATAACGTATGCCTGCATCATGCTACTTCCCTTCCAACTGGACGACCTGCGTATTTTTCCATAGTATCATAGTACCAATCTTCGTTCTTATCGCGGAGAATTGCAAGAGGAGCTTTACCTTGGTCCAGAGCCATAAAGTAGCTTTCGACCGTGTGGTTAGCGATCAGCTCTTTCATGAATACAGCTTTAGTGAAAGCGCCTTTGTACTTAAAGCGAGCAACGAACTTCTTACGCTTACCATTTTCTTCGCTACCATACATGAGATAGCCACCATGATACGAGAAGAGCTTCTTGTCGAAGCGGGTCGTGGGGATCAATTCCATGTTCGTTCCTTTCCATTCCTTATATTATTAATATAAGCTAGATCGGAATAAAAGTACACAGTTTTTTTTGAAAAAATAAGAACTTTTTTTTCTCAATCTTTTCAAGGACTTATCAGGCCTAGGTCTTTTAGGGATGGGAACTCCTTGATGAGGTTGTACCAGCAATCGATCGCCACCTCGCGGTGTTCCCTCTGGGTGCCGGTGTCCATCCGGATCTGGCAGTAGTGGATCCAAGACCTGACCGACCCAGTCATGTACATGCGGCTCCTGACCAAGCCCTCCGGTAAGACAGCTCTTGCCTGCTCTTTTGCGATCCCGTTCTTGATAGCCCAGTCGTATACGCTCTTTGCTTTAGAGATAACTCCCTGCTGCTCATGAGTCCATACGTGATCTAGTCGAGCGGTCTCCATTGTTGTTGGGTCCACAACCAGCATATTGGCGCTTGCCTTGATGCTGTTCTGCCTGTTCTTTGGATCTTGGAGGCGCGCTTCGCGAGTAGTGAAGCCTAGGTCCCTCGTCGGATCCGCGTATCTCTGGCTGAACTCTTGAAATGAGAATGAGCGGTGGCGCAGGATCTGTCGAGCGATATCGCGCGTTGTGTTGATCTCCATCACGACGTGGGCCATCTCAAGTGGAGACCAGTGATTGTTCGCGATCAGGTACTTGAGAAGCCTAGGCGCGGTCTCGTGGTTGTTCTGGTTAGATGGATTTGAGACTCTAGCTACATAAGCGATGAACTCATCAACGCTGATCGTCTCATCTTTAGGCTTAGTAACCGCTATCACTTCTGCTCTGTGCATTATCTACCCTCAATGAAATGGTGCGCGCGGTGGGACTCGAACCCACAACCTCCGAATTTTAAGTCCGGTGACTCTACCGATTGGCCTACGTGCGCGATTGGCGATCTCTAGAAGATTCGAACCTCTGACCTGCGGATTAGAAATCCGTTGCTCTGTCCAGCTGAGCTAAGAGACCATTCGTATTAGTATATATTGACGTCTAAATGCTCGCGAAAGAATTTTTTTAATTCCTTCTCAAAAAATTCAGGAGACATAGTTTGATACGTCGTATACAATTCTCTTATAGTTGTTTTAGGAGTGAGGTTTTCGTCTTTACTGTATACGATAAATCCACGATCTTTAAGTTCATCGATCAACTCGTCGTCATCGCAGTCGCCTAGTTCTAAATCATCTACCCAGACATCAACATATGGCATAACTATCTCCTAGAACTTGGTAGGGGCGGAGGGATTCGAACCCCCTCGAGAACGGTAATCTGCCGCTGAAAGGCTTATAAGGCCTCCCTGTGTACCAACACCCGCCCCCGTATATGTATAAGTATATATAGTATGTGGAAATATGTCAACGGATTAGTTATGAACAGACCAAAGATTATTCCTCGCTGCAAGAGCGACGAAGAGCACCAGATCACAGCGACTGGACACTGGGTGCCATGCTGCAACGTTCCCCAGTACAGCTCAGAGTTCAGGGATCTCATATTCTCTGGAGATGACTTCAAGATCAAGGACTCGAGAGACATAACGTCTTTTCACAAGAAGCCAGCTTTCATTGAGTGGATATCAGACATAGAGAGTGGTAGAGTCGAGGCTCCTAAGTTCTGTCGGCTGAAGTGCTCGCAGTACACTCTCAATGCCCAGAAGAGCAGTCCATTTGTTATCACCAACGGACAGGAGATCGAGTATGGTTAAGACCGCTACCGTTGAGTTGACGACGCGCTGCAGGCTGCAGTGCCCTAAGTGCGAGCGCACTATCATGATGAAGAAAGAGAAGCTACCGAACTACGACATCTCTTCGGAGATCATAGACTACTACTGCTCATCTAAGTTCGACAAGATCTTACTCTCAGGATCGTACGGTGATCCGATATACCATCCCAACTTCCTAGAGATAGTCGAGAAGCTGAAGCGCGCTAAGAAGATGATATGGATATCGACCAACGGGTCTGGAAAGACGATCGAGTGGTGGAGATCACTCTTCTCTATGCTCGACATCGACGACCAGATAAGCTTCGCTATTGACGGCTACAAAGAGACCGTCGGTGGATATAGGGTCAACTTCACCGAGAGGGACTTTGACCAGCTGATAGAGGTCCTTGAAATAGGGTCGAGGGAGTACGACGTCAGGATCCGCTGGCAGTTCATCCCGTTCTCTTTTAATGAGCACCAGATAGAGCAGGCCAGAGAGCTAGCTCACTCAAAGAACATACACTTCATGGTGAAGAAGTCGGTGAGGTGGGATGGTCTAGATGATCCCATGATGCCGAAGAACAGAGATCTAGTGGCTAAGTTCTATCTGGACAATCATGAATATATCGATCAATGATGTCACGATCGTAAGCTCTTACTACAGCCAAGTTCCTGATGAGAAGAAATTCTTGGATCTCAGGGTAGCTCAGTTTACTAAGCTGTGCAAGATATTCCCGCACATGAAGATGATTATAGTAGACGATGGATCTCCCGAACCACTTGAGTTCATCGATCATCCGAACATAAAGATCTTGAGAATCAAAGAGGATCTGGGATTCAACTCGCATGGGGCTAGGAACTTGGGAGTGCACTTAGCTGAGACGAGATGGTGCTTTCTGATCGACTTAGATTACGATATCGGAGCTCTTGATCTAGAGAGCTTAGAGTTAGAAGATAGATCGGATAGGGTGTACTCTTTTACTATTAACTCTATATTAATAAGAAGAGATGCATTCTTCTCGTGTAAGGGATATGACGAGGAGTTCGTAAACATACACTACGGAGATCGCTGCTTTCTCGATTACCTCAAGAATAAGTACAATTACGTAGAGCTCAAAGTAAATCCAAAGATTGGTCTGAGAAGAGGAAGAAAGCTCTTAGTCACTAAAGACACGCATAAGACCGTGTATAAGAACATGAAAGTTACACTACAGCCGGCTAGCGCTTACTCAAATTTAAAGTTCATAGAAGCTGAGGTCTCAATGAGATACGCGTGCGATGACTTCTCGGATAAGAAGATACTCAACTTTGAGTGGGAGGAAGTTACCGGTGCTTCCGGTCAAACTCCCTGATCCTCTTCTTCATATAAGAGATAACTACTTTCTCAACGAAGCCGTCGCTCTTGAATAGTACGTTGTTCATCTCATCGATGAACGCGGCTTTCTTTAGCATGTCGACGGAGTAGTTGCTAGTCCCATAGCGCTTCGAAGTACTTTCCGAAGAGCTTGAATCCGTTTCTCTTTCGCTCATTCCACTTATCCCACCCCTCCTTGTCGAATACGTGCGTGTCGTTAGGACCCCTGATCATCTCATGCGCGGTAGTTCCGTCTTCTAGAGATACGTATTTCCACTGCATGTCAATTTTACCGGAGTGAAATTGATCCTCAGCTCTGTCATCGAGCTTCTGCGCGAAAGCCCAGATCATCTCGGCGAGAACCCAGTCCCAGCGCTTGAAGTGGTTATCATCTGTATCCCACTCGTTCTCTTTTGGAGATGCCGATGTCGACTTCAGCTCTTCTGGAACGTCCTCGTCGTCCACTAGTGGAGCTCCGTGCTTGTTCTTCTGGAGCTCCACGAGTACTGGGTGGATGACATGAGATAGTGAGTGGTCAGCTGACCATATATCCCATGGGTCGATCTTCACCGACATCTTTCTCTCAGCTCCGATCTTCTTTGGGTACCTACCTAGAGTTACTCTCATTTCCACAACCTCACTAGAGTGTGACCGACTTTCTCTTTCTTTGAGAAGAACTGCGTTGACCACGAGTACCAGTTCTCTCGACCATAGTAGTCGTGGATGTAGATGACTGGATCTGGCTTAGTTGATAGGAACTTTACTAGAAGTGCGGTAGTCGCCCTAGCTACGCCGTCGACGAAGAAGATGTCGGCGTCGAGTATGTCCTTGCGGGGAAAGAAGTAGTCGTCCATCCCGTGGGGGTTCTCCTCCATCACGTTACCGTAGCCGTGAGCGTAACCGTAGAGCTCCGGCTTGAAGATGTACTTGAACCGCTTGTTCACGTCAGATCTAGTATTGGTGTAGTCGCTGACTTTCATGTGCCAGTCAGGGTTGTGCTCGATGGTGATGAGGCGCTGGTCCCCCGTCAGCGTCTCAAGCCACTTGATCGTGGATCCTCCCGAGCCCCACTCGACCATCAGGCCGTCGCTCGGCATCTCCTTGATGCGCGAGGTCACTTCAGCGACCTCGTCTAGTTGCATCTGTATCTCTACTATGGGACCATAATTTACTGGAATGCTCATCATTATCTCTTTCTGTTAATTAAGTTGGTTGCGCAGCTAGGAATTGCACCTAGACCTCCAGCGTATGAGACTGGTGAGTTACTGTTTCTCCACCGCGCTCCAGTTCACTCAGGCATCACGTGAGATGAAGTGCTGTCTGACTTTCTGTGGCTTGAAGTAGCTGTCGACTAGATCGATCGCCACATTAGCATCATAAGGCTTGCAGCTAAAAATGTCAATATAGAAGTTGCCGTCGTTCTCACAGAAGTGACCCGTGATGTTTGACGTCTCAATCATCTGACAGAAGCTGATGCCAGCTTTGTCCTCTGAGTGAGTAGCGAACCGCTCAATCCACGGATCACCGAAAGCGATCATATCGATAGCCCACACGAGCTCAGTGATGAACTCCCTCACGTTCTGCTTTGACGAGATAAGATCTTTGTCGCCGGCCGTGCAGTCTAGTAGAAGATGGTATCCCCATATTTTATTCATTTCTTTATCCTCTTCTGTTAACAGCTGGTTGGAAGACAGGGACTCGAACCCCGATAAGCAGATCCAAAATCTACGGTCCTACCGATTAGACGATCTTCCAAAGTTACATGTTCTTTAGTACAAGCTTACAGTACGACGAGCTTCTCGGCTTAGCCTTAAATCCCGCGCTGTACAGAGTGGCAGCATAGCATTGGTTATTTCCTGACAAGTCTAGCGCTTCTTTCAGGTATAACAATGAGTATTTAATGTTCTTCTCTGGGTCAACTAGCTCGCTGCACTTTCCTGAGAAGCCTACCGACTTGGCAGTTGAGCAGAGTATCTGGCCTAAGCCGTACTCCCCTCTCACACCTCTAACTTTTGGGTTGTAGTTGGACTCAACTTTGAACAGAGCCAGAGCGAAGTCAGTCGGTACACCTATTTGAGTTGATTGTTGCTTTATTAGATCTTTGATTAGTTCTATATCTTGACTTTTAGCACTAGATGCAGAAACAACAATACTAAACCCCATTACTAGGGTCAATATCAGTCTCTTCATTTCGTCTCCTTAGGGTTGATGGACCGGCTACGTATCGGCCGGTCCATTTCTCGCATCAAGGAATGGATGCGGTAATAGTATTTATTGGCCCTTACAGACCGATTTCTTCTTGTCGGAGTACGACTTCAAGTCGACTGGCAAGATCTTATTTACATCAGCTTTTGAGTCTGGAACTGGAAAGCTGAGCTTAGTGAGCTCTTCTACTTTGCTCACTGAAGTCTGGTACTTAGAGAAGTCTTGATCGTTACCGTCAGAGTTCTTGATAATGAAGGCGTACGACTTCTTAGTCGTGTCATCGATGAGGATCTTATAGAGGTAGTCCGGAACTACGACCTTGTCAGCGCCGATCGTCTTGCTGCCCTTTGACCAGACGTTTCCGGCGTAGATCGTGAATGAGTGCTGCGTGCTGTAGACCCAAGCTCTCTCAGCTGACTCAAGGTTCTTCCACACTCCGCGATTGACAGACGGTAGTTGTGGGCTCATGTTGGACATGTAGAACGACTCGTGCTCAACTTGAGCGTCAAATGACATGTCAGCGTTGTTGGCTAAGTGACCTTGGTCATAACCAGATCCAGCGTAGTCTTTAGGATCAGAGCGCTGGTCTTTTGGAAGAGATGCATCAGCAGCAAAGTCGTTAGTTCTAGCAACACACCCGATAACGTGACTTGGCGTGAGAGTCCAAGCTACCCAGCGAGGGATCTTAGCTTCTGGATCGTGCATTAAGATATAAGCATTCCGGCAGATCACTGGGTTCTTAGCAACCATAGTCGGCATACCATATGGGATCTCCGCAGAGCACGCTGCTTGAGGCTTTGGTGGCTGCTGGTCAGCTGCGAACGCTGTGCTTGCAAATAAAATTGCAAATAATGCAAATAACTTCTTCATTTTTCATTCCCCTGTGAATTGTTAATCTACACTACTACTTGAATATTGTCAACAATAATTCTTGTAGTAATTCTTTACTGAGTCCCTGATGCCGACCCTGTAGTACTTATCATCTATGAGCCACTCTCTTTTCTTCTCGTTATCATGTGCTAGGTGAATGCACTTAGTTGGTGATAAGTTAAGCAAGTCGCAGAGCTCTTGCTGCGAGCTCATGTACTTATCTGGAATGAAGTCCGGAGAGAACTTCTGCATCATGTAGTTACCGATCTTAGCGTTAGATAGCACTAAGTGCTGGTGATCATTATGCTGCCTGATAGGAAGAGAGTCATCGTAGTCGCTGTACCTTATTCCAGTTCTCATGTCTCCCATGCCGAGACCCTTTGATAAGCTGAAGCTGACGCTCTTGATACAGTCGAAGCTTAAGTCAACTTCTACATCATAGCACGTTCCAAAGTAAGCGCAGTCCACTACGACCGGAACACCAAGTTTGGTTGCATCTCCCATGAGATCATAGAACCTAGGGTGAACATCGCCAGTAGAGCAGAACGGAACGCTGATCATGAGCCAGTCGTTCCTATCAAGAGAAAAGTTGTCTATGAATGTGCAGCTCTGCACTACTCTCTTGTGATATGCGTACTCACCTTTGAGTACCTTCATCATCCTGTGCCGGTACCTGTAGTGAGCTTCGTCGAACGTCTGAGTTGTACCTACTATGACGTCCCTCTTAGAGAACCTCTCAAGGCCCTTGAACTTATTCAGCTTAGAGCTGTGGATCCACGCGTGAAACGTATCTAGGTACTCGTCCCTGCACCTGAAGTAGTCCGGAACTGAGAGCCACTCTCTCCATGGGATATCAGCGAGAGCTACTTGAAACTGGTAGTCATATACGGCGTGGGTCTTCTTACTCAGCAGGGATCTCAGCTCATCTATCATAGTACTCACTCACGAGATTGTACAGCTCTGGAAGCTGCGACTTGAAATCTTGGTTCCTGCTCTTATCGAGGATCTTGGTCACTTCGACGAATCTCCTGAATCTATCTATATCTCTCTCAAGCATGAACTCAATGTACCCGTCTATGAGAGTAGATATCGTGTTCTTGTGGTAGCTTGTATGAGAGTTGGCCCAAGAGTTCAACTTAGTGGCGATCTTGTACTTGACTGGAACTGGCAGGCTCTGTATATTTAAGTGACTCGGGGATCGCAGCAGGTGAAGGTTAATTGAGTTGAACATGTTGCTGTGAGGAACTTTCTCGAGAACCCAGTCTATCAGCTCCGGTAAGTAGTACACGTTGTAGATCATGATGGTCGATGTGAACCAGCACTTCACGTTCTCCTGCTCAGACAGAGTATCGAAGTTCTTTATCACTGTGCTCCAGTCCGATGGGTACCTTATGTAGTCGTTAACTCGACCAACGCCATCTATGCTGACGCCGACGTGCACTTTACCGAAGTTCTTCCATAAGCTGAGTACTCTGGGCGGAAGCTTAGTTAAGTTGCTGTTGTAGTCGAGGTGTATCTTAGATGCCCTGCCGGTCTCTATTAGCTTCTCTAAGAAAGTAATGTGCTGCTTTACATAGAGAGGCTCTCCGCCGCTGATGTGGACCATCTTGACGTTGCTTATATCGTCTAAGATCTTCTGTATCGACTCATCGCTGTGCCAGACAAAGCTGTGATCTCTCGGCTCTTTTCCGATGAGCTTCCAGTCATCGTACCACTGAGAGCTCTCAGATGGGCTGCACGACCTGCACTTCAAGTTGCACATGTTGCCGAACCTGAGATCGATCTGGTTAACGTCGAACTCAGCTGGTTTTATAGACCCATCTTCTGCAGTCAGCTTCTGGCACTTATCTAGGCTTATGACTTTCTCGTACTTATAGCTAGCCCACTCTCGATGAGAGTTGATCTTAAGATCATCTTCTGAGTTGCACCGCTGGCATATCGTGCTCCTCTCACCTCTGAGCATCTGTAGTCTCAAGCTCTTTAGTGTCTCTGAGTTGCGAGCATCACTTGGTCTAGTAGTTGAAGCGTTCATGATATCATGAGAGCTATCTCGAAGTAGACCGTAGGTCTCTTGGTCCGTATTCGAGTACACGCACACTCGGTAGTTACCGTCGTTCTTTATAGACACGGTGTTCCACGGAACTGGGCACCAGCTATTATTCACCGCGCAGCCACTCCAGCCTGTGGTCTATGTCCCAGACCTTGACACCTCGCATCTCATTCATCTTCCAAGTCCAGTTCATAGCCTGCGTTACTCCGGTATAGGGCATGCTTCGAAGAGCTTCTGAGACCTCAGTGAATCCAGTCCCAACTTTCTTTCTCGCGCTCTCTGCCATAGAGGAGATGCTGGTGTACTCCGGAAACGACGATATGTTTATCTTCATCTCCATCTTCTTTCCAGCCGGCCGATGAGATCTCAAGTCTAGAAACAAGTTGAGCACGCTCTCAAGTGAGAACACGTTGTATATCGTCACTGTAGGATAGAGCATAAGAGTGTTGATGCTCGACTTAGATAGAGCGTAGAGGTTATCTCGAACCGGACCCCAATTGGTCCCGCGTATGTACTCGTACAAGTCACCAGTAGCGTCTATGCTCGCGACCACGTTCGTGTTCAGCTTCTCCATCTTCTCTATTGTACTCGAGTCGACCAGCGTGCAGTTAGTCGTCACTGATAGGTCATGGTCGTGCCCGCTGCTGATCATCGCGTCTATGATCTTGTGCGATGCCTTATTGAAGAACGGCTCACCACCTATGAGCTCAACGTTGAGCTTCTTCTCTTTTATGATATCTGAGAAAGTACTCACGAGCTCATCTGAGATCTGGTACTGCTGGTAGGGCTTTCGCCCTAGCTTCCTATCTGCTCTTACCCAAGAAGAGCTGTAAGCTGAGCTGCACATAACGCAGTCGAGATTGCACGGAGTGCCTACTGCTATCTCTAGGTACTTTAAGTCAATATCGCTTGGAATTCCCTTCTCGTTTAATCTAGTTCTCTTGCTGCTTATTCCCTTCATCTCGCGCTTAAAGCAAGTAGAGCACCCAGCTGGAGATATCCCGCTGCTCATCTGGAGCCTGATCTTCTCGAACATCGAGTCAGAGAGCGCATCTCTCATGTCAACGCTCTGCGGTTCTACCGGATCTAAGTACGCGCAGCACGGCGACAGCTTCTGAGTAGGGAGAAGTGACACCCTATTCCAAGGAGCTGCGCACGATATATCAGTCATTTGTTTTCTCTATGAAGAGATCATCTAAGCAACCACAGCTTGGCTTATCGCAAGTTATTTCTTTGATTTCTGCCAAGTTAGTGTCAAAGTACATGTTTCCTATTTTGCCACTAATTTTACAAGCTGCTCTATAGAGATCGCCGTTAGCTGATATGTAGAGATTCTTTATTCCTGCAGAGCACTTCCATCCTAAGTAATTATTCTCTCCGCGCAGCTCAGCTAAGTTGTAGTCATATAGTTTTCCGTCTAAGAACGCTTCGGTTGGTTTACTCTTAGTTGAGAATGTGTTTCTGTTAATTCTCTTTGTAGATGTTATGCTCTTGAGGTCTTGGTATTTTTTGAATTCCAGTATCTTTTTTCTAGAATCTTTATCTTTAATTCTAGGAGCGAGAGTCTTAAAATTGCAGCTAAGGGGGAGCCCAGAGCGATCTATCCAGTCGTAAAGCTCTAAGCACTTATCGATGTAGTCGTAATCGGATATCATAAATGAGTGAACATCTTTTTTTCCATCAGCTATTATAGAGAGGACTTTCTTGATGTGCTCTACTTCCGCTGTTTTAGGATGAAACGATATAGTGATGTTGCTAAAGTACGAGTGGTTCTTTGTCCACCAGTTCTCAGTTCTAGATCCATTACTCGTTATCTCTATGAATAAGTTACTTGGCTTCTTCTTGCAGAACTCATGTAGTTCTGGCCAGAGAGTTGGCTCTCCTCCACCCATGTCGACGTGCACCATCTCGTGCTGAGAGCAGAGCTCTTCAAAGAACTCGATAGTGTTTTCTAGATTTGGCCACTTGTACTTACCGTTGTGGTAGTAATCATCGCAGTACCAACAGCTGTAGTTGCACGTGGTTGTTATCTCCCACGATACTCTATATGTACTCGGTCGGTTGTTTGTTATCTTCATTATGTACTTGGTGCCTACAGTTGGCATCGAACCAACTTGAACTGTCTTATGAGGACAGCGCGATTGCCAAAACCGCCCTGCAGGCATATTTATATGGTACCGCCTACTAGATTTGAACTAGTTCTTCGAGTGCCACAAACTCGCGTGCTGACCAACAACACTAAGGCGGCGCATATGGCGATCACGGAGTGACTCGAACACCCGACCCTCGGTTTAGGAAACCGATGCTCTATCCTGCTGAGCTACGTGACCAATTTGGTGCGCCTGGAGAGACTCGAACTCCCACCACCTAGAACCTAAACCTAGTGTCTCTACCATTGGACTACAGGCGCGTTGACTTATTTGCATAAATAGGAGATGGACATAAATTCTATCCCCGGTTGGTTTAGCAGAAGAGACGAGAAGAACGTAGAGCTTCTCTGCAGCTTGCTGCCATATAACTCTAATATCGTAGAAGTTGGATCTCATTACGGAAAGAGTACCGTGTGCTGGGCTCAGAACTTAAAAGCCGGAAGCACTATCACAGCAGTAGATCCGTGGGACGCTTTTTATAAAGAAACTGATAGGGACATTCTGAAGAAGTACAAGAGCGATCTTCCGTTCTCAGTTGACTTCTGTATGAGAAATCGACTTCACTTGTTCCTCCACTATACGAGACAATTCAAGAACATAAGACCTTATCCAGCTTTCAGCCCGCTCGATCCAACGAGAGAAGAAGAGTATCAAGATCTCTATGATCTAAGCTTAGTGTTCATAGATGGAAATCATAGTGAAAAAACCGTCAGCGATGACGTTGACTTCTGGTACGATAGGCTAAATGACGATGGAATTTTATGCGGGCATGACTGGAAAGATGAGTTCCCCGGACTCATAAGAGCAGTCTCGGAGTTCTCTCAGAAAAAAGACTTGCTGCTCGTGCATAGCTTGTACAAGTCAACTTTCTGGATACTATTCAAGCCGAAGTCGTGGATGAACTACCTAGCGGTTCGCGATCTAAAGAGGTATACGGATACTCTTCCGAAGATACCATCTTAACGTAGTACTTATTGTAGAAGTAGAGCTTAGCCATGTCCGCGCTGTAGTACCAGAAGCGGTTCTTCTCTGCTGGACTTAGAGAGTCGAACCACTTCCAGAATGCGCTGTTGAAAGCTGGAT
>Ga0304729_1000277_pt1 | contig 37710 bp, 52 predicted proteins | sample C_131016_MF_Meta_FD_190475 | JGI IMG/M metagenome (GOLD analysis project Ga0304729, IMG submission 190475) | Freshwater microbial communities from Lake Croche, Canada to study carbon cycling - C_131016_MF_MetaG (v2) (version 2) | ecosystem: Environmental > Aquatic > Freshwater > Lake | place... | reverse complement strand
CCCCATACGATAAACATTTATCGCAATTAATGAAGTTTGGTTTTCCTTTAAATAGCTCAAAAGCTACTAGAGAAGAATTAAATGAATTGGTGGATTACGTTGCGGCATTGCAAGGGGATGAAGTTATTTTAAAACGATATAAGTCTTACGACCATTCACTTGAAAGGGTACTAGCGGATATAATTATTAAACATGGTCTTGATGAAAGAGCAGTTACCGCAATAGACCAAATCATTGACGATACTTTGCCAATAATTGCCAAATTAAAATTTCATTTTCAAAGACCTAGACCATACCAATTAGCTAAAGAATATAAGTTGAAACTATTTCCTTTTGATAGTGTTTCGGCTAGTAGCCCTTCTTATCCTAGTGGTCATACATTGCAATCTCATTTAATTTGTCAAGTATTAGGGAACTATTACCCAGAGAATTTTAGTTATTTCGATGCACTAGCAAAGGATATTGAATATTCAAGACTATATATGGGATTACACTACCAAAGTGATAATGACTATGCAATCTTTATTTCTGAAACTATATTTAAGGACAAAGCATTTAAGGCTAAATATGGTTTATAATGGCAATAGTTTATTTACATAAGAGAAAAGATAATAATGAAGTATTCTATATTGGGATAGGTAAAAATGAAAAAAGAGCATATACAAAACATAAAAGAACTGAATATTGGCAAAAAATAACATCAAAATATGGTTATTTTGTTGAAATAACTCACAATAGTTTAATTTGGGAAGAAGCTTGTTGTATAGAAAAATATTTGATAAATTTTTGGAGAGATAATAGTGCTAGTGAAATATGCAATTTTACAGATGGTGGAGAAGGTACATTAGGTTTCTCTCTTTCTGAAAATAGTAGGAAAAAATTAAGTGATACTCAAAAATTAAGGTTATCAAATAAGGAAAAACATGGAATGTATGGTAAAAAACATACAAAAGAAAGTATAGAAAAAAATAGAAATTCTAATAAAGGCTCTAATTCTATTCTTCTAGGTAAATTAGGTAATTTACACCCAAGATTTGGTAGAAAAATTAGTGAAGAACAAAAAAAAATAATAGCTATTTCAAATAAAAAAAGAGCAAAAATAGATGACTTTATAGCAGAAAAATTGGTTTTGGAGTATATACCCAAGAAAGTTTCCTTATCTACACTATCAAAAAAATATGGGGTTTCTATTTCAACAATAAGTAAAGTCATAATAAAAAAGAAAAATGAAATTTACAACAGGCGGCAAGCCAATTGTTCAAAGGTCAGTTTGGAAGGGATGGGTTGAAATTGATGGTAAAAGAATGTATTTGAAGTCTTTGTGGGAAAAAAGATATTGTTTATATCTTTCATTCATGAAAAAACATGGTCATATTATTGACTATTGGTATGAGCCAGATACGTTTTGGTTTGAGGGTATTAAAAGAGGTGTTACTAGTTATAAGATTGATTGGAAGGTAGAGTTCCCTAGTGGAAATATAGAGTACATAGAGGTGAAGGGATATGAAACATCAAAGGATAGGACTAAATATAAAAGAATGGCTAAATACCATCCAGAAGTTAAATTGAGAGTGATTGATGGGGCATGGTTCAAGGCTAATGGTAAAATTCTAAAGAATGTAATTAAAGGTTGGTAAATTTATATTTTCAATATATTTGCAACTATTAATGAAATAAAAACAACCATGAAAAATTTAGACGATAGCACTAGGCTTATTGAAGCTTTGTCTTTACATATAAAAACTAATGGTGTAGAAAAGACCATTAAAGTATTAAACTACGTTGGTAGTACGAAAAATTGGTTAGAAGATGAATACACCAATCTTGTTTTAAATTCCGTTTCGGAAGCCCTTTCTATTAGTGTCGATGAATTTGTAAATAGCCGTTATTTAAGGGGAGAAAATAAAATAGCGGTAGGCTTTTGCATTTACTACCTATATGAAAAAATGACTTTAGGTGAAATAAATCGTTGTATTTTTAAGTCAAAGGATAAAAGTCTTTTAAGTAAGTATAAAACTTTGATTGAAAATCTAAATCCAAAATATACTACTGACGTTAAATATTTAAAAATAAAATCAATACTTGATAAAAAATTAAAATAAACAATAATGGAAGAGCAAAAACCACAAACACCACCAATAGCTAATTATAATCCAATGATGGATAACGTCATTGAAAGGGCATATACACAAGTTGAAAGTGATGCAAATGCAGCACAATTAAGCACTGCTATCCCAGAGCCAATGGCAGCTAAGAGAACTATATCTTCAAGGGAAAACCCGTACGATATGCTTGGTGGTGGCGGTGGAAATAGTGGTGGAAATGGTGGCGGCGGTGGTCGTAAATCGGATTCATCACCTATTAATCCTGCAATGAATGATATTAACGACAAAGAAAAAAAGATGGGTGCGGAACACCTAGCAAAACTTGTCGTGGATGGATATGAGCAACTTCATGTATTTGCTAATAAGGCATTGCAATTTCCAGAGAGTAAGTTGAGAAAATTAGAAGCAGAAGGGTTGGTAGACTTAAATGTTGAAATACCTTATGATTATGGTAAGACTATCACCGCTGGTGAATTTGTAAAAGAATTTAATGAGCAAAATAAGGATGCTTTAACAGTTAGTAGAGAATTTAAAAAAGAAGTTACTCCCGTTTTAACAAGGGTAATGGAAAAGCATGGTGCAGGACTAACTGATGAACAATATCTTGGTTATTTAATATTCAAAGACGTTGCGGTTAAAATAGTGATAGCTTCTCAATTAAGGACTACAATGAATGACATGATTAATGTTATCAAAGATTACACAATAGCTATGCGAGAAAGTGGTCAAGCTCCACAACCTAGACCACAAGCAAGTAGACCACAAGAGCCACAGGAAGAGCCACAATCATCACAACCAAATTATACACAAGCACAAGCACAAGCACAAGAATTTGTATATCCAAAACAAGAAGAGTTTGTTGAAGATTACAATTTTGCTACCAATGAAGTGGTGATGGGTACAAGGCAGCAAATGGAAGTTCCAAAAACTGGCAAAGAAAGATTAATGCAACAAAAGGCAAAAGAACGCAAATGGGCTAGTGATGCACAAAGACAAGAGAGTGATTATAAACAAGCTTTGAAAAATAAAAAGGTTAAAAAAACACCTAAAGACTATATTCCTATTGATGAAGCAGAGATAGCAGAAGCGATTGTATTGAATGAAACAATTAATCAGCCAAGCAAGAAAAATGACGATATAATAGAGGGCTTGGATTAATACTAAATAAAATGAAAGTAAAAAGCCCAGAATGGATAGGTTTTAAACGTGGATTGATAGAAATTCTTGCAACAGTAGAAGGTGAATCGGGTAAATTTGATTTTCCTTTAGAAGACGAACAAGATTTTTCTATCAAAGTGGATGGTTGTGTTGTACTACCTATATTTATAAAAAAGAATGAACTACAAAAGTTAGAATATGATTTTAGTTTATGTGAAACAAAAATTAGAACTCTATCATTTAGTGTTTATTTAGGTGCATTAAGGGTAGAGTTAACACTTAAAAAATAATAATAAAAATGGCTCGTGAAGTTTGTTTAATGGCGGCTTGCGGTAAGAAGGGTGTTGGTAAAAGTTACCAGCACTTAATTATGATGAACTCCATCGTAACGGGCGATGTATATAGGGGTATTAAGGGTAGAAGGTGCTTGATAATGGATGTTAATGATGAATATGGTGTATTTAATGTGCCAGCAATATCGTTGGAGCACGTTGCTTTATTTAGTGTACACCCAAGCATTGAAATTAGAAGGGTTAGACCTTTCCACCCCGATGGTAGAAGGATGACACTAGACGAATGGGCTCAGGCTTTATTCTTTGTTTTAAATCGTTTTCAAAATGGGTTATTGCTTATTGAAGATATTAATAAGTTTATTGGTGACCATTTGCCCGATGACTTGATTGGTGCTATTTGTACCAATAGACACGTTGGTTTGGATATTATACTATCTTATCAATCACTAGGTCGTATCAATACAAAAGTATGGGGTAATCTAAATGTGTTGCGTTTCCATAAGAATACAGAGAGTGTACAAAGACACATAAAGAAGTTCCCAGACAAATTTGAATTTATGCGTATTGCCGAAATAATGGTCAATAATGAATACAATGCTGGCAATAAAAGATTCTTTGTTTATGTAGATATGGATGAAGAGAAAGTTCGTGGTGGTTTTAGCCAAGAAATGATTGAAAATAGTATTGACCAATTCATAAACGAAAACTACAATTCTTTAATTAAACCTTATTTAGTACAAAAGGATGCCGATAGTAAGAAGAAATGGACTGACCAAACTGCCATAGCCGATGTAAAGGCAAGGATGCAAAAAGTGTACTTCCAATAAAAAAAGATTACTATTTCACGATATTTTATCAAGCCACCCAAAAAGGGTGGTTTTTTTTTGCAACATATAATAAGGCATTGTATTGAATAAATCTATAAAAATTCAATATACTATGTATTGAAAACAAATCAATACAAATTGATTGCAAAACATAGTAGGTAATTTAAGTTTGTTACGACTAAAGAATCTGTATTCTTAATCAAACATTATTTTAATTCTTTAAATAAAAAGAAATGGACTACAAAGGACTTATTAAAGACATTTTGGTTGTTACCGCTGGTGTAGCATTGTATATGTTAGCAGTTAAGCCGATGCTTGACAAAGCAACTACCAAATAATTCAATTTAATCAAATTTCAAATTTTTAAAATTTAATCAAATGAGTAATATCTCACGTTACCTACAAAACGCAAACCGCTCTCTTAATGAGCAGTTCGTTGGTGCAGATGGTTTCTTGGATGACGATATGTATTTTGCTGGTGGAGAAGATTTCTTCACTTATGCTGATGGTACTCCAGCTCCTGCTGCCGCTGCCGCTGCTCCTGCCGCAAGTATGCGTTCTCAACCTTACATCATCACTGTATCTAATGCTTCAAATGCAGCCGTATCGGTTGACATTTTTGGTGCATATATCTATTTGAACAATGCTGGTTTCAGTAATGGTTCATTAACAGTTAATAATGTTACTATCACTAGTGGATTGTCTAACACAACTTATTACAACTTACTTAACCAATCAAGTGTAAGCCCTTTCTCAATCGGTTCTACTTTGATTTCGTCTATAAATGGTGTAGTTAGTCAAGTTTTACAATCAATTACTTTAAGCACACAAGATGCGAATGGTAATAGTGCAGTAAAAATCTTAACTCCAGTTATCGACCCATACCAACAACAATCTGGTGTTATTGAATTAAAGCAGCCGTTTAGAATTGATGGTTTTACTAGATTGACTTTGCAAGTATTTGCAGCTTCAAGTGTACAATTCCAATTCTATCCTTCTGATACTATCAATATCGCTCGTGGATTAGGTGGAAACCCAGTATCTAAACAATATGGTTCTCCAAGAATCATCAGACCAGCAGCTCGTTAATACAAAACTGAAGGTTTAATATAAAGGAAAGGGGTGAAGCGGATAGTATATCTTCTTCACCCTTTTTTCATTAAAAAGTATTAAATTTGTTATTATGGCGAATAATGTCAATATGTATGGTTATGTAGCAGCAAGTAATCCTTACTTTGCCAAATCATTGCTACATAAATACGGCTATGTTGTAGATAAAGAGCAACCGCTAGGTATGGCTTTGCAACAATTGGTAGCCTATGAAGGTGAGCCAGCCTTAATGGAAATTGTAGAAAACAACCCCGACAAAGAGTTGTTTATGGAATATTTCGATAAAAAATTCCCTAGAAAAAAAGAAGATTGTGGATGCGAAAAAGAGAGTGTAAAACTAATAGACTACATGAATTTTTCGGGTCAAATGCAAGCGGCACAAGTAGCCGATAACAAGAAAATTACTACCGAAACTAGTTTAATTGTACTTGCTAGTGCGGTATTGATTGCTTTTGCAATAATATTGAAAAAATAATAAAAAAATTATAACATGGCATCAGCAACACAGACAGTACAAGAACTAATATCTTATACTATTGTTACCGATAAAAGTTCACTAGTTAGTCTACTAAAAAGAAATGGTATTGTACTACCAAGCAATGCAAGCGATAAAGAAGTAACACACGCAGTTTTAATTGCTAATGGTAAAAGTGTAACCTTTCGTGATGACTTAACTAAATTACTAGGTAAGAAATTGCCTGTTGCTGGTGAGCATTTTGCAAGCTTCGCAGCCGATAATCGTGATTGGGGCTTTACGGGTCTTGACGATTTTAAATCCACCGCTGGTTTAGATTGGGGTGAGTTTACTGGTGGTAGAAACAAAAAAAGCAAAAACTTTACGGGTGGTGATGGGTTTTTCAATGCTGGTGGTAGTACAGCGGATAAAATATTTGCAGCAGGTCAAGCATCGGGTAATATAGTATCTAATGCTCCTAGTGGAAAAGCAACTAGTGGAAAAACGGGTGCTGGTAAAGCATTATCTAGTGTTTGGGATTTCTTAAAAACAAATGTACTTACACAAGAAAACATCAATGCTGGTATTGGTATTGGTTTGCAATCATTGGCTAATAAGCAACAAAAAGATGCTAATAGCACTACTCAAACGGCTCAACAATTAGCGGTTCAACAACAAGAAATGCAAAAACAACTAGCTTTAAATCCACCACCTAAAAAGAGTAATACTACTACATACGTTTTAATCGGTGTAGGTGCTTTGGCTCTTATTGGTGTTGTTTACTTAATTGCAAAAAAAAAATAATTATATGGAAAAGAAAATATTTTGGTTTGTTGGGGGTGTTGCGGCTACTATTCTATTGTTAAGATATTATGGTAAAAAGAAAGCCTTAAAGACGGCAGACTTAAAAAGTCCAGCAGCATCTACCACACCTATGACAACACAAGTAGGTAATGGTGCTACTAATGCTAAAACTCCTTTAACTATTGACGATATAACGAATACGGGTGGTGTTGTTGGTGGAACTCCTATTGTTAAATCAAGAACCCCTATTAATCCTAATCGTGTTGCTATACAAGAGCTTTCAACAAGTATGAACGCAACGGGTACTTTTGGTGGCAAATCATCCACTAGTATTCAAGCGGCTTGCAAATGCAATGATAAAAGACCGAAAGGAAAATCTGGTTTAGTTCAATCTAGTTTATAATATTAAATTTTAAAAAATGAAAATTAATTTAAAGACAATTTTAGTTTATGGTCTTATAGTTGGTGTTGGTATTGTTTTATACAAGCAATTTAAAGTAAGCGATACGCAATTAAAAAATGATAAGGCGATAGCTGATTGGAATAAAAATCATGCTTAATATTAATAACGATGGGAGAAGCAAAAGAAATTCTTGATAAAGTAAAAGACTTGAAATCCAAATCGGATAGCATGGCTTTGAAAAAAACAAAAGGTACTATTAGTGGTGCATTAATTGGCATGGGTGGTGGATTGTTAATTGGCTATACAAGGCAATACAATTTAATTACTTCTGCTTTTTTAGGTGCTTTACTAGGTGGTATCGTTTCACAAATTTTACTACCTAAAATAGATGAAGAATGAAAAAAGCAAGTAGCGGAACAATAATACTAGTTGTTAGCACAATAGCCGTAATAGGTGTTTTAGGGTTTTTATTGTTAAAGAAGCCACCGATGGTAGCTCCGCCAACGGGAAAAGATACTACACCACCACCACCATCTAATGATGTTTCAAACAAAATTATAAATGCTGGCAAATCGGTTGGTGATATTATTTCGGGTACTATCACAAATGTTTTAAATGTTGGGGATTTAAAAAAGGGTGCAAATCAATATGAATTGTATGCAATAAATACAACTGGTGATAATCTTAATGTAAGGTCAAAACCAAGTTCAAAAGGTGCAATTGTAACCCAACTAGAAAGTTTTGTAAGTATTTTTGCAAGACCTAGTAATGTGAAAGGATGGAGTGAAGTGTCAAATGACAAGAATAGCATATTGGGATATGTGTCAACACAGTATTTGAGAAAATTATAAACAAAACCATAAAATATGTCTAGCGATTCTTTTGATGTAAACAAAAAATTGACTGCTAACCAACTCTTTAAAATTTATAAAGATGATGGTGGAACTCTCAATTTTAGTGATTGGCTCACTAGAGAAAAAACGAAGGGAGTGTTCCCTTTGAATAGTAATTTGAACGAAGAAATAAATATATCTTTAAGTAAACTTGAAAAAGAAAAAGTTATGAAAGGCACAACAGTATTAGGATTTCCTTTAAAAACTATCTACATAGCTGGTGGAGTAATAGTTCTAGCTATCATTATTGGTCAAATTGTTAAAAAGAAATAGTATGAGTAGTAATAAATTATTAATTGGTGCTTTAATAGGTGCGGCTTCGTTAGGAGTTTATTTGCATTTGCAAAAAATGAAGAAGGATAAAATTGCTTCTGACAAACTTTTGACCGATGCACAACTTAAAGAAGTGGTAGTTGAAGAAACTAAAAAAGCAACTGCACCTTTTACTGATGCTTTGTTAAGAGATTATGAAATTGTCTTATCAACGGCACAAGTTAGTAAAGCAGTAAGGCAAAAAGGAAAACAACTTACCAAAGGTAGATATGCTTTGATGCCAGATAATATAGTGAAACCTTTGAAATTAGAAGATATTTAGTAATTAAGTAAAAATAGTTGAATGGATTATAGGTGCTGGCTTCGTTACGACCCTTGTATGTTAAAAATAGTAGTACGCACTAAAAAGCTAGAAACTATTGTATTAAAAGCCTTTGATGCCACACAAGCAAATACTTTTTTTACTAATAGAACAAAGGAAGTTAATGGAAAGGAAGAGTTATATATTCGGATGCCTTTAGCACCCAATATGGTAACTGTTTCTATCTACAATAAAGCTAATGGTAATAGAAAGAAAGGTGAAGATGATAGCTTTGAAGTATTAGAAGTAAAGAAATTAGAGTTAGATATAACATTGCCAAAGACCAAAATGGATACTTTGATGGTTAGAAACTTTGTTTCATTTGCTCAAAAGTTTTGTTATAAGTGTGGTTATATGCCAGCAGATAGGGATTATACAAGCACTGTTGGTAATTTCAAGATTGAATATCTACCTTTTATTAGAAGTAATAAAGGTGAAAGAATGGCAACACCAGCTCGTATAAGCACCAAAAATGGTAGAATACAAGTAAGTCAAGAATCTTTTATTCCATTTACTATACCGATGCGTATGGCTATTCTCTTACATGAGTTTAGTCATTTCTACATTAATACGGATATAAGCAATGAAACGGAAGCCGATTTGAATGGCTTGACAATATATTTGGGATTAGGTTATCCCGTAAGAGAAGCTTATGCTGCCTTTGTGGAAACATTTATTGGCTACCCATCTCAACAAAACAAAGAACGATACGATATTTTAAATAAATTTATAAAAGATTACATAGCCGAGTATAACATTAAAGACGTTTACGCAACTGGCAGTGTTAAATAAAAAATACTATGAAAAAGGTTAGCACTATATATTGGGTTTTAGGATTTGTTGGGGTTGGCTATTTAGCCTATAAATTTTTAAAGAAACCATCAGCACCAATAGCCGATAGTATTGATACGTCTAATACACAAACGGGTGGTGGACAAGGTGGTGGCACTAAAAATGTAGCACCTATTAGTGTTATAGGTAAAAAGGCTTTTGCTAAATTTGAAAATGCGGCAATTAGGGCTAGTGCAGTAGTAAACAATGGTGCTATTAATAATTTGTGGGGGTTACTACAAAAAGACGAAGAAGCTGGTGTTATAACTACTTCGGTAGTTGGTCAAGATGGTTTTGATTGGTACAAGGTAGAAAGGAGTTCTAATTATAATTGTAGTTTCGGCACTTGTGGAGCAACTTTACCACATAAAAATGGATGGATTCGTTCCGATGTAGCATATATTAAATAAGATTAAAACAAAAAAATGGCAAATTTCTATCAATATTATAAAGAATTACCAGCTTGGGCTAAAGGGGTTGTCATTGTTGGTGGTGTGGGATTAGTTTTTGTTGTAGGTAGACCTATTTACAAAAAATTATTTCCTTCTCCCGAAGAAAAGGCTAATACAAATGTTTTAAAAGATTCTACAAAATCTATTAAGGATTTAAAAAGTAAAGGTATGGTTTCTTCCATACCAGAAACTCAATACTCTATTTTAGCAAATCAATTATACAATTTAGCTGGGTATAATATTATTGGTAACCAATATGGTCAAGCAGAAACAATACTTAAAAATCTAAAAAACGATTTAGAAGTTGCCTTATTGATAAATGCTTATGGTGTAAGAAAAACACATGATGCTTTATTCCCTTTTGGCGAAGACCAAGATTTGTTTTCTATGGTTAAAAGTAAAATAGGTAACGATATGTTAAACACATCAGCTATTACACATGGTTCTAATTGGAGATTAAAAGAAATAAATAGTGATTGGGCTAAAAAAGGAATCACTTATAAATTATAATAGTATGGAAAGGAATACACAAATATTGATTGGATTGGGAATTGCTGGTGGGTTGTATTATTTATATACCTTAAATAATAAGAAAAAATCTAGTGCTTTAGAACTACAACAAAAGACTGCATTAAAAAACAAAATTATCCCTTTTCTTGTAGCTAGAAAGAAAAAACCAATAGTGCCTACTAATGGTGGTGTTTCATCCATTAGCAATAAACAAGATATGGCTGATAAGTTGATAAAAACAATAGAAGCAGATTTATTGTCTATTGAAGAGTTACAAAAAATAGCAGATGGTATAGATGTTTCTAATAATAACTACGTTGGTACAAAACCAAGACAAGACGTTATTAACCAAATGAATGAAATAACTTCAAAGTACCAAATAGAAAATTAATTAAAAAATAAGATTATGTCAAGAAATATGTTGGAAAATAGCGAATTAGCTGCTCTATCTCATAGTAGATTAGGGAGTAATCAATTCATTGACGATTTTGTTACTAGTCAACCAAAACAATTTGTAGGCTTTGTAGCCGATGACGAATTTTATAATCTATTTGGTAGCAAAAAACGTAAAAGTTCAATAGAAAATGTAAAAGAAGACGAAACGGCAAAATGGGCTAAATACGATACTAGCGATTGTAAAGGAGTGTCATCATTAATTGACGATACCCAAGTAGAAATCGAAAGGGTAACAAAATTGATGGCTTCTAGTAAAGGATTTGAATTGCCATTTCAATTAGAAGCAGCTAGAAATGCACAAGCAAAGGCTAAGACTCTTCAAAATCAATATGATTGTGTAGCGGTAGAAGCCGCTGCAAAAAAAGAAGCGGCAAGATTAGAGAGTTTGGCTACTTTGACTAAAATTAGTGATGCTAGTGTGGATAAAGCCAAAAAAGATGTTTTAGGTCTTGGTAGCGATGATACCGCCGCACCTACCATATTAGGTATGCCAAAAAATGTTGTTATTTATGGTGGAATAGGTCTTGGGGTTTTAGTTGTAGTAGCTTTATTATTTAGAAAATGAAAAATTTAAAAGTATTATTATTTTTAGGTGGATTGGGTGCTATTGGGTACGCACTAGTTCGTTACTATAAAAGTCAAATACAATATTTGAGTAATATACAATATAGTGTTGTAGGAATCAAGATAGTGCAAATTACTTCAACCAATATATCAGTCGATATAACTAATAGACTATTCAATACAAGCAACGTAGAAGCAACAATTACGGAAATGTATTTGGACTTTAAAATGAATGGTGTTTTGATTGGAAATATTACCGATTCAAAGGAAAATACCATCTTACCACAACAAAGTTCAGATTTGACGTATAGATTTAATTTTAACCCACAACTAGTATTGGGAAATATTGTAAATTTGGTTACCCTAGCAGTTAAGGCGAAGGATATAACTTTTGATGCAGTTGGATATGTTAAGATTAAGAGTAGTTTTTTAGCTACAACTATACCTTTTGAATATCACAACAATTTAAAAAGTTTATTAAAATAATATAAAATGGGAGCTACAAACGTATTTTCGAAAACATTAACTGCTGGTAGTTTAACAATTAGTGCATCGCAAAATGTCACTAGGTTATCTATTTTGACAAGGCAAGGAACTGTTACATTTTTAGGTAGTGCTACCTTTAATGGCTTATCTAGTTCGGTGGTGACGTTTGCCGTTGGTCAAGGAATTACATTAACTAACGCAGGAACGGGGCAAGGTCTTGATGGTATTACCATTACGGCGGCAACGGGTGGCGATATAGTCGATGTGATTATTAGTTATCAATAGAATAGATTTTAAAATAAAAAAAACCATAAAAGATGGAAGGATTAGAAGACGTAATTATTTCTGAAACAAGGAATGTTTTTGAAAAGGCTATTAAGAGGTTTGCGAGTGAAAATAAAGTAACGGAAGATAGAATATCTATCTTATTGTACTTAATAAATGGGGATGATACTTATACACTTTGTATAGATAACAATCCCATAAAAGAGGTGACTATTAAAGATATATTGAATGTTAAGATTATGGATATGAAAGGATATTCAGTTATTTTACCACCACAAATCGTTAATATTTTAAAGAAATTAGAAGATGAACATAAGTCTAATATAATTGATGTAAGTGTACATTTTGATATAAATGGTGATGAAGATAAAATACGTTTTTTTCTATATAAAGAAGAGAAGGTAATAAAGGAAATATTTTTAGAAGAACTAATTAAAACATAAGACATGAGTTCATTTTTAGGTGCTGACGGATTTGGATTTATCGCAGGTGGCGGTGGTTCGGGTACTAGTGGTGCTGGTTCTAGTGGAACTAGTGGTTTAACTTATGGCACAAGCGGTACTAGTGGTTTTACGGGTACGGCAGGAACAAGTGGAAATGGCACAAGTGGAACTAGTGGTTTTACGGGTACGGCAGGAACGAGTGGATTAACCGCTACAAGTGGCACAAGTGGTTCTAGTGGGATAAAAGGAACTAGTGGTACAAGTGGAACTAGTGCAAGTTCGGGAACTAGTGGCACAAGCGGCTCTAGTGGTTCAAGTGGCAATGGAACAAGTGGTTCAAGTGGAACAAGTGGATTGACTGGCACTAGTGGAGTAAGTGCGGCTGGTACTATAAAGAACTATCAAGTTGTATTAAATACAATGAATGGTAATTTAGATAGTGTTGCAAGTGCTACCGACCCCGTTGGGGCAAATTTAATTGGTGCGGCAGGATGGACATTCACAGTAGATAGTGGTTCACAATTTACAATAGGTCATCCATTAGGTAATGTAGTTATAGGTTCATTTACGAATGGTCTTAATGGTGCTAATGTACTTACAAGAACATTTACAGGGAACACAACGGGTAACTATTCTATGTTTCAAAATTCTTCTTATACTACAATAACTTATTATAGTTTATCGGGAACTTTGGCTGGATATGCAACTGTTGGAGTATCTACTTTGACAATTAACTTTCAAGCAAAAGTCTAATTATGTATGGCAAAAATTATAACACCACCAATTTGTGTACCTGCAAGTATAAACTTTGGGAGTACAACGATAGCTTCTACTTATGTTAATCCTTTAAGCAATTGGAATGGTTCTGGTTATACGTTTTCTAGTACATTATCCGTTTTAATTCAAGAAACTAGTTCTTACGATACGACACCACCATTGCAATATAATGCAACTAATTTTATGGTGGGTATGTGGTTGGGATTGCCTAATGGTAATTGCTACCGCATTAATGCTATATCTAACATTAACTACAATGGAACTTCATGTGATGTTATTCTTGAAGACGTAGATTTATATAATTTAGTTGTAGATAATACTGGTCAAGGAAATAATTTTCCACCCGAAGGATTTGTAGGAGTTGTTTTTTCTTTAACTAATGATGGTCTTCCTAGTATTACTCCCACCGAACAAATAAGAAGTCAATTAGGTGATTTAACATTTTGGTTGAATGATTTACACGATAGATTTCGTTTTAGAAATTATTTAACCGATTTCTTTCAGATAAACCCTAGTGCTAGTATCTATGCTAGTTTTGTCGAAGGTGATTTCGTTAAAATAAATAGTTCGGGGCAATTTGTAAAAGTTACAAGTTTAACAATCAATGAAGTAAATAGCATTGCTGGTATAGTAAGTGCCGTGTCTACACCCGAAACGGGGAATATGAATGTGCGACCATTAGGTCGTATTGTTTCCAATTTACCACCATTGGTAGGTAATGTTGGGGATGTCTTATATTTTAACCCAAATGTTGTAGGAAATTTATCTACTACTTATACAAGTGGTAGTTTTCCCGTTTATATAAAGATTAATACTACTACGGCTATATTAGTTCAAAAGACTTCAGCGGCAGGTTCAAGTGGAACGGCTGGTAGTAGTGGAACTTCGGGGTCAAGTGGAACATCGGCTAGTTCTGGGTCAAGTGGAACTAATGGCTCTAGTGGAACAAGCGGTAGTTCGGGTTCGAGTGGTTCTAGTGCATCTAGTGGCTCTAGCGGTTCAAGTGGCACATCGGCAAGTAGTGGTTCTAGTGGAACTAATGGTTCTAGCGGAACTTCGGCAAGTAGTGGTTCAAGTGGCACAAGTGGTAGTAGTGCAACGAGTGGTTCAAGTGGTACGAGTGCGACAAGTGGCAGTTCGGGTTCTAGTGGTACTGATGGTTCTAGCGGAACTAGTGCTTCAAGTGGCACAAGTGGAAGTAGTGGTTCTAGTGCTTCTAGTGGTACATCTGCAACAAGTGGAAGTAGTGGAACGAGTGCAAGTTCGGGTTCTAGTGGCACAACGGGAACTAATGGTTCTAGCGGTACGAGTGCATCTAGTGGCTCTAGTGGAACTACGGGAACGAGTGGAACAAGTGGCTCTAGTGGCTCTAGTGGAACAAGTGCAACTTCGGGTTCTAGTGGCACAACGGGAACTGATGGTTCGAGTGGAACAAGTGCTTCAAGTGGCTCTAGTGGAACATCGGGTTCTAGCGGAACATCTGGTTCTAGTGGCACAAGCGGAATAAATGGTACAAGTGGAACTAATGGCACGAGTGGAACTAATGGCACAAGTGGAACTAATGGCACGAGTGGAACTAATGGTTCTAGTGGTACGAGTGCATCAAGTGGCTCTAGTGGCTCTAGTGGAACAAGTGCTAGTTCGGGTTCTAGTGGAACGAGTGCAACAAGTGGTTCAAGTGGTTCTAGCGGTACGAGTGCAAGTTCGGGTTCTAGTGGAACAAGCGGTTCTAGTGGCACAAGTGCAAGTTCGGGAACGAGTGGTACGAGTGCAAGTAGTGGAACTTCGGCAAGTAGTGGAAGTAGTGGCACAAGTGGATTAACAGGCACAAGTGGGATAAGTGGGGTAAGTGGTGGTCAGATTTATTACATGAACTATTCTACCAATACAAGTAGTGCTTTTGGTAGTCCAACATATAAACAATTAAGTCCTATCCCTAGTGGTTCGGCTCAAACGACAACAAATATAACTTTAGGAAGTGGTGCAAGTGGAATTATAGCAACTTTTGCTACCGATACGGGTGTACCTAATGCTACTTCAATACCTTCTGGTAACTGGTCATTTACCATGCACTTTTTAGGAAGTACACGTTCTATATGGAACGTGTACGTTCAATTGTATAAATATACAACGGGTGCGGTAAGTACATTATTAGGTGCTACAAATAATGTATTAGTAACAATTGATTCAACAATTATACAACAAATATATTGCGATGTTTTTATTCCATCACAAAGCCTTAATGCAAGTGATAGATTATATGCAGTTATAAATGTTACTAATAACGACAATCAAAGCCAAACTTTAAACTTTTATACAGAAGGAAGTAGTTACTATTCTTACGCACAAACTACTTTCAATGCTCCTAGCGGAACAAGTGGAACTAGTGGCACAAGCGGTACGAGTGGAACTAATGGAAGTAGCGGAACTTCAGGTACAAGTGGAACTTCGGGAACAAATGGAACTTCTGGTTCTAGTGGTACATCCGCAACTTCGGGTTCGAGCGGTTCAAGCGGTTCAAGTGGTTCGAGTGGAACAAGTGCAAGTTCGGGTTCAAGTGGTAGTTCGGGTTCAAGTGGCTCTAGCGGTTCAAGTGGTACATCGGCAAGTTCGGGTTCTAGTGGAACTAGTGGAACTAGTGGAACTAATGGAAGCTCTGGAACAAGTGCAACAAGCGGTTCGAGCGGTTCTAGTGGTAGTTCGGGTTCTAGTGGAACATCCGCAAGTTCGGGTTCTAGTGGCACAAGTGCGTCAAGTGGTAGTAGTGGCTCTAGTGGTTCTAGTGGTAGTTCGGGTTCTAGCGGAACTTCTGCAAGTAGTGGTACATCTGCTACAAGTGGCTCTAGTGGCTCAAGTGCAACAAGTGGGGTTAATGGAACAAGTGGCACAAGCGGAAGTAGTGGTTCTAGTGGTAGTTCGGGTTCAAGCGGAACAAGTGCAACAAGTGGAAGTAGTGGCTCAAGCGGCTCTAGCGGAAGTAGTGGAACAAGTGGGGCTAATGGAACTAGTGGAACGAGTGGCAGTAGTGGTTCTAGTGGTAGTTCGGGTTCTAGCGGAACAAGTGCAACAAGTGGAAGTTCGGGTTCTAGTGGAACAAATGGTTCAAGTGGCACATCGGCAAGTAGTGGTTCTAGTGGAACAAGTGCAACGAGTGGTAGTAGTGGTTCAAGTGGCACATCTGCAAGTAGTGGTTCAAGTGGTTCGAGTGGAAGTAGCGGAACGAGTGCAAGTAGTGGTTCAAGCGGTTCTAGCGGAACAAGCGGAAGTAGTGGTTCTAGCGGTTCTAGTGGTGAAGGTACAATTAGTGGCACACTTAATTATGTAGCTAAGTTTACAGGTAGTGGAACAACAATAGGTAATAGTTTATTATTTGATAATGGTAGTGGTGTAACAGTTGGAAGTGCAACAGTGGTTAGGGCATTTAATATTTATTCTGCCACTGCTGATAACCAATTATTAATAGCTGGTCCTGCTCCTTCGGTTTCTTTGGCTGATGCATTAACAGGTGCTACTTACCAAGCAAAGTTTGGATTAGCTACCTCAGCAAATAATTTTGTAACCAATTCAGTTGCAGGTGATTTTGCTATTTCTTCACAAGGAACAAGTAATATCTTATTTGGTATTAATGGGGTAGAGGCAATGCGTGTTTTTGGTTCTACCAAGAATGTAAGCATAGGTGGAAATTCTACCGATGCAGGCTACAAACTAGATGTTAATGGTACAGGAAGGTTTAGTGGAGCAATAACAGTTAATTTAACAACCGCTGCTTCAGCAATTAATTTAGTAAATACTTCAACAAATAATATTTTTACTACATATTCAAATGCAAGTAATAATACTTATATAGGATTAGTTGGTAATAATGGGGTAGTTCAAACTAACAACGATTTTGAAGTTTACACGGGTGCTTCATATACAAAAAGACTTACAATAGCCTCCACAGGAGCAGCTACATTCTCACAAAGAATACAAGTAACAGGTAATACAGCACCGACAACAGGAACAGGTTTAGAATTATTTTATGATGGAACAGGTGCAGGAACTTTAGCTTTTGCAAGAGGTACAGGTTATATACCAAACTTTATGGATGGTAGCCAATTACAATTTTTTACAAGTTCTTCCGAACGTATGCGCATAACAAGTGGGGGAAATGTATTAATAGGAACAACTACTGATGTATCAAATAAATTGGTTGTTAGTGGTACATCAAGAATAACCAATAGTGATGGTGTATCTATGTTATATATTACACATGGTGCAACTACAGGAAATACATATACTGAATTAGATGCTTTAATAGGAAGTGGGGGGGGGTATGGTAGTTTAGTTTTTCAAAGTGGAGGTGGTAATGTAGGTATAGGTACTACATCGCCTTTAGCTTTACTTAACGTACAAGCAGATAACAACGATGCTAACTCAGGACAGTTTGTAATTTCAGGCGCAACAAGTAGTTTAAAAAGATTATCAATAGGTTTTAACACTACAAGCAACTATGGTTTTATTCAACCTTATACTGCTTTAACTGGCTACAACAATCTTGCTTTAGTTCCCAATGGCGGTAATGTAGGTATAGGAACAACAAGTCCTGCTGAAAAGTTAGATGTATATGGTAAATTTAGATTGTTTAGTGCAGGTTATACTTATATAGACATAGGTGTTAATACAGGTAATTATTGGAGAATAATAAATGATAACCCTAATGATACATTTATTATTGGTAAAAATGGAGCATCAAATTTTGTTTTAAACTCGTCAGGAGCAGCTACATTCTCTAGTAGTGTAACGGCAACAAAATTAATAGTAGGTAGTGATTTAGGGTATTCTTTAAATATTACAGGTAGTGGATATGGCGCTATTATACAATCAACAGGTTCAGCTGCTAATATTCCTTTGGTAGCATTAAATAGTGCTACGACAGGAGTAAATAATATAATGAGTTTGCAAACCGATGCAGGAACTGAAAGAGCAGCATTTAGATATGATAGAACAGGAGATAGATTACAATTAGTTGCAAATGGTAGCGGATTATTAGTAACAGGAGCAGCTACATTCTCTAGTAGTGTTCAAGTAAATGGAGCTGCAACAAGTACACCATTAGGAGTTAAAACTGCTACAAATCAAAATTGGAGATTATTAGATAATAGTGGTGCTCAATTTGATTGTGTTAATGATGCTTTAAGTGCAAGGGTTGATTTTAGAATTGGCTCACAATTATATATAAATGCTAGTGGCAATGTTGGTATAAATACAGGTGGAACTGATGCAGGATATTTACTAGATGTTAATGGTACAGGAAGGTTTAGTGGTGGTAATGTTTTAGTTACTAATGTTGCATCAAGCGGTTATGCTTTTACTTCAGTTGCTACTAATTGGGCAAGTGGCACACAAATTTATACAGGATTTAAAATTGGCGCACCTCTTGATAATCTTAATGGAGCAGGAGTTGATTTAAGAGCATATAGTAATTATGCAGCAAGTGCAGAAACTGAATTTAGATTGTATGTAACTAACAGTTCAAATGTTTTAACTGAAGCGTTACGCATAGCATCCACAGGAGCAGCTACATTCTCTAGTAGTGTAACAACAGGTGGTAACGTAGTTATAAATGGTACTTCTAATGGATTAAACGTAAAAAATGCAACATACGGAATAGGATGGTTTGCAGCAGCAGGAGCATCAACAGATTATTCAAATCTATCAGCAGCAGGAGATTTAATAGTAAGTGTTCAACAAACAGCAGGTTACACAGCCAATAAAATGATTGTTAGTAACCAAAATAATGGAGATATAATTTACTCCTTTGGAACACTTCCATCAAATGATGTAGAGAAATTCAGAATGGTAAAAGATGGTAAATTCCAAACACTTACATTAAAAACAGAAGCACCAATAACCGCATCAGCAGGAACAATGAAATTTGGAGCAGTACAAACAGGTTTAGCAGTAGGAGCAGCAGGATATTGGACAGTAAATATTGACGGAACAGATTATTATATTAACTTATCTTCAACTTCACCATAAAAAAATAAAAATTATGAAATTAATTTCTCCTATCCAAAGTTGGGTAAACGGAAAATCAGTAACGGCAACTATCTTTAATCTTTACCCTATTGGTGGAGAGTTATTTAAGTATTCTAGATTCTACTATGCTTTATTAGATGAAAATATGGGAGTATGTGCTAGTGGTAATATTGATATGACAGGAGCAGCATATCAATCATGGGGTAATAATGATGAATATGCTTATAGTTGGGCTGCATCACCACAAGTTCTTAACCTTACAATCATAGGAGATTATGTACCACCAGTACCAAGTACAACTACTTCTACAACAACGTCTACCACAACTATAAAATAAATTATATATAATTTTTATAATTGTGATATAGATAAATTAAATTTTACATTTGCATAAACTAAAAAATAACCAATGAAAACAATTCAATTAAACATTAGAAAAGAGAAATTAAATGGTCAAGATGTTTTTTTTAACACCTATGAACTTTTAAAAACGGCTATTAATAACCCAGTGCAAGGTGGGTTTGATGTAGATGAAATGATTAAAAGACTACGACTTTTAGAGAAATTAGATGCTCATAAGGAAATATTTACAAAAGAATATTTGCCTAGTGAAGAAGGTTACTTATTAGTTAATGAAACTTTTGAACTTGAAGATGCCGATTTTGACAAACTTAAAGAACTATTCAAAAATTGCAAATGGGGTGTAGTTTCACAAACAATAGTAGATTTAGCTGGACAACTAAAATAATATTTTAAAAAAAGTATAGGACTTAATTGTTCTATACTTTTTTAATTTTTTAGTTTGGCACTAATGATATTTAGCTTATGTCTATATTCAAAAAGCATTTGTTTGATTTCATCCCTAGTAGGCTTATATACTTGCCTTGATTGTTCTGCTAACCAATCTGTGATACCATTGTTTTCGTTTTCTAATCGTATTGTGTATTCTTCAATATTTCCGTCTTTATACTCATTGCAAGTTTTACATTGAGGTCTAGTATTTTGTTCCAAAAATCTTGTTCCCAAATTTGCTCTAGGTATAAAATGTCCACATTGTAAGGTCGTATAATGTCCCTTTTTACTACAAGTAAAGCACTCTGAATTACCATCGTTATCGCTATATTTAATCCTTATGTACCTACTAAATACTATATCTAAATCATTTATTAGATTTTGTAGTGATTCATCCAGTTCAATTCCTTGTTCTAGTTCGTATTTTTCAACTCTTTTTTGAGTGGTAGACACAATAGCACATTGCTTACATTCACCTTTTGAAAAAATGTAGTCAATTTTACCACAACTTTTACATCTCTTTTTTTTATTAATTATTGTGGAATTATTCATAATATATTATTTAATTTTTCAATAACATAATTACTACCAATACTTTTATGACACTCAAATTGTCTAGGAGTATCTTCATGTTCGGGGCAAAATTCCCAGTTTGATTTATCAAATTTAAACATAGGATTATTCCAACAACTATTACAAACACTATCACTAGTTACTCTAATGCAATTAGATTGAAATTCATGACTCTTATTGGTAAAGTTGGCAATCATTACCACTTGTTTATTTAAAGCCCAAGAAAGCCAAGATAAGCCACTAGAAAGACCTATATAGTATTCACAATGATGTATCACATTCATTGTATTAACCATTGAAGTATTTTCAAGTTGTATAATATTTGTTAGTTGTGGTTGGGTATAGAATGATTTATGGTCTTTATCTATTTTTGAAATTTCTATCACTTTGTAACCTTTATCAATTAGATAGTCCACCACATCCTGCCAATAATCCCACAACTTTAATCTTGATGTAGAATGTATGCCTATGGCTACATATTTATCTTCAATAGGTCTTTGTGTAGGGGTAAAATCTATTTTAGGTTTAATTTCATGGTATGGTAAGTTTAAAATATTACAAGCCGTCTGTTGTAATGGTATCATTATTGGGTTGACTGGCTCTTTTGCTTTATCCCAAAACCATCCTAGCTCAAACATGGCAAAAATATCATTCACCACCACACCCCTACCAACAAATGTTAGCTCTGGATATTCTTTTTCAAATAAATAATTGTGAAAAGTAGAAACAACCACATCACATAGGTACATTTTTTTAACTGCCAAACAATAAGGCATCCAAGCTATCGTATCACCCAAAGACGAGCTTTCAAAGTTTATAAACACTTTTTTATTGATAATTTCTATCAAAAGATTTATTTGAGTGATAGTTCTACCTTGAAATGATACAACTATGGATATATCGGATAGGTATTTTCTATCTAATCTTACCCATGTATTAACCTTCATTTTACTTTCGTAAATAGTATTTTTTTCAAAATTGCTATTGTCTATAAAAGATACGTCATACTCCCTATTTTTTCCTTCATCGGTAAGTAATTCAAAAAATAGTCCATTTACATGGTTAAGGTTATATGTTATCATTTATTTTAATGTTTTATTTATACAAGCACTATGTTTAAGTCTAATTGTATCGCTATTATAATGTTGTGTACATAATGAATCATCGTATTTTCTAGCAACATTTTCACAAATAAAACTCCAATCAAGTTTTTTTCTAAATTCTAATAATTCACTTAACCTTTGGTTGTAAGTTTTAATAGTTTCTTTGATACCATGCACCACTGCATTGGTAGTTATCTCTGGTATCACCCACATACCCCAAAAATGATTTGTACCATTGTATGTACCAACGATAGGCAAACAACAACTAGCCGCTTCCAAAAGGGTAAGATTAGGATGCCCATACTCTAACATAGAGGGGTGTAAGAATATTGTATGGTCTTGAAATATTTTTAATTTCTCCGATTCCGTTGGGTTGGTATCTATTACTATTAATTCATCATATTCAAGCAAATCTTTGTGTATTTCAAAAAATTTTGTATTAGCATTAGCACCAACTATTGTAATAGGCAAGTCCAATTCTTTAGCGGCTTCAATTGCAACCCTAAAACCTTTTCTATCAAATCCATAATCACCTGCAAGACCATTATTAGCACAAACTAATAATTTATGTTTTATGGGATTAATTATTGGCAAATAGTATTTAGTATCTACCCCATGTGGAACAAAAAACAACTTATCCGTTCCATCAAAGTAGTCTACCACATATTCGGCATGACAAATAGAAAATATTGAACCTTTTATTGCTTCAAGTTGCTCATTATAATTAAAACTATCTTTCCCGTAATAAAATGAGTGATGGTCATGTGTGCTATAAATATATGGCAATCCCCTTTTACTTGCTTCTACGGCTAAATTAGCAACGTGGATATGTACTATATCATATTCACCAATACTTACTTCATTTAAGTATTTTATATCTACTTCGTGTCCTAAATTTCTAAATCCTTTAGAATATTCATCTATTATCAATTCTAAAGCTCCCCAGCCCCTTTCACCAGTTGGCTTGATAGGTATGTTACTACTTATTACTTGACAAATTTTCATAAGAATTGTTTTTCTTGTTTATCTATTAGACTATAACCTTCAATTTGTGTGGTAATTCTATTATGTAGTATTCCCATTTTATAGTTAGAATTTTGGAAAATAATATTGAATAGCATATCACTAGCATCCCACTTTTGGGTTCTTAATTGATGTTTTAGCCAATCGGATGTAAATTTTGGAAACATAATACATTGCAATCCAATAATATGGTTCGTAATGAATAGCAAATCTTGATTAGGTATTGTTTCAATTACTGGCGATTGTAACCATCCATGCTCTAGTGTTTTTGTATCACCAAAACTAAAATAACCAATATTGTTTTCATTGCATAGTCTACTAACTTGATATACTTTATTGGTAAAATCTATTGGATTTACTTCCAATAAACAATCACCTTCACAAACGATTAAAAAATCGCAATCATAAAACTCTGATAAAATTGCATTTTTAAAAGCTTCATAACAACCATAATGGGCAGGTGTCAACGCAGTACCATGTATTTGAATGGTTGCTTCATCGAACAAGTCCATTGAAACGCAAGTGGGTCTTTGACAGTTATGTTTTGGTGGAATATCATTGTAAGGTTCGTTAATGTGCTGGATATATTCGATACCATACTTTTCGACTTGTTTGATTGATTCTTTACTTTTTTGTTCCCTTTCATCTTGAATGGTAGTTTGTATGTGTACTAATTTAATTTTTGTTTTTTGGTTTTTCCATGTGAACTTACCAGTGTTTTGATATTTTTCAATGGTAGATGGATTCATTTCAAACCTTTCCGTTTTGTATATAGTATTCCCGTCATGGAAAAGCATTTCAATTACATTGTTGCCAGTGTATTCAAATTCATATTTAAACTCTTTTGTTTTTTCAATATCAATTTTAAGCGAATAATTGTCAATATTAACCCAAATAACCCTACTATCTATATTGTAAGTAAAGAAATAGAACATATACTTATTCTTCTTTCCTGCTATTGGTAAAATAGAATAGTATTCACTATTTGATGCTACCCCAAGTCCACTATGGGTTAAAAAAGTTTCTTCTTGATTGTTTATAATTGTAACATCACTCTTATTTATATCCGTTCTATATCTATTTATTACTTTAATAAAGTAATCTTCTAAAAAATTTTGGCAACCAATTTCGTTACAAATTTTATTATATTCATCTTGATGCCTTACATCATGAAATTCTTTTAAAAAGAAATCTGTATTGAAAGTCATCCCGTTTGTTTGAATACCTTTCCCAAAAGGGGTATTTAATGATGCCAAATATGCGGTTTCGTATTCATTTACAAGGTCAAAAGATTCTTCAATTACTTGTAAGTCTTTTTCATGTACCACCACATCGTATGTAGAATAAAAAAATCTTTTATATCCTAAATCCTTAGCTGCTTTTGCACCATTAAAAATATTGGTTAAAACAGTCAATGATTGATTACTATTTTTTAAACCATTGATGTTTATTTCGGCTTCATAATCATTCTGGTAATTATAAAACTTTGTATAGTATGAATGATAGGTTAGTGGGTTTTCTGCATCGTAGATATAATAATCCACCATATTTTGAGTTTCCAAATCCACTGGGTAATGGCTAACTAGCATTATTTTCTTTCCCAAAGGCTTCAAACTATTGATAGTATCCTTTGTAAGTTGCACCCTACTTTTAAGATTAGGATAAGTACCTATTATAATTAACTCGTCTTGGTTAATTTTTTGTTTTGCATTTGTTAATTCTAAAACCTTGTTTGTGTCTTGATTAATATCTCCCGTTAAATAAAATACGTTATGGTAGTTATCATACCTATTTAGATAAACATCAAGGTTAAATATTAATTTAGGTAGATGCTGGCATTCCAATGATTCCTTAATTACAATTGGGTTTAATTCTTTGTTTCCCCTATCTCCTTTGGATGGGAATAGAAATAAGTCTGATGCTTCAATAAAAGTGTTGGTATCACTTCTTTCACCCCAAATAATACAATTATCTGGCTTATTATTCATTAATGGTTGCCAATAGTCTTGAAAATTTCCTGCTTGGTTACCCAAAAAATGAAATTTTATTTTATGGTCTAGTAGATTTCTAGCGATTTCAAAAGCATATCCTTGATTTTTACGTTGGGTAAATAGACCTATAATAACAACGTGTTTATAATCTAATTCTAATCCTAAAATATGTTTTGCCTTCGATGATTCTACACATTCCTTTAAATCCACTGGGTACTCTATAATTTCGTATGGTATATCTAAATGGTTGTATTTTAATGCACTATAAGGACTAACAAAAACAAACTTATTAGGCATCCATACTTTATTTTTAGGGTTGAAGCTACTATCATGTGTAGTTTCAATGATGGTGTATGGTTTATCATTTCTATACAAATATTGGCATATTCCATATTCACAAAACATTTCGGGGAACTCTTCCATCAATATACAATCGGGTTGAAAAATTTCAATGATAGTAATTAATTCATTGAATTTATTTTCACCTAAAGAGTAGAAATTATCTTTACCTACTAGTTCTATGATTCTATTACGTTGCACCACAAATTGCCAAGCTAAAAAAGCATATTCAACTACTCTAATTTCAAATTCACTTTGTAGTAATTTTATCTTATTTAAAGTACAACTAGGAGCACCACCAGTAGAAAAATGTGGACTTATAACTAGAATTTTTTTCATATATTATTTTTTAAGACTTCATATACTTGTTCAAAAGTAGGGTGGCACTCGTACGTTGGCTTTTTTTCTAAACAACCTATTAATGGTGGTACACTATTTATGTCATCCCAATATTCAAGTGCATATTTCATATTAGATGCACATTCTAATCCACAACCACCACGAACATATTGATAAGTTAATTTATTATCAGAATAAGTACACCTACTCTCTTGTCCACTCTTTCTTCTATATGGTATTCTAAATTCGGGTTTTATGGAAGAACCTAAATGAATGATAGTCACATCCGTAGTACCAGCAAGGTGTAATAACCCACTATCCATAGTAACGAAGGCTTGTGCTTTTTTCATTAAATGCCAACAATCGGATATACTAGTATTATTCATTAGGTTTAATCGGTTTGCAATTTGCAAATCAAAAACAGGTTTTTGTACATTAAAGAAACCCGTTTCACTTGAATCTTTACCTATTGCAATAACTTCATAACCCATTTCGTTTATTTTTTGAGTTAGACCAATCCAATTTTCTAAAGACCAAGTTCTACTTCCCCAACTAGTAACTGGGTGTATCAATACATACTTTTCGGGTAATTGTATAGCCAATTCCGTAATTGGATGATACTCGCATTGCAACTCATCTTGACCTAGCATGAAACCAAGATTGATGGCATGGAATTGTCTTATATCCATAACATTATGCTTGTATTCTATCCCACGTTCATTTTTCTTACCTACATTATAGAATGAATTGTGCATGATGTAGTTCGAATTAAAATAATCCCAATCTATTGATGATGCCTTATAACTAGCTTCCACATTTGGGTTGCACTTAAATAGTTCTGGCATTTTAGATAATACAATAATCTTTTGCTCGTATGATTGAGATAGTTTTTTAATGGTTGGGGTGGCACAAATCAAATCTCCCAATCCATTGCACTCGCTTAAATCAAGGCAAACTTTTTTCATGGTTTTTTTTATTTCGATAAAATTAATGAAATAAAGTAAAACGATTATATTTACATTCAAAATTATTGAAAATGACCATTAAAGTAAGTGTAGGCGAAGCCCTAGATAAAGCAACCATCCTTGACATTAAGCTTAAAATGATTCAAGATGTAGAAAAATTAGTCAATATTAATAAAGAATTTAGGCTAGTAAGAAAAAGTCTTTTAGAAAATTATGGTATTGATGAAACTAACGAATACTACCAAGCTTTATTAGAAATCAATGTAGAATTATGGGGTGTTGAAGATGAAATACGATTCTTGGATAGAGTGGGTGATTTTGGACTTGAATTTATCAAACTAGCACAAAGTGTATATAAGCTTAATGACGAAAGGGCTGCAATAAAAAAAGAAATAAACATTTATTACAACTCGGAATTGACCGAAGAAAAGTCATATAAAAATTTATTATGATAGTTGTATTTATCGGTCAACCTTGTAGTGGGAAAACTACACTAGCAAAAGAGTTTCAAAAAAAGATATTTCATACTAGCACTGCCCCTATTATTGATGGTGATGAAATAAGAGTAATTTTCAAGAATACCGACTATTCAAAAGAAGGTAGGATTAAGAATTTGAATAGAATTAGCGATATAAGTACCTTTTTAGCTAGTAAATACCATGATGTTATTGTTAGTGCTATCTATCCTTTTGTAGAAGCTAGAGAGTATTTAGAATCAATATCTACTCAAAAAATACTTTGGGTATATCTTAAATACACTGGAGTTAGGGGTAGAGAAAATTTCCATGTAGAATTTGAAACTCCTAGTGTTGAAATCAAAAACTTAATGATGTTGAATACTTCTTCAATTAGTATAGAAGATTGTGTATCAATGGTATATGAATTTTACTCAAAATTTTATTATGATACTCCAGTTAAATCCAATGATACCAATACTTAGGTTAAGCGATGGCATGGAAGGATATGCTTTTTTGGTGATAGATTATACCCAAGAGCATCATTTACTCTTTACTTGTGCTTTAGATAATGGTGAAATATGGACTTTATCAAACAAGGATATAAGATTCCAAAAAAACATATCTTTAGGAAGAAAATACCCCCCGATTATATAGAAAAAGCCGCTTTAGATTAAATTCTAGGCGGTTTTTCAATTAAAATGTATTACTATCCAAAAAAATATTATTTTTATAGTAAAATTTTGTTATAATGAGTACCATATCAGATAGCCTTGTAACTGAAAGACTAAACATTGTGGAAGATACCCTACAAGAATTACATAAGAAAATTGATAAGATATTTGATGTTATTATAGGAAATGAAGATTTCGACCAAAAGGGAATAATAAATAGAGTTAAATATTTAGAAAACGAAAACGAAAAGTATAAAAACTTTAAAAATAAGTTAATAGGAGCTTCCTTCGTTGGTGGCGGTGCATTTGCGGTAATATTTGAATTAGTAAAACTTTTAATAACAAAATAATGAAAAAATATTGGCTACCAATTTCAATCGGGGTTATCGGATTACTTGTAATCATTAATCCATTTAAAAAAACTAATAGTGTTTTAGATGCTAAAGGCAATGCTGATACTAGTGGAAATGGTACTACCACAACTAGCACAACTCCAAGTAATACAAATGTGTTCCCTTTAAGAAAAGGTAGTGCTGGTGCATTGGTTAAACTTGTTCAACAAGCAATTACTAAGATAAACCTACCTAAATTTGGTGCAGATGGTCAATTTGGTGCAGAAACCGAAGCGGCTATTATGAAAATATTAGGTAAAAAAACTATTGATAGCACCGAAGACATTAACAAAATAGCCATGTTAAATGGTTTAGTTATATCTAATGGTCAAGTAGTTCCAAAGAATATTGCAGCACCGACAAGCACAGGGTTAACATTAACGGACATTAATAAATTACCATTCTAATGCCAGCACCAGCATCAGCCGCAAAGGGAGCATCAGCCGCATCAAAGGCAGCAAATACGGCGAACATAATAAGTGCCGTAGGTGATGTTGTTGCCCAAGTTGGTGGAACTGTTGCCACAGTTATTGGAGGAATTACCAATGCTAATTTGCGTAGGCAGTTTAGTCAAAATTTAGATTTGTTAAGTGTTGACCAAAAGAAAGCTTTAGATGCCGCTTTATTGGATGTTAGTAGCGAAGCCGAAAGACAAAAATTAGTAGCAAACGTATTAACAGATTTATCTTTAAAGAGAATAGACGTAATTACAAGTGATTATAATAATAAGGGTAAAGCAGCAAGGACTAATATAATCGTTGCGGCATCAATATTTGGTGTAATAGCAATAGGAATTATAGCGATTATAGTTTTAAAAAAGAAATAAAATGAGTACCGAAGTTTTAGTAAGACAAAATGATGGTATAATTAACGAGCTAGAAGCGGCTATGTTAGAAAACTTACCGCAAGTGGAGTGTCCTTTGGTTCATAGGTTTACGGAAGGGATGTATATTCGTGAGATTTTTATGCCACAAGGCACATTAATAACTAGTAGAATACATTTAACTAATCATCCTTTTACCATATCAAAGGGAAGGGTTAAGGTTTCGATTGATGGTGGAGAGTGGGTTGAATATGAAGCACCTTATACTGGTATCACAAAAGCTGGAACTAGACGTATTTTATTTATTGAGGAAGATTGTGTTTGGTCAACATACCATTTGAATAGTGATAATTGTGAAGATATAGATACGTTGGTAGATAGATTAGTTGAAAAACATGATAACCCTTTATTAGAAAACATTAAAAATATTGAAGTATGACAATGATTGCGATAAGTGTTGGAACTGCCGCCGTTGCTGCTGCCACAGGTGTAGGTAGTGCAATTAGTAGCAATGCTGCCGCTACCAAAAAAAGAAATTACGAACAAAATCTAGCTTCTTTAAGTTTTGACCAACAAGCATTATTAAGTAAGCAATTAACGGAAGCTAGTTCGGAGGAAGCTCGAAATACTATCATTGCCAATACTTTAGGCACATTAAATGCGGCTAGGGTAACGGGTATTAGTAATGTGGCAACCGAAAAAGAAAAGACTAAAAAAACACTATTGACAGTTGGTATAGTTGCAGGAACAGTAACGATATTAGGTGTATTATTAATAGGAAAAAGCAATAAATAATGGCAATCGAAAAAGGAACAATATTAACTCCAGAGAAAAAAGGATTGCTTCTTGATGAAGTAAAATCTGAACTTTCTAATGTAAGTGATAGTTTAAGTAAGGGGCAATATGGTAAAGTTGTTACCGATGTTTTGACTAAAAACCAACAAACATTACAAGGTTTATTAGATAGTTTAATGCAAAAAAAGGGTGTAATAACACCAAAAGAAACAAATAATGCACTAGATATACTTAATACTAGCAAAAAGGCGAGGTTACAAGAAGATTATGTAATGGGAGTAAAAGCTGGAACTTTTTATTTGATTAGTTTTGTTTTGTTAGCTGGGGTTGGATTTTACATTTATAAAAAGTATAAATAATGAATACCGAATTAAAGAAGGCAATATTAATATTTGGTGGTGGTTTTTTGCTATTTATAGCATTTAAGAAAATTAGACCATTTGGAGGAAAGAACAAAGTAAGCAAGTCAAAGCCTAAAGAATCAACAATGACCGATAAAAGAAATGCGGCTATTGTAATCAAGGCTTATAGTGATGCTAGCAATGCTGGTGAGCCAAAAGCATTTTTAGACGAAATGAATGGTGAGTTTGCAAAACAATATTCAATGAGAGTTTACACCGATAAGGGTACGGGCAAGTTGTTCGCTGCCGATTTAGATGGCAATAAAATCATGTAATTATGGCTAGTTATTTACCAGTTGTTACGAATACAATTACACCAGTTATAAGTGTATCTATGCCCTTAAGTGTTAGTGGAGTAGGTATTACTTATAGTCAATTTTTACAAAGTTTGGGTACACAAGTATATGGTGCTGAATTTTTTTATATGTCCGCCAACAACTATCCCCAAATTAGTCAAGCAATTGCTTATAATAACTTTGATGCCGCTGGTAATGAAGTACAAACCTATTTACCATTTGTAGTAGACTCATATCAATATCAACCATCGATATATTATGACACCGATTCGGCTGAAATTTTTTTTAATGGTTTTTCTTCATTGACGTTTGATTTACTAAAAAATAGTGTTGTTTATTTTAAATTCTTTGCAGATATTGAATATATGGCTTCGGCTTTAGATGCAACTATGACTAATGCTTTTCAAGATATAGAAGAATTGGAAGGCATTAACTTTTTTGAAGATTATTGCAATTATATAATAGACAAAGACTAATATTTATGCCAACGAAAAAAGAACTTATCCAATTTGTGCTAACAAATGCAACGAATTGTGATTTTACAATACCAATGTTTCAAAATAATGTTCCTAGTATCAATGCTACGACTAAATATTCTTGGAATATAACTTCTCAAAGCCTTTCTTGTGGATTTGGAAGCATTGTTATAAATGGAAATATCAACAACTTTACTTTTAATGGAACTTTAAGTGGACTGCTTTTGGTTTTGAACGCAACTAGTTCATCCATAGGATGTGGCTTTTTTTGTTTCGAAGTTGTTGCTGGTAATACTTTTGTTTATGTGGTAGATGATAAATGTGTTTATTCAACTTTAAGTCTTTGTGGTACATTGTCTTCAACAACTACGAGTACGACTACGAGTACGACTACTGCTCCATCTACAACTAGTTCAACGACAAGTACAACCACTGCACCTTCTACTAGTACAACGACAAGCACGACAACTGCTCCGTCTACCACTAGTACAACAACTAGCACTACGACTTCACCATCTACAAGTACAACTACAAGTACGACAACAGGAGGTATAACAACTAGTACAACTAGTACAACGACTACTTCCCCGTCTACAAGTACGACAACAAGCACGACAACAGGAGGTATAACAACTAGTACAACAACTAGCACAACAACACCGCCACCAACAACAAGTACAACAACTAGCACTACGACTACTCCATCTACAACTACAACGAGTACGACTACAAGCACAACAACTGCTGCAATTATTGTATTTAGTGGTGATGTTTGGTTTGGTACTGCTCCTTCAACAGGGTTTAATAATGCTTGTGATAATGCTTCACCACAACAATTTTTATATTGGGGTGGAGTTACACAACCATTCACAGTTGGAACGCAATTATTTACCGATAACGCATTAACTATACCTTATACTAATCCAAGTGGATATACTTATTGTAGAAGTGATGCAAGTGGTGGTGGATTCCCCGAATACAATTTAAGTGGAAACACATTAGGCACTGCAACGGGAACTATTTGTTAATCCTAATGCTATAAAATAAAAAAAGGGGGTACTTTTGGTACTCCCTTATAATAAAAAAAACCATAAAAAATGAATAAACCTATTTTGATGTGTGTGCAACCATCAATTCGTTATTATGCTTGGCAAGTTGAAGTCATGCTAAATAATTTCATTTCCCTTAATCTTCAAAACGAATTTGAAATTCATGTGCTTTTCGCTTATAATACCAACGAAAAAGACCACAAGAAAAAACTAGACGAAATATTTTTATTGGATAATTACTTTGAAACAAAGTACCCTAATGCGGTGCAATTCTACTATTATGAAGATGGTAGGCAATATCCAATTAGTTACATATCTTCTATTAGACCTAATTTAATCAAACAACACTACAAAGAACTACCATACATTGCCAATACGACTATATTCTACCATGATTGCGATATAGTATTTACTAAATACCCAAATTTCATACATAAATATGCTCAAAATGACACTAATTGGTACGTTAGCGACACTAAAAGTTATATAGGGTACGATTATATCATTTCAAAAGGTCAAGACGTTATTGATGCTATGTGTGAGATTGTTGGCATAAGCGAAGAGTTAGTCAAACAAAAGCAAAATCAAAGTGGTGGTTGTCAATATATCATTAAAGGGGTGGATTATGAATTTTGGGATAAAGTAGAAAAAGATGCAGAAAAGCTATTTCACGATATTACTATGCTCAATGTTAAAAAACAACAAGCAGACCCAACACATCATGAACTTCAAATTTGGTGTGCAGATATGTGGTCGGTACTTTGGAATTCTTGGCTTAAAGGTTTTGAAACACATATCATTGACGAAATGGACTTTTGTTGGGCTACCGATTCAGAAAAAAAGTGGAATGAAGTTTATATATTTCACAATGCTGGTGTTACCGATGCACTAGCAAAAGACTTATTTTATAAAGCTAATTATAGAGATAAGTTACCTTATGGTATTGAAGAGGACTATAAAAAAGATACGGCTAGTTATAAATACTTTGAGATGGTAAAGCAAACTGGTAAAAGGACTTGTTTGGCTACTATGAATAAAGTGAAAGAAATAATCTTATCATTTGCTACGGCAATGAATCCTAGCGATGAGCAAAAGGAAATAGCAGAAATAAGATTAAAGACTTGCATGGGTTGTGAATTTTGGGTGGATGCGGTAGTAAGTTATTGTAGCGAATGTGGGTGTAGCACTAAAGGGAAAGTTTTTTCTCCTAAAAACCTAAATGCTTGTCCTAAATTAAAATGGGAAGTTTAAATTAAAAATAATCATTAAATTAAATTTGGATTAAAAAAATAACAATATGCCATATAGTTACGGAGAATTTAAAAATGAAGTAAGACAACATTTAATTGAAACATTCAAAAAAGATATTGCAATCCTAGACGTAGGATGTGGTGCTGGTACTTATAGTAGACTACTAAAAGACCATTTCAATAATATGGATGGGGTAGAGATATTTGAGAACTATTTTTCAATGTTCAATCTTTATGATTTATATAATAACCTATTTAGAATATCAATTTTAGATTTTGATTATTCGAACTATGATTATATTATAATGGGTGACATACTAGAACACTTAACAATTGAAGAGTCTACTAAATTACTAGACAATATTCAAGAGTTAGGTATTAAAACTTTGGTAGCAGTGCCTTATTTATATGAGCAAGGTGAAGAGTTTGGCAACATTTATGAAACGCACCACCAACCTGATTTAACACCAGAAATATTTTTAGAACGATACCCAATGATGCGTTTGTTATTTGGGGATGAAAAATATGGATACTATGTCAACTATTAAAGTAGTAATAAACAATCGTAATAGATTAACTACCACAAAAACAATGGTAGAGCATTTATTATTTTTAAATCCTAATGAGCAAATTATTATTATAGATAATGGTTCTACCTATCCACCATTGCTAAAATGGTATGATTCTATCAAAAAGTTAGTAGATATAAGGTTTAATAAAAACGAAGGACACCTTGCTTTATGGGCTACACAATTGGATAAAGAATTGGGTGAATACTTTATTTATACCGATTCAGATATTGTTTTACCTAATGACTTCCCTAAGTTTTGGAAAATGATAATGTACAATCAAATTAATTGGCAAAGTTCATTCGATAAAATAGCCCTCGCAATTCACATAGATGATTTGCCTGACCATTATAGGTATAAAAATCAAGTTATTCGTAATGAATCAAGATGGTGGCTTGAAAAACACGATAGTGAAATGTTTGATTATTTGTACAAAGCAGATACAGATACTACATTTGCGATGATGAGGAATTTTGGAGATAATTGTTACAAATCTTTGAGATTAGGAAGAGAAGATATGATTTGCAGACATCATGGATGGTATCTTGATTTAGAAAACCTTGATGAAGAAGAACAATACTACCTAGATAACCATGATACTCATTTTATTACACAATATACGATTCAACATAAATTAAAAGAAAATTTCAACGATGTCTAAATTACCAAAAGTTTCAGCAGTTATGTGTACCTACAAACGATTTAAGTGTGTAGAAAGGGCTTTGAATTGTTTTCTAGCACAAGACTATAAAGGGGAAAAAGAACTAATTATATTTAATACGGACTTTGAAAATCCATACATGGAAGATGAAAGGATGAAAAGTTTAAATGTAATAATATATAATTGTAACATTGACTATATAACAAATGAGCCATATACAAATGTAGGTGCAATTCGTAGGGATGCTTTAACTCATGCAACGGGTGATTATACAATAACGTGGGATGATGATGACATTTTCTTGCAGTATTTTATTAGACAAGGCATTGATAGGATAATGGAAACGGGATTACCATCATTCAAGCCAGAGCAATCATTCTTTTATTCGGGTGATAGTCTTCGTCTAGTAAAAAATACTTTGGAAGCATCCGTAATTTGTGATATGAAAAAAGTTAGGGAGTATGGTTATCTTTTAGAAACAGGAAAGGAAGGTCTAGGATGGTACACCAAGATGCGTGATAACAAGGAACTAAATGAAAACGATTCTATTTATTTGCCGTCTTATTGTTTCAATTGGAATGATGGTGCTGCTATGAACGCACAACATAAACAATCTGGTGATATAGATAATCCGAACAATTTTGCCAACCATAAAGAAGCATCCACTGACATTTGCAATGGAGAGCTTCAATTATGGAGTGAACAAAGGTTAGGCGAACTATTTGATATTTATTATAATTACATACTCAATTATGAACCAAAATTTAGTATGGATTTAATAGACAAATATTTAATGCCTAATTTTTAGGTAGGTTATCTATTATATTAGGTATGATATTTGGCTCGTTATCCAAGTCTAAAATATCTATCAAAGTCTTTTCTTTTCCGCAATAAACACATAAGGTTGTAGTTCGGTCATTATTTGTTGCCGTAACTACGTTTATTACCCATTTATGTTTTTTGCAATCTGAAATGTGTGTATTTTCCATAAGTTTATTATTCGGGAATATCTGGTAGTTCGTTAATGCCAGCCATTGTAGATTGCCTAGTGGCAGCGATTCGTTTGCCGTCTACAATTACAACCTTATTATCTTCATCAAGGGTAAGCATAGCACCACCTTCTAGTTGGTTATTCATTTCAACCGCTTGTTTGCCATGATAGTCTTTTGGTAGCATTTTAGATAATTGCATAATTGCAACTTTCTTTATCATCCAGTTCATTGGGTCTTTCTTATCATTGAAATACAAATCATTGGTGTATTTGCTCATTAATTGAATAGCCTTAATATCAGATTTTGATAGCACCACAAATTGAAACTCACCATTTTTTAATTTAGCCACCGAATAAACAAACGTGATTTTATCATTTGTTCTAGGTACATTAAAATTTGGAACGTGAATGATATTAGGAACTAGACCATAGATAGGTTGAAATTCATCACCTTCATAAACTATTTCGGTGTGTATTCTAGTAACATCACCACTACGAAGAAGGATATTAACTAGTCCTTTATATCCGATTAAAGCCGTAACTGTTGGTTTGTTATTGATAGTTCTAGGGATAAGGTAAAATTCGCCAAGCATATCGGAAGGGATAAGCCCAATTTCAGCACCAGCGAAGATACTAGCAAACATACTTGAAGGATTGGCAACGAAAGCTTCTAGTAGTTTAGGATTCTTTTTAATTTCTTTTAAAACTATCTGTTTAAAAGCCGCAGGCTTGATGTGATGCTCCGATAGTAAGTCTATAAGCACCGAACTCTCATATCGTTGTAAATGGCTCTCAAATAGCTGAATAGGAGTAAGATTCTTTTTTGGCTCAACCGCCATTGGTGTTTCACTAGTTAACTCTAGTTGTGCTGATGGTTCTTTTGACATTGTTAATGGTTTAATTTATGGTTTAAAAAAAAGTAAGTTTTATTAGTATAATTATCCAAGTGATAGCAGAAATATGCTCACCATAAGGGAAAAAATTAGTAGCATATTCAAAATAGCCGTTCATTTTTTCATTAATATCCAATTTTTCTTTTCTAGTGCTAATAGCATAATAAATTCCCAATAAAAGATTGAAAAAAAAGAATGGAATAAGAAATAAATTGTTAAGGATTGATTTTAATTTGTTCATTTTTAAAAAATTAGTTTTGATTGAATATAAGATACCATTTCATCCGATAAAGACGTAAGATTAATAAGTGCAAAATCATTGCCTATCATTACTTTTATTTTATCAATTCTAAAATCGGTTACTTCACTTTCGTCAAAAAAGTGTGTACCATGACATTCTTCGATTCTACTACCACCTTCTACATCATAGGAGTAGTCAACAAAAATACCATCTTCTATTTCAAAATTTTCTTCGCTAAAATCGAACTTTGTTCTTTGATTTTTCATTTTGTTCTATATAATTTAGTGTGTCTTTGTTTCACTTCGCAATAATACTTTACCCATTTGAAATTTTGTTTCAGATAAACTATTTGATTGCAGAGATAGCACTTGTATTTAAACATTAATAATAGATTTCTTCGATTAATGGTACACTAGTCTTATTAGGGCAAATATCTTTAAAAGCACATTCTTTGCATCTTAAATAAGAAGGTCTAGCTTCTAGTTTATCGGGGTTTTCGTAGTGAAAGTCAATATACTTTTTCATCTTATTAACGTAAGATTGCTCGTGTAGTTGTATATGTGCTTCATCAATGTTTACCTTGATTATTTTAGCCTTCTCTGGGTCTTTTGAATGGAAAATAAAGTAGTAAAAAGGTATATCATCAATACCTAAAATATTCTTTGCCAAGTATTTGTAGTGTGTTGGTTGCAATAAAAGTTTAGGCTTGTAGATTAATGATTCAGTGTGCCATCCATATTCGCTGAATTTATCGTCAAATAGGGATGTGTACTTCAAATCAATGATACATTCTTCACCATCAAATTTTGCTCTTAAATCGGAGATACCACTACAACCATTGTGAAACATATATTCACCTTTAGTAATAATTTCGATACCATGCTCTTCAATCATTTTATTGTAGAGTAAAACCGATTCATGCACTTTTTCGTAATCGGCAGCTAATTTTTCCTTTGCCGTTCCTTTATAAACCATTTGTGGCTCTGGTATTGGCTCACCTTCACGAAGGTAGCCAGTGGCTAGATATTCAAAGTAAACACCTAGTTTTTGTACATCACTTTGTGGGGTGGTAATTTTTTCAAAATGCCTATACCATAATTGCTTTCCACAACC